>MTBK01135447.1_pt1 | contig 21843 bp, 13 predicted proteins | sample 1535981 | NCBI WGS metagenome assembly MTBK01 (sample SAMN06109225, study PRJNA356200) | anaerobic digester metagenome | isolation source: biogas reactors fed with pig manure or primary and secondary sludge | place: Spain | collected 2016-06-30
CAGCGGTGCCGACTTCTACCTCCAGAAGGGGGGCGATCCGAAGACGCAGTTTGCCGAGCTCGCAAACGCTATCCGGCAGCTGGCCGGGAGGCATAAGGCTGAGGCAGTGGTTCACAGAACCAGGGAGATGTTACAGAAGACCGAGAGCCTTGCACACCTCGGGAGCTGGATACTCGATTGCAAGACAGCGCAGCTCACATGGTCTGATGAGACCTACCGCCTCTTCGGCCTCGAACCCGGGGTGTGTGCGATGACATATGACGCGTTCCTCTCGATGGTGCATCCGGACGATAGAGAACTGGTCGATACAGCGTACCTCACCTCCATTGAGGATGGAGAGGACACCTATGCCGTCGAGCACCGGCTCATCCGCATCGACACCGGGGAGGTTCGATACGTCATTGAATACTGCGAACACCTGCGGGATGAGTCCGGGGAGATCATCCGTTCAATCGGTATGGTGCGTGACATCACCGAGAGAAAACTCGCCAAACTCGAGCTTCTGCAGAGGCATGAGGATCTGCAGGCGGCGTATGAGCATCTCACAGCCGTCGAAGAAGAACTCCGGACTAGCTTCGACGATCTCGCCGGGAGCCAGCTCCAGCTCCAGGAGAGTGAGCGCAGACTTGCCGATATAATCGATTTTCTCCCTGATGCGACCCTGGTAATCGATACGGCTGGTCGCGTCATCACCTGGAACCGCGCAATCGAGAGGATGACCGGTGTCCCGAAGGAAGAGATGCTCGGGCGGGGCGATTATGCGTATGCGATCCCGTTCTATGGTGAGGCGCGCCCGGTCCTTATCGATTATGTCCTCCGACCCGATATATCAGCGAATTGCCCCTATCATATCGGAGTGAGAAACGGAGAGATCCTCGAAGGCGAGACCGATCTCGCCCGCCCCTGCGGACGGGAAGCCACCCTCATGATCAGGGCCTCACCCCTCTATGACCGGGAAGGCCGGCGTGTCGGTGCGATCGAGATAATCCGGGACATCACCGAGAGCAAGGCGATGGAGCGGGAGGTCGAGCATCACGTTGCGGAGCTTTTCCAGCAGACGAACAGGCTGGCCATCGCGAACAAGAAGCTCAACCTGCTGAACAGCATAACCCGGCATGATGCTCTGAACCAGCTGGTGGTACTCCTTGGCAATCTCTCGTTTGCCGAGGAGGCCCGGGACAGCCAGGAGGTCTCAAAGTACCTCTCCCGGGTGAAGGACGCCGCCAGACGGATAGAGCGCCAGATCGAGTTCACCCGGGACTACGCGGAGCTCGGTGTCCGGGCGCCCGAGTGGCAGCGCATATCCGATATAATCCGGTCAACGGCGCCTGGCGAGGTGTCGATAGAAGATGAGTCCGGGGATCTTGCGGTCTATGCGGATCCGATGCTCACGAGGGTCTTTGCCGGCCTGATGGACAACACGATCCGCCACGGGGAGTCGGCGAGCCGTGTCAGCGTCCGGTACTGGCTGGATGAGAACCGTGGTCTCACCCTTGCATGGGAGGACGACGGCATCGGTGTTCCTGCCGGAGAGAAGGAGCAGATCTTCCAGCGTGGCGTCGGGAAGAACACCGGGCTTGGACTCTTTCTGATCCGGGAGATCCTCGGGATCACCGGGATCACAATCGCCGAGAAGGGAGAGCACGGGAAGGGGGCACGGTTTGAGATGCATGTGCCCGGTGGGGTGTATCGGACCTGAGCGGGGTGGCCGATCGTCTTCAGGAAAGGTGGTGGATCGTACGATCTCCAGGGGCTCTGGTTCAACTCTCAGGTTCTGAGCGGGAATTGCCGACGTGAGGCGCTCTTCCGGCAAAACCAGTCTGCTTATACCGCTTTTCTGAGCGCCACCTGGAACGCTGCGCCTTCCTCCGGGTGGCCCGGCACCCGATCCTCGACCCAGATCCTGCCACCATAGCGGCGGACCAGGATCTGCACGAGATAGAGGCCGAGCCCCTCCCCGACACCCCGTTTCTGCTGCTCGTAGCGGTGGAAGATCGCGTCCTTCTCCTCATCCGGCACGCCCGGGCCGGTATCTTCGACCGAGATCCGGACAGATCCATCCACCTCAATAACCCGGATGGCGATCTCGACGCCGGGACCGCCGTGCTTCACCGCGTTGCCGATGAGATTGTTGAAGATCACAGGAAGCAGGTTGTCGGCGAAAACCCGGTGATGTGTCCCTTCGTAGCGGATGGCGCCGTGTGAGTATCCCTCGATCGTATCCCGGATGATCGCATCGAGATCCACCAGCCCGGGTTCTGAGACCCTCCGGTGGATCTGCCGGATCATGGATATGGTGCCGAGGATCTCGATGCTCTTTTTGATGCTACGCTGGAGATTCGCCATGTATATAGCCTCATCCCCCTCAAGGCTATCAGCGAGTAGCTCGGCGTAGAGGCTCGAGACGTTCTCGGTGTTCCTTATGTCGTGGGTCAGGATATCCACGTAGAGGTTTGCCTCGTCCCGCGCCGCCTCGACCTCCCGATTGAGGCGCCGGAGCTCTTCCTCGGCCCGCTTGCGATCCCTGATATCCTGGATTATCCAGCGGAGCGACGGCTCCGCCTCTTCCCCGGCCCTGACCGATACGATGCTCGCGGATACATGCATGGGCCCCTCCATGAGCGGCAGGAGATCCGCCTCGAAGGTCTGCCGCCCCTCTCCATGGATCGCCCGGCTCATCCTGGCCCTGAGGTTTGCCCGGTTCTTTTCCCGGGCAAAGTTGAGGATGTTCCTCCCGATCAGGCTGTCTTTGTGGATGGCGAGGAGAACCCCCACGGTCTGATTGGCCTCAAGGATCCTTCCGCTACTGTCCGTCACCAGGTAACCCTCAGGGGCGGTATTGAAGAGCTCGTAGTAGCGTTCCCGCTCTGCCTCAGCGATCTTCCTGGCAGCGGCAAGCTCCCTGTTCTGGCTGTTCAGCTCCTCGTTTGCTATAGCAAGCTCCTCGTTTGCTGCAGCGAGTTCCTCAGCGTAGATCTGCACATGATCCCTGGCCTCAGTGTGAGCGTTCCGGTGAAGGCTCTGCCAGATCTCCACCTCCCCCTGGAGCACAGCGTTCTCCTGCTTGAGATCCTCGACGGCCCGGGACCAGTCCGCCACAAGCCCCTTGAAGAGATCCTGCACGGCGGCATGAAGTGCGGCGAGGTCTCCGCCGTTCTCCCGGAGGATCGCCTGCAGCTGCTGTGCGTAATCTTCCTTCCCCGGCTGTGTCACACTGGATTTCATGGATGATCTGACCTCCACCGGTTCTCCGTGGCCCCTGGCCGGCGCTGAAACGGCAATATTTCAACGATGGCACCGTCAGGTCTATATACCTGCCGCTTCCTTTCCGGCCCCCTGCAAAGACCGATCTGCGGCATCTCCTATTGCGAGAAGGATCCGGTCAGGCCCGCTCTCCGTGTGGAACTTTCGGGCGTTAAGCCGCATCACCCGGTGCCCAATACCGGGGAAGTCGTGCTCCACCAGGAACCCCTCGATCTCTCTCTCTCCGGGCAGAACCTCCTCTAAGAGGGTGTGGAGCCGGGGAATATCCCACTTCCGGTCCTGGAGGGAGTAGATGAGTTTTCCTTCGGTTTCCCGGGGCGTGATCCGGAACGCCGCATAGAACGCCTGGTTCGCGGATATGACACGGAGTTCAGCGTCAAGAACCAGCATCGGCTCGCAAACGACGGCCATAACCTCCCCGGCGTGGGCGCGCGCCTCCATGATAGACGACCTGAGATCCTTAAACCGGTTGATATCGACGAAGGTGACCACTACCCCCCTGATCAGGTTCTCTGCTGTCCGGTAGGGCAGGATCCGCATCTCAAACCATTCCCCTTCTGCCGTCTGCACCTCTTTCTCCCGAATCTGCAGGGTTCTGAGCACGCCCTGGAGGTCATCCGGGAGGTTCTTATCCCTGAGGTTGACCGCAAGATCGGTGATGGATCTCCCCACGTCCCCCGCCTGGAGGTTGACAATGGACCGGATGGGGTCGGTGAACCGCCGCACCCGGAGATCGTTGTCAAGGAAGAGCATGGCGATATTGGTGGTCATCAGGAGGTTGTGCAGGTCATTGCTGCTCTCCGAGAGCTCCTCGATCTTCATCTGGTGTTCGGCGTTGGCGGTGAGCAGCTCCTCGTTCAAGGACTGGAGCTCCTCCCTGGAACTCGTCAGTTCCTCGTTCATGCTCTTCAGTTCCTCATTCGTGCTCTGGAGCTCCTCGTTCATCGACTTGAGCTCCTCCTGGGATGACTGCATATCCTCGATCGTGTGCTGGAGCTGGAACCGGACCAGGGCGATCTCATGTGCCGGATCCGCCTCCGGTACACAGGCTGGTGTCCCGTGCCCTTCTGCCTCACCTTCGGGGTGTTCCCGGCCCGATCCCTCTTCATCATGGAAGGTGACGGCGTAGAGCATGTCGCCTCTCCCTGCCCACCTCCCGATCGGACGGACCGTGAGCAGGATCTGCCGCCCCCCATCGGATACCCGCGCGGAGATTGCCTCCTGGATGGTGTCCTCTCTTCCCCGGGCGGCTGCCTGGAGTATGGGTGTCAAAGCATCCCGGATCCCGGTACGCGCCATTGCGTGGATGTTCAGGGCTGCCATGCCTGGCGAAGGTTCCAGGTACTTCTCTGCCCGGTCGTGGAGGTACAGTATATCGCCGTCATCGTTCACGATCACCGCCGGGGGAGCGTACTGTGCGAGCAGCCATTCCCGGGCGAGCATGGTGACCATCTCCTCATCCCCCACGAACTTTTGTGCCTTCTCCACGGTTGCTGCGGGCTCTGTGACCGCGGCCGGCATCTCGAGCATCGACACCTGCGGGGGGGCGCCCTCCCGGCGCTGGAAGATCTTCCACCTGCCGTTGACCGCCTTGAACCGGATACCAAACCCGCTGATCGACTCGGCTGTGCCGAGGAAGAGGAGTCCGCCCGGGTTTAAGGCATACTGGAAGAGGGGTATCAACTGCTTCTGGAGTTCCGTCGAGAGGTAGATGAGGAGGTTGCGGCAGGAGAGGATATCGAGGTGAGTGAACGGGGGGTCCAGGAGGACGTTCTGCGTCGCAAAGACCACGCTCTCCCGGATCTCGTTTTGCACACGGTAGGTGTTGTCCTCCTTTACAAAGAAACGTTCCAGCCGCTCGGGAGATATATGAGCGGCGATGTTTGCCGGGTAGATTCCGCGCCGCGCGATCCCGATCGCCTTTGCGTCCACGTCGGTCGCAAAGACCTGGATCGTGTCCGGCCGCTCCAGGGCGTCCAGGCATTCCCTGAGCACGATGGCGAGGCTGTAGGCCTCCTCCCCGGTGGAGCAGCCCACGCTCCAGGCCCTGATCGTCCCCCCTTTCTCCCTTGCGGGGATCAGGTCTTTGAAGATCTCCTCTTTAAGCGTAATCCAGGCATCCGGATCCCGGAAGAACCGTGTTACCCCGATAAGGAGCTCGCGTGCAAGGACATCGATCTCCTGCGGATTCTCACGAAGTAACGTGACGTAATCCCTTATACTCGGGACGTGGTGCAGGGCCATCCGGCGCTCTATACGCCTCCTGACAGTGTTCCGCTTGTACCGGGAAAAGTCCTGGCCACTGTGCAGGCGGATGAGGGTAAAGATCTGCTTCAGGTCCGCCTCCACCCGTGCCGTGGCGAGCATCTCATCCGTCGGCGTCGTAACGGAGAACTTCAAGTAACGGAGGAGCAGATCAGGAAGTTCCTCGGGTTGGGCGCTGTAATCCACAAATCCGGAGGTTATCGCGCTCCAGGGCATGCCGCTGAACCTGGCCGAAGATGGATCCTCGGCCATCACCATGCCCGCTCGCTCCTTAATGGCCCGTATACCGAGCGTTCCGTCACTTCCCGTCCCTGAGAGCACGATCCCTATCGCTCTTCCATCCTGGTCCTCTGCAAGGTGCTGGAAGAAACTGTCGATGGGCATCCGGAGGCCGCCTGTCCTGACCGGTTCCAGGTGCCCGATGATGCCGTGGAAGATGGTTAGGTCATACTGTGCGGGCTTCACGTACACCGTGTTCGCCTCGATCTTCATGCCGTCCTCGGTCTCCAGCACGGGCATCCTGGTGAACCGCCGGAGGATCTCCGGCAGTTGCCCTTTCTGGGCGGGGTCCATGTGTGTTATCAGCACGAAGGCGATCCCGGCGTCCGGCGGCATGTTCCTGAAGAACTGCTCGAGTGCCGCAAGCCCGCCCGCGGATGCGCCGATGCCCACGATCGCAAGGGGTTTGCTCATATTCTCTCTCCCATCTGGTATGCTTCTCCGCCACCCGCATACCCGACCGCGTTATACAGAAGTGGTCTCCTCCTCTCTCCTGCCAGTGACGTCCTCGATGGCGAGGAGGATCTGGTCGGGTCCAACGTCTGAGTGGAACACCCGTGCGTTAAGCCGCATCACCCGGTGCCCGATCGTGGGGAAGTCATGCTCCACCAGAAAACCGTCGAATTTTGTCTGTTGGGGCAGGATCTCCTCGAGCAGTCTGCGGAGCCGGGGGATGTTCCATTGCTGATTTCCCAGGGTGTAGATGAGATTTCCTTCTGTCTCCTCCTGCGTGACCTGGAATGCCGTATAAAACGAGCGATTCGCGAATATGACGCGAAGTTCGGCGTCAAGCATCAGCAGCGGTTCGTGGGCGATAGCGATGAGGTTTTCTACATACCTCCAGGCCTCCTCAAGGGTATCCTCCATCTCCTTGATCGGCGTCACATCGTTAAAGGTGATTATGACCCCCTCGATACGGTTCTCTGTCGTCCGGTAGGGCAGGATCCGCATCAGGTACCATCTTCCATCCTCTGCCTGCACCTGCCTCGTCTGTATCTGCAGGGTGTCGAGCACCGCCCTTACATCCCCCACGAGATCCTCGCCACGTATTCCTATCCAGAGGTCGGTGATGGGTCTTCCCACATCTCCCGGCTGGAGGCTGGTTATAGGCCGGATGAGGTCGGTGAATCGCCGCACCCGGAGGTCATTGTCGAGGAAGAGCATGGCGATATTGGTAATCTGCAGGAGGTTGCGCATATCGTCGTTGTTCTCCGAGAGCTCCTCGATCTTCCTCTGGTGTTCGGCGTTGACGGTGAGCAGCTCCTCATTCAGGGACTGGAGTTCCTCCTTGGAACTCGTCAATTCCTCGTTCGTGCTCTTCAGTTCCTCGTTCGTGCTCTGGAGCTCCTCCTGGGATGCCTGCATATCCTCGATCGTGCGCTGGAGCTGGGCCCTGGTCTCCACGAGTTCCTTATCGAGGTCAGACTGCAGTGTAACCTTCGGGGTTGTATTCTCGCCATGCCCGGTCTTTGAGGCGGGGCCCGGCACCGGTTCGAATATGACCATGAGGAGATCCTCTGCGCCTTCAACCAGGCGTATCGGGCGCACGGTCAGGTGGATCGCCTCTTCGCCCCCGTTCGTCTCTACAAAGACCGGCCCCCGCGTGGCGGTGCATCTCTCCTGGATGGCGGTGCGGATGGCGAATGTGAGCGGGTAGCGAAGACCTCGCCGTGCCATCGCGTAGACGTTCAGGGTTGCTCTACCTGGATAAGGCTCCAGATACTTCCCGGTCCTCCCCTGGAAGTAAAGGATATCGCCGTCCTCGTTAACGATCACTGCCGGAGGAGCGTAATGCGCGAGAAGCCATTCCCGGGCGTGTGCAGCGATGGAAGATGATTCATTCCTGGATCCGGATTCGTCCTCCTGCTGCCTGGAGGGGGGTGTGAATGTGCAGGGCAGTTCCATCCCGATCTCATATCCTCCGGGTGACGGGATCTGCCGGTAGATCTTCCGGGTTCTGTCAATGGGCTCGAAATGATCCGGGGGTTCCCCGGCGGTGTAGTTGATGCCGAGGATGAGGATCCCGCCGGGATTTAAGGCATACTGGAAGAGAGGCAGCAGTTTCTGCACCAGATCCGGGCTCATGTACATGAGAAGACCCCGGACATCCAGTATGTCCAGGTGGAGGAACGGCGGATGGTTCAGGACGTTGTGCTGGGCAAAGATGGTCTTTCCCCGGATCTCCTGGCGAATCTGGTAGGTGTTGTTCCGCTTGATAAAGAAGCGCTCCAACCGCTCCAGCGATACATCTACCTCTATGTTCGCGACGTACGTCCCCTCCCGCGCCTCAAGGATCCTCTCCCGATCTATATCGGTCGCGAAGATCTGGTACTGGATATCGTTCTCCCTGCCCGATGACCGGATCGTCTCCTCAAGCATGATGGCCATGCTGTATGTCTGCTCCCCGGTGGCGCATCCCGGCACCCAGACCCGGAGCGTAGTGCCATCCGGTTTGGTCCTGATCAACTCGCTCAGCAGTCTTTCGCGCAGGATCCCCCATATCCCGGGGTTGCGGAAGAACCAGTTCGGGCCGGCGGGGATCTCCTGCGCAAGGATATCGATCTCCTCCGGGTGTTCCTGAATGTAACGGACGTACTCCTCGTTGTCACCGATCTGGTACAGCCCCATCCTTCGCTCGATCTGGTCGCGGATCAGGCTTTCCTTGAACATGGAGTAGTCTTCACCCGTCCATGACCGGATCAGGGCGAGGATCTTCGTGCGCGCGTTCGTGTATCTCTTCTCTTCCGGGGTCGTCTCGCTAAGGCTCCGGCAGGACTGGATATAGCTGAAGAGCCGTTCCGTGAGTTTGTCTGCCGGCGCAATGTAATCGGTGAGGCCGGATACGATGACGCTCCGGGGCATACTCGGGAACTCTGCGGTGATCGTATCCTGGAACATCACCGCCCCGAGGTTTGCTTTCAGCAGGCTGAGGCCAAGAACCCCGCCGTACCCCATGCCGGAGAGGAGTATGCCGACCGCCCTTGATCCCTGATCCAGGGCCAGTGCGCGGGAGAAGTGGTCTATCGGCAGCCGCATCCCCCTCAGCCTTGAGGGTTCTTCGAGGCTGAGGATGCCTTTCTGGATTGTAAGGTTGGCGTTTGGCCGGACCTCCATATCGTTCTCGATCTGCAACACCGGCATCATGGTGCTCATCTGGAGGATCTCAGAGAGAAGGCCCCTGTGCTCGGGATCCATGTGGTTACCACCACGAACTCCACCCCGATATCGGGAGGTATGTTCCCAAAGAAGGTATCAAGGGCCTCAAGCCCCCCCGGTGGATGCGCCCATGCCGGCGATGATTAAAGGCGGCTCCGTGTTCTCCCCGGGTGAAGCAGCTCTTTCCTGCCCTGGATCTACCTCTTGTCCGGTCATATCACTGTCGCCCTCATTCACCTGCTCAGACACCCCCGGTCAGGACACTGGTATGTCTGTCCAGCCCGATAATAAACCTGTTGTACAGCGAGAGAAGGGGATAGTTGAACTCCTCTGGTGTTCCCTGCCACGGAGATCTCTTCATGCATCCTGATCGAGGAGGGGGGATATACGGGAGATCTCGCCGGCCGCGTCTGGAGAGACCTTACCCCCAGATCGGGTCGTCGCCGAACCGGTCCATCCAGTAGCGGGCGGGGTTTCGCTCAAGATCCTCCGCAAGATCCTCGATCCGGAAAGAGAACGTCTGGTTCATACAGTAATCGACCAGGAGGTCGTAGGCCTCCTTCAGGCGCAGGGTCATCTCGTGGGACTCCGCCGGGTCGTTATTCGAGACGTCCGGGTGCCACTCCTTGATCCGCTCGTGGTAGCGCCTCCTGATATCGTTGAGGCTGGCACGGTTCCGGATTCCGAGCACTTCTGCAGCCTTTCTCACCTCTTCGGCTGTAACGGCAGCCATGAGGCAACTGTGTACGCTCCAGCAGGAAAAGGCTTGCGGAATCTCCGGAGCGATCTCTTTTTAGCACCAGAAATTAAACCTTCTTGATGTTGCATGATCAAGAATCAAACGATCATATACCTGAATAACGCCGCCACGACCTGGCCGAAGCCTCCGGAGGTGCTCAAGGCAGCGAGGCAGTCCCTGGACCTCCCCATCTTCGGATCAGGGAGGACCACCGGCAGCCAGGGAGAGGATTATATCACGCTGGCACGGGAGGCGGTCGCGGGCCTCCTTGCCGCAGACCCGCCAGAGCACGTGATCTTCACCCAGAACGCGACCGATTCCTTAAATCTCCTCATCCAGGGGTTCTTCGCCGGGTGTGAGACCGGGTGCCACGTCCTCACGACCGCCCTCGACCACAACTCGGTCCTGCGGCCGCTCTACGAGCTCGAGCGGCAGGGCCGCATCAGGCTGACGGTCCTCCCCTTCGAAGAGGGCGTGGTCCATCCTGATACGGTTGAGGCCGCCATAACACCCGATACCAGGATCATGGTAATGACCCACGGGAGCAACGTCCTCGGTTCGGTGCAGGACGTCTCCCGCATAGGGGAGATCCTGCGCGATCACGGGGTCTACTTCATGGTCGACGGGGCCCAGACCGCCGGCCACATACCGGTCAACCTCCAGGCTCTCCCGGTCGACGCCTACGTCTTCACCGGCCACAAGGGCCTCCTCGGCATACCGGGCACCGGCGGGTTTTACATCCGCCACCCGGAACCGATCGCCCCCACCCGCTACGGGGGAACCGGGACGGACTCATTCTCGCTCTTCCAACCCCTCGATATGCCGGAGCGGTTTGAGGTTGGAACCCATAATTACCCCGGGCTTGCGGCCCTCGCGGCCGGTGTGAACTTTATAATGTCCACCGGGGTTCCGGCCATCGCAGAGAAGGCAGAGCGCCAGACCGCGTTCCTAATCAGGGAGCTAGAGGAGGAGCCGAACATAACGATCCACAACGAACACCCCGCCCTTCCCATCATATCGTTCAACATACAGGGCATCGAGAATGATGACGTGGGATTCATCCTCGCCCGCGCCTATGGGGTCATCGCCCGCACCGGGCTCCACTGCGCTCCCCTCGTGCATAGGGTGATCGATGGCGGGGCTGGTTCCGTGCGGCTCAGCCTCTCCTGGTTCACGACCGATGAGGAGTGCCGGATCGCGGCCAGGGCGGTAAGGGAGATTGCAAAAAATGCGTATTCTCAGGTCAGTTCGTCATAAATCCTGTGCCGATGGTTCGTTCATGAAGGAGTTCCTCCTGAGCGAACCCATACCGGAGGGCTTCTTTGCCTATATCGAGAACTTCGGGAAGGTTGAAGCGCTCCCCAATCTCGGTGAAGGGTTCTACAAGTTCGATAAGCCTGACTGGTTCTCCATCAAGGGTTTTGTCGGGGATACATCCGTCGAGGTCAGGTTCAAGAAGGAGGTGATGAACCTGACGACGGGTTTCGTCTACTTCCTCTTCACATCCTACCGGGAAGGGCCGGTTGACCTCTCACAGCTGAAGCGCCGGGAGGAGGCGATCGGGAAGAGGGTGCGAGAACACCTCTATGGGCCCGATTGACGGGGGTGTTATGCCAGTAGACGTATTCGAGCGGTTCTCGGAGGATTACGACCGCTGGTTTGAGGAGCACCAGGCCGCGTACCACGCGGAGCTCGCCCGGATCCGGCGTCTCCTCCCGGACCCTGACCCCCGCGCCATCGAGGTGGGGGTCGGGTCCGGGCGGTTTGCCGCGCCCCTCGGGATTCTGCTCGGGCTTGAGCCCTCATTGCCCCTCGCCCGGATGGCCCGGTGCCGGGGGATCGATGTGATCCTCGGGAGGGGGGAGGCGATCCCGATCAGGGACGGGGCGTGTTCGTCCGTCCTCATGGTGACGGTCATCTGTTTCCTTGACGATCCGGTACCGGTATTCCTGGAGATCCACCGGATCCTCGCCCCGGGTGGGGCTCTTGTGATCGGGTTTCTCGAGCGCGAAGGGGCGGTTGCGCAGAAGTACATGCATGACGGGAGAAAACACAGGTTCCTCTCCCGCGCCCGGTTTTACTCGCCGGATGAGGTCCGGGAACTCCTCGAATCTGCCGGATTTTTCGTAACCGGGGTCGAGTCACGGGCCGGGTTTATGGTCATCGCTGCGCTGAGGAATTGATGGATGCCCCTCATGTCACCTCCAGCGTGAACCGGAACACTGCACCCTCCCCCGGGCTGCCCGGCACCCTATCCTCGACCCAGACCTCCCCTCCATAGCTCTCCAAAAGGATCCGCACAAGGTAGAGGCCGAGACCTTCACCGACACCCCGCTTATGCTGCTCGTAGCGGTGGAAGATATCCTCCTTCTCCTCATCCAGCACACCCGGGCCGGTATCCTCGACCGAGATCCGCACCCTGCCGTTCGCCTCTTCAACCCGGATCGCGACCTCGACATCGGGACCGCTGTGCTTGATGGCATTGCCTATGAGGTTGTTGAAGACCACCGGGAGAAGGTCATCGGCCCTGACCTGATGGTAGACCCCATCGTAGTGGATGGCGTCGCCGTGGAAATTCTTGATCGCTCCCCTGATTGTCTCATCGAGATCTATATCCGTGAGCTCCGGTGAAGCCCTATGAATCCGGCGGATGGTGGAGACGGTGCCCAGGATCTCGATGCTCCTGTTGATGCTCCGCTGAAGGTTCTTTACATACCCGGCAGCTTCGCCGTCGAGTGCCTCAAGCAGCAGATCGGTGTAGAGCCTGGATACGTTCTCGGTGTTGCCTATATCGTGGGTGAGGATGTCGAGGTAGAGGTTCGCCTCCCTGTTCGCGGCCTTTAGATCGGCATGAAGCCGGGCGAGCTCTTCAGCATGGCGCATGAGCGCTTCTTCCGCGCGTTTGCACCCGGTGATATCCGTGAGGATGGCGATGGCCCCGACGATGGCACCGCTGCTGTCACGGATAGGAGCCGCTGATGCGTTTATCCAGAGGGGTTCCCGGTCCAGGAGGGTAGCCATCATCTCCTCTCCCTTCACGGTCTCCCCATGCAGCGCCCTATAGTGAGGGGACTCTTCGAGAGACAACGGCTTCCCATCCGGCCGCAGGACGTCAAAAGCCTCCTGTTGTTCCTTGAAGTGGATTGAATAAAGAGATGACGACATCCCGTCGGTCGCTTTACGCACCGCTTCGTTCACCCGGACGATGACCCCGGTGGTATCGTATATGATGACGCCCGATGCGATCGATGCAAGGGTTGCATCCAATTCGGTGGCTCTCCGGTGTTCCCTCTCCACGGCGGCACGAAGTTCTGCCTCAGTCTTCTTCATATCGGTTATGTCGGTGAAGCTCTCAAGAACGTGTGTCACCCGGCCGTCTGCATCCCTGACCGGATGGGCAACGATATTCATCCAGCGCCCGCGGTGCGGGACGTACTTCTCGATCCTCGTGACCTCGCCCGTTGCAAAGGTGTGCTTTGCTGCACACATATCGCACGGCTCATCCCGGCCTTCAAAGCAGCTGTAACATCTCTGGCCGATGAGTTCCTGTCCGGGGAATGTGTCACAGGTCTTCTGGTTGACCCATACGATCGCCATATCCGGGTCGATAAGGGACTGCCCTGTATCAAGTGCGGACAGGATAGCACCAACCCCATCCTTCTCCTGGCGCATCGCCTCCTCGTCCCTCCTGCGCCTGGTATCGGCCAGCCTGAGCTCCTCATTCTCCCGGCGGAGGGCATCGATCTCTGCCTGGAGCTCGATGATCCGGTCTTCATCCCGCCCGGCAGGATCAGGCTTATTCCGTGGAGTTTTCGGGTGTTCTTGCATCTGATCTGAAGTCTCCTGTTAAGGTCTCCGGGGCGACGGGTACACGCCCTCGCCCGTCACGAGTATGCCCCTTGCCGGGCAGGTGCCGTTGCACGCGCCCCCAAACTCGTGGCGCAGGTGTTCCTGGTATGAGTTGAACTGCCAGCCAAGAACCCACCACTCGTTTCTACCCTGGAGGTCGGCAGAGATCGTGAGGACGTTATCATCCCCGGCATCGAACGAGAGGATGAACGGCACCTCGATGATGTACCCCGTCGCCCCGGGGCTCACGTGGTAGTCGTCGACTGGTCTGCCGGAACTGCTGAGGTTTTGGATGATCCGGTACGGCTCAAGCAGGGGTTCGGTTCCTATCGGTCCTCTGGTATATATCTCGTGGTCGGCGGTGCTGGTGAAGTGAAGTTCCATACTGACGAGCACCGGCGTCTCTTCCGAGTACCTGTTTGAATAGATCTGGGCGGGTTTCTGGAGTTCTGACTCGCTCTGCCCTGGCATAATCGGGATCGGTTCGATGCGGTTCCTGTATATGGGATCGATCCGGCCGGCCGAGATATTCAGCATGGGGACTCCATCGACGTGCTCGATCGCCACCGTTATGTTATCCCGGTCGATATGGCTGAAACTCGCACTGGAGAGGTCGAGGGGTGTCACGTTCGATCCGGTCCTCGATGGGAGAGGGATCAGCAGGACCGCATCATCAATAGGCCCCGATGTCGAGATCTCGAGGTCGTAACTGTATGTTGACCTGAGACTCTCTGATGCGGATTGGCCGGAGATCGCTGCGATCAGGGCTACGCCTATGAAGGCTATTAAAGCGAGGATGCCAGCAATCTTGAGAATACTCGACCGCCTCATCCGTTATTCCTCCCTCAGTCCACCGGGATCAGCCCGGGGTTTGCCCCGGTTATGCTCCTCCCGCCCCCGCGTGTGACGACGAATGTGTTCTCGGTTCCGACCATCCCGACGCCGCTGACACCCTTCTTCGGTTCGAGGGCGATCACCATCCCCTCCTCGAGCGGTTCATCAAAGCCCCGGGCGATCACCGGCATCTCATCGACCTGGAGCCCGACGCCGTGGCCCAGGAACGAGACCCTATGGTCACCAAATCCCATGAAGTTCTCGAGGAATTCCGGTTCAAGCCCCTCGATTATCGTCTCGTAGACCTCCGAGGGGCGGGTTCCCGGCCGCAGCAGCGCCGCCGTTTCATCCTGGATCTCCACACACCGGAGGTGGGCCTCTATCGCCTCCCCGGGGAGCGGCCGGCCGAAGGCGTACGTCATCGTCTTGTCGGTGTGGTAGCCCTGCACCCCGCAGGCGCAGTCGATGAAGACCAGATCGCCGGCCTCAAGCCTCCGGGCGTGGTTGCCGAGGACCGGTGCGCCGGGGGCCGCTCCAAGGCATCCGCCCGGCCCATCAAAGCCGGTCGGGTAGATGGAACTCTCCCCGAACCCGATCTGCCCGAGCAGCATCTCCGTCCCGAACATGCCGAACCGGGCTATGCCGTGGTGCCCCTCCCTGACCATGAGGGAGAAGACCTCACCCCCGAGTTCGGCCTCGCTCATCCCCTCCCTGAGCATCCCCGGGGCGCGGTCCTCGAGGACGTGCCGGTGGATCCTCCCGGCCTCTCTCAGGATCTCAAGCTCGTAGGCGCTCTTCACCGACCGGATCCCGGAGACCTGCAGATCGAGCGCCGCCGTCTCCGTGAAGGGGAAGTGTTTCTGGAAGCGTTCGAGATGCGCGAGGGGCACCGTCTCCGCCTCGACATAAACCGTCCGGGGGCATGCCCCCATCCCGGCGGCTGCGTCCCGGAAACTCCTCATGGGCCGGATGTCGGGGAAGAGCGACTCGTCGAGCGCCCGCTCAAGGCTCCGGCGCACCCAGAGCACAGCCTCATCGTCGCGGGGGATAAGGAGAACCCCGTCCTGCATCGTCCCGGCGAGGTAGAATTGGTTTGTCCGCCCGAAGATCGCGGCAAACTCCCACGCAGGGTTATCTCTATCCATGCGGAGCCGGAAACGCTCCATGCGATCCCGGAGTTCGGATGCGGGGGTCTTTCGCTCCATACACATGATTGGGCGGCGATGATATTAACTCGTGGGGAGGCGGTTTATCTGGCATGGCGCTCCCGATCCACCGGTGGGAGGCCACCGTGCTCGAAGCCCGGGCCGGAAGGCTGAAGCGGCCTCCACGCCCCGGGAGGAACGAGGATCTCAAACCGGGCTCCCTTACCCTCCGTCCCGGTCTCGCGTATACCGATGCCGGTTACGGACAGGACATCCCGTGAGAAGGCCAGCCCGAAGCCGGTGTTCTTCCCGTACCCGTAGCTGAATATCATCTCTTTCATATCTTCCGGGATCCCGGGGCCGCTGTCCTTGAACGCCACAACGAGTGTCCCGTCGGCCTGCCCGGCGGCTGTTATGCAGATCCGGCCGGTCTTATCCGTGTGCCGGATGGCGTTCTCGATCAGGTTGTACACGACCTTTGGCGAGAGCGGATCGGCGTAGATCTCAACCGGGGCCAGTCGGGTGGAGATCTCAACATCCAGGTTACGAAAACCGCTGACAGTGCCGGCGATCATCGGTTCGAGCGGCTGCCAGACCGGCTGAGGCACCCCGGCCATCTGGTAATCACGGGAGAAATCGAGGTGTTTCTTTATATTCTCCACGATCTCGACCGAATATGAGAGATACCTCCCGGCATCGGGATGCGTCCGGTCCTCCGAAAGAAGGTTCAGGTACCAGGAGAGGCCCATGATATCGTTGCCGATGTCGTGGCAGGTAACCCGGGACAGGAGGGATAACTTCTGGCTGGTTGTCCTGAGAGCGGTCTCCACAGATTTCCTGTCGGTGATGTCCCTTATGATAAGGACAATCCCCGCAGGCTCCCCGTCCGGGTTCCTGACGAGGGTTCCGGATATACTGACGACGCTGCCATCGAGCACCGCCTCGAGATCCGAAAATCTCCCCTTCCTGGCTATAGCAGTCCTGATCGAGCCATACACCGTATCCGGGATGAACCTCCCTGCCGGTTGCCCGGCAAGATCCGCCTCGGCCACGCCGAGGATCTCCGCAGTCGATGTGTTTGCCGTGACGATCCTGCTGTCCGTATCGACAAGGATCAGGCCGTCTGGCATCGTCCTGAGGATATCCGGGACCGCTGCCTGTGGGCTCAGGGCAAACAGCCCGTGCTTATGTATGGCATGGGCTATGGCGAGGGAGAACAGGACGAACCCGAGAAAGACGAAATTGACCGTGTGAATCCCGAAAGCCGGAAAGATCAGTCCCGATAGGATGCCAAAACTGACGACGATCGCGATGCCGATTAAGATGAGCCTGTGCTGGCGCCTCTCTCTCCCCGGCCGCGCCCTCCGCCAGGAGGAGAAACCGGCGTATAGCCCCCAGGTCATCGCCAGGAAGGCATAGATCATCGCGGCCATGCTGATCGGGCTTCCGGTTGCCGGATGGTAGAAGTACCCCACCCCGGGCTGAAACGCCACCTCAAATATGAGATCGGTAGAGAAGCCGATCAGGGCGATCAAGGCGGCGGGGAGGTAGAGGATCATGAGAAGGATCCCGCGCTTCTCCCTCCGCGCAAGTGGGTGGCCGGTGAAGGCAAGCACAAAATGGACGCTAAACGCAATGACCAGGCCCCAGAACGAGCTCGCCCTCAGCCAGAACTGGAAGCCGGCAAAATCAGTCGATTGCCAGATGAAGAACTCCCCGAGGCCCCAGCAGGTTGCAGAGAGCGTTGCCGCGAAGAAGAGGCGATTGGTGGCCGATGAAGGGTTCTGCCCAAGAACGTATGCCCCGAGGCCGCAGGTGATGAGCGCTGAGGCGGCGCAGGAGCTGACCAGGGCTAAAGAGAGTACTGCAAGGAGTTCAGGCATGGTCAATCACATCGCTGCACCGTCGTTATTGCGGGAGCCTGCCGCAGGGGTGACGGGTATTCAATTGGTCTATATGACTCAACAGATCCATATATTAATATTTTCTTTCTGTACTGACCGCTGGAGATGGGTATATTGAAATAGCCCTTTCCAGGCCGCCTTAGAGGCAGAGCCACGGTCTTTGAGGGGGGAACCTCTCTAAACCGGAGAGCGTCCACGCCCACCGGGCCACCCTTTCGCTGTTGCCGCCCCGGCCGCCATGATCCGGTGCGGGGGATCCTGCCCCAACGCGTGGCCTTACTGGTGATGCGGTAAGCCGGGGATCGGGATCTGAGGCCTCGTTATGGCAAGGGGCGCGCGCTCCCGCCCCCTCCGGGGAGGCTGATCTCAGCCATGCCGGGCAAGGTTTAAGTTTGAGCGAGGACGAGTTCATCTATTCTGCCCCATCCGGTGAGCAGATAAAAGCGAGGAGGATTTTATGGAGAATAAAAAGAGATTGACCACCGTTGCCGGCGCACCCGTGCCGGATAACCAGAACGCAGTGACCGCCGGCCCACGCGGCCCCATGCTGATGCAGGACGTCTGGTACCAGGAGAAGCTCGCTCACTTCAACCGGGAGGTGATCCCGGAGCGGCGTATGCATGCCAAGGGATCCGGAGCTTTTGGCAGGTTCACCGTCACCCACGACATCACCAGGTACACCAGGGCGAGACTCTTCTCCGAGATCGGCAAGGAGACCGATGTCTTCATGCGCTTCTCGACCGTCGCCGGTGAGCGAGGTGCAGCCGATGCAGAGCGCGACATCCGCGGCTTTGCCATGAAATTCTACACAGAGGAGGGGAACTGGGATCTTGCCGGCAACAACACCCCGGTATTCTTCATACGCGACCCCCACAAGTTCCCGGACTTAAACCGCGTCGTCAAGCGCGACCCACACACCAACATGCGCTCCCCGACCAGCAACTGGGACTTCTGGACGTCTCTCCCGGAGTCCCTGCACCAGGTGACAATCACCATGAGCGACCGTGGGATCCCCCTCTCTTATCGCCACATGCACGGCTTTGGCAGCCACACGTTCAGCATGATCAACGCGAGGGATGAGCGCGTCTGGGTCAAGTTCCACCTGCATACACAGCAGGGCATAAAGAACCTGACCGATCAGGAGGCAGAGGCGGTCATAGCAAAAGACCGCGAGAGTCACCAGCGCGACCTCTTTGAGAGCATCGAGAGGGGCGACTTCCCCCGCTGGACGATGTACATACAGGTTATGACCGAAGAGGAGGCAAAGAATATGCCTTACAACCCCTTCGACCTCACAAAAGTCTGGTACACGGGCGAGTTCCCCCTGATCGAGGTGGGTGTGCTCGAACTGAACCAGAACCCCGCCAACTACTTCCAGGACGTGGAGCAGGCGGCGTTCAACCCCGCCGCCGTGGTGCCGGGGATCGGGTTTTCGCCCGATAAGATGCTGCAGGGCCGTCTCTTCGCCTACGGGGACGCACAGCGCTATCGCCTGGGCATCAACCACCACCAGATCCCGGTCAACCGACCCCGCTGTTTTGCAAACCCCTCTCACCGTGACGGCCAGATGCGCGTGAACGGCAACGCCGGGTCAACCATCGGCTACGAGCCCAACAGCTTCGGCGAGTGGCAGGAGCAGCCCGGATACAGGGAACCGCGCCTCCCTATCTCCGGCATGGCGGGAGCCTGGAACTTCCGCGAGGACGACTCCGATTACTACACCCAGCCCGGCAAACTCTTCCGCCTTATGAGCCCGGAGCAGCAGCAGGCCCTCTTTGAGAATACCGCACGCGCCATGGAAGGCGTGCCCGACTTCATCAAGGTCCGGCACATCCAGAACTGCTCGAAGGCCGATCCGGCCTACGGGAAGGGAGTGGCGGACGCGCTCGGCATTCCGCTCGACAACGTGGAGTAGCCCACCGGATCCGCCCGATGCACGGGAGGCAGGGCCTGATGCCGCCCTGACCTCCGGCAGCGGGAAAGAATAATGTGCGGGGGAATCCCCGCCGCGAGTCTGTTTGCCTGGCCTCACCGATCGGCCGGGCAACGCTCCTCCGCCCCGGCACATCAGCGGGCTACTGAGTATCCCATATCGACGCCAGCGATCCCGACGGTATCGCCGGCCGGGTTCTTCACGGGGGCGTACCCCGATATGATCGTAGCGATAGCGTCTTCCCACTCCTCTGTATCGATGGAAGATTTTTGTCGGGTTTTCTGATGCCCTCCCCCGAACCCGGGGCAGATCCAGAGCCGCCAAAAAGCCGGCGCGCGAAAGGGATGTATGCCTCTCCTCCTGTGCAGTCACGGGAGGTACTCATCCACGTACTCGAGGAACCTCTCCACCGTTGCCGTCGAGTAGGGGCCTTCCTCGTAAGCCGTCATGACCGTCAGGCGGCCGCGGAAGGTCGAGGCCGTCATCAGGAACCCGTAGGGCCAGCAGACGCAGGGGAGGTACTGTATACCCGTGATATCGAGCATCGTCCCGTCCCGGCCCGGGACAGGCAGGTGGTCGCCGGGGTCGAATATGCCGAGATTCGCAAAGACCGGGTTTTTGTGGCCCGACGATATGTAGCGCTTCATCATATCGTCAAAGAACGCCCGTACCGCCGGCATCCCGCCCGCCATTATCTCCTCGTAGAAGAGGATGGCCGCAAGTCCGGGATGTTCCGTCTTGCGCCGGGAGGTTATCGCCGTTACCTGGCCGACGACATCTTTTAGTCCCGTCTCCTCATCCACGTAGAGCGTTACCGCGTAGGCGGTCGAGAGGTTAATGGGCATATCCTCGTCGCAACACCCGGGGTACCTTCTCCGGAGATCGACCGATGTCAGGATCGACCGGGGCGCACCCAGATCCCCGGGATCGGCCCGGATCTTCTGGAAAGCAAGGAAGAAGGCGGCGATGAGGATGTCGTTCACCGTGGCCCCATGCTCATGCCCGAATGCCTTTATGCGCCCGAGCCGTTCCGGCGCGAGCGTACGGCTGGTGACGCACGGAATCCCCCTCCCGGTCCGCTCGACGGGGAAGCGCCACCGGTCGACGAAGGGCTCCTCCTCCGCAAGCGCCTGCCGCCGCTCCTCATCGGTATAGAGCATGAGGATCCGGTCCGTGCTCCGGTCACAGGGATCGATCGGGGCCGGCCTGAAATCCGGGTTCTCCAGGATCGACCGGTAGGCCGAGAAGACCCCGCGGGCGAGGGCCATGGCGCCGGCGGCGTCGCAGAAGCCGTGGTGGCAGGTTATGATAACCATATCCTCCTGCCGGCAGAGCGTGACCCGGATCTGCGGCCCGGCGCGGACGTCGAGGGGCGGCGGGGGCAGCCCCTCCCCGTCCGGGGCGATAACAAACGCCCTCTCCCACTCCTGCTCCGGGATCTCCTCCCAGGCGGGGAACCCCTCCCCCTCGTCTGCAAACCTTGATCTCAGGTAGGGGCTGGATGCGATGAACCGCATCACTGCCTCCCGGAGGGCGCCGGCCTCGACCGCACCATCGAACGTGAAGACGACATGCATCGAGGGATCGTATATGCGCTCGAAGTAGACGTTGAATATGTCGAAGGCGGATGCCGGGTAGCGGAGGGACATGCTATCAAGAGTCTCTCCGTTCCGGGATAACTGTCTTATGCTGCGCGATCAGTATGCGCTCCACCCGGCATCGGCGGTGACGGTCGCCCCGTTCACCAGGCTGGCCTCGTCCGAGGCCAGGAAGAGCGCCAGATGGGCGATCTCTACCGGATCTCCCATACGGGGGTTGGTTGCCATACCGGCCGCATAGATCTTCGCTCCCTCCGGGTTCAGGTTTTTGCCGCTGAGGATCTCGGTCTCGACGCCGCCGGGGGCGATGATGTTTGACCGGATGCCCTTCTTTGCATACGCATAGGCGACGTTCTTTGCAAGCCCGATGACCCCGTGCTTCGACGCCGTGTATGCGGCCCCGGCCCTCGCTCCGCGTATGCCGCCCAGGGATGCCACGGTGACAAAGGCGCCCCCTCCGATCTTCTCCATCTCCGGTATGGCGGCCCGGAAGAGGCGCATCGGCCCGGTCAGGTTGACGTCTATGACCGCGTTCCAGATAGCGTCATCGAGATCGGCTACCGGATCCATCCTGTCCATCAGCCCGGCGTTGTTGATGACGATATCGAGCCTGCCAAAAGTAGTCACGGCCGCCTGCACGGCACCCCTGACATCCACCTCGCGCGTAACGTCCCCGGCTACAGCAATGGCCTTACCGCCGCCGGCGGTTATCCGATCTACGAGCGCTTCAAGCCTTTCCTTCCTCCTTGCAACCAGCACCACGGATGCGCCTTCTTCGGCAAAGAGCCGGGCAATCTCAAGCCCCATCCCCGAGCTTGCTCCCGTGACGAGAGCGACCTTATCTTTCAATCTCATGATGTCTTCTTCCATATCCAGG
>MTBK01146949.1_pt1 | contig 21757 bp, 22 predicted proteins | sample 1535981 | NCBI WGS metagenome assembly MTBK01 (sample SAMN06109225, study PRJNA356200) | anaerobic digester metagenome | isolation source: biogas reactors fed with pig manure or primary and secondary sludge | place: Spain | collected 2016-06-30
AACGCTGCTCCAAACCAAACTGCAATATGAGTATTTCATAAACTTTTGATCATGAAAAAAGTCCCCTTGCGTAATAAATCATCGCAGATAATTTTGCTATTACATAACAACCGCGCCTTTCTCCAAGCCATACACAAGCCATACACTTTGCTTAATCTCAGCGAACTCTGATTTCTGCACCTTAAATCCCTGGCAAAGCCTGAATTTATAGCCCAATGCCAAGGTGTTTTTAAAGGTCTTATCTTTTTTTGTGTATTTAGAAAAATCAGACCTTCAAGTTGCGATGAAACTAAGGTAAAACACACCCTATCTCACCAATATCCTCAAATCGGATATCTTCAGGCAAGTCTAAATTAGGTGAAGCCAACCAAACACGCAGTTGTGGCATCAAAGGAAGCGCTGGCACATGTTGCTCCATAACTTCCTTTGCGTAATTGCCTCCCATCGCGCAAGCAAAATCAAAAGACCCATCATTTAAACCAGCAATATTTGTGCCAATCCAATAATTGTTTGCGTGTGGAATTTGGCCGCTATTGTAGAGTTCGCATAATGGATAATCCAATTGACCCCAGTTGACAATCGCCATATCAAATTGCCGCCCGAAAAGCGGAGCTTCTGGCCCGGGCGCATAGAGTTGCGCTGCCGGTATGCTCTGGTGTGTCACCGCGATACCACACTCTGCCAATTGTTCAACTACTCTTGTAGCAATAGCATGACTTTGCGCGCTTTGTCCGCTCAATAGGGTCACCTCAAAAGCTGTGCCATCCTCAACTCCAAGCACCCCACTTGCCACTCGCGTACCAGCAGATCCATTTGGTAAAACCCAGCCTGCTTCCGTCAATGCAACTTTGGGGTTAGCAATTATAGACAGAGGCATGAGCGTTTCGATATCTACATCCGAAGGGAGGTTTGAAGCAATCCATTCCTTGTTTAGCAATGATGCGGTGAGATTGGGCTCAATTAAACAAGCGGCTACGGCTTGCCTGATTGTTTGGTCGCCAAAAAAGTTCGCACGATTTACCGTGCCAAGGTTAGAGTCAAGAGCAAAAGCATCCTCCGCTGTCCTAATTCCAAAGACCAGTTGCTCAGTCAGTTCAAAATCTTCAATAACCAGCTGGTATTTGGCAGTTAAGTCGTTTAGACGTGTTTCATCCAGACTTTCAAGCTGGTAGCTTTTATCTAATATCTGGCATTCATCCTGTTCAAGCATGGATAGTGCCTGTTCAAAATCAGAGACAACGATAAAGTTTAGGAACTCAAATTCAGCTTGGAGCGTATCAGCATGGAAATAGTTGGGATTTTTCTCAAAAGCAAACTGCGCGCCTTTCTGCCAATCGCTTATTCGCCAGGCACCCCAGCCAGGTGGTGTTAGTGATGCCATTGGATGATTGAGCAAGTCTTCATCTGGTAAAGTTTCAAAGATATGCGCGGGTAAAGGCTTCCAAAAAAACAGCATGGCGTCTGAAGCGATAAACCCCGGGATACCCGTCCAGCGAAGTGTGTGTTCATCAATCGCTTCTAAGTTGGCAGTACGGTCAAGCGCCCATTGCTCACTGGGCAAACCTAATCGACGTGCCAGATGATAGGAATAGAGCACATCATGCGCGGTTAGAGCCATACCATCAGACCATAACTGATTATCATATAGCCTATATATAATAGTAGAGCGTTTCATTTCAAGCGCAAGGTCTGTATCCCAGACGGTGATTTCATTCTGCCCCGCGGCAAAAACTTGCGTTCCTCGTTTCAGCACTTGCACGGTACCATCAGCAGCCAAAACCATCATGCCTTGTTCAAGCGTTACGGCTTCCTGGCTAATATCCTCGGCGTCGTCTTGTCCAGGGATAGATTGCAATAAAGCGCTTCCGTCATGATGCCCATAAAGCGCGGCGAATATGCTCTCCTTGCTTAAAGAATTTCGCCCATCATAACGATACAAGCTGGCCGGCTCGCTGGCAATACACACGTTCAAAACGCTTGGAGCTGGTTCTGTTTCAGTCGCGGTTGGCTCAGAAACTACTGGGACTTCTGTTTCCCCCACACCTGGTGATGATGGTAATGGCGGGGTTAGGGTTTTGTCTATTTCAGGTTTACAAGAAGCCAAAACAAGCGCGATAATCGTTATAAAAAGCATTGATCTCAAAAAAGGGCTAATCTTCATCATTGTCCTCTTCAAAATAATCATCCTGAGCCTGACCAAAACGCAATCGCAAATAAGAATCATAGCGATGCGGATGAATCTTGCCGCTCTCGCTGGCTTCTCTCACAGCGCAGCCAGGTTCATGACTGTGCGTGCAGTCATTAAACTGGCAGTAGGGCACCAACGGTGCGATTTCTATAAAATAGGCATCAAGCTCTTCGCCTTCAATGTCCCAAAGCGCGACTGTACGCAACCCAGGCACATCAGCGATATATCCGCCTTCAGGTAAAGGAATCAGTTGCTTTACCTGGGTAGTGTGTTTGCCTTTACCCACACCAGCCTGGCTCACCTCGCCAACCTCCAGGTTGACACCCGGAATAGTGGCATTAATCAAGCTGCTTTTTCCCACCCCACTGGGACCAGCCAGGGTGCTGAGCTTGCCAGCAAAAGCCTCCCGTAGTTCCGCGCTTCCCTGTCCTGTTTTCGCGCTGGCATAGATAACCTGATAGCCGATATCTTCATACATGCCAAAAATATCTCTGGCTGCTTCAAGTCCTATTAAATCAACCTTGTTGGCGACGATGATTGAGGGAATATGCGCCCGTTCAGCAACCACCAAAAATCGGTCCAACATTCGCAAGCGTGGTTCTGGGTTCGACACCGCAAAAACGAAGAAAGCCTGATCTGGATTGGCAAGAATAATCTGTTGATACTCATAATTAACTCCGGAAAGCTGCCTTGAGAGCACGCTATGCCGTGGCAGCACTTCTTCAATGCGACCTGTACCGTCTTCCTGCGGAGCGACCATCACCTGGTCACCCACCGCCACCAGATCACCCTCCGCGCGACCACGCCGCAAACGCCCACGGACGCGACAGGGATAGTCGCCTGACTCAGTGCGCACGGTCATCCAACCGGCTTGCGAGTGAATGACCAGTCCTTGTAACAGTTCTTGCGTTCCACTCAAGAGCTATTCCTCTTCTTCTAGAGCTTCATAGGGGCGTTTTTCCCATGGCAAAGTGCCACCAGGATCATCCGCGTTTGAAAAGTAAAGTGAGACCGCTCGCCTGAACAGCGGAGCTGCCATTTCTGAACCTTCGCCCCCATATTCCAAAATAACCGCTACAGCGATATCAGGTTTATCGGGGTCATTATTAAATGTGTAGCCAATAAACCAGGCATGTGGCTTACCTAAAGAGGTTTCGGCTGTACCCGTTTTTCCAGCTAATTTCCCTGGAAAACGCTCAAACTGAAAAGCCGCGGTACCGCTGGGATTACGAATAACCCGAATCATTCCATCTTGTATAGCTTCAAGATTTTCTGGCAAGGTATCCACCTGACGAATTAGTTCAGGTTCTGTGAAAGCAAAAATGGGATCCTCACCCATAAAACCAATGCGGTCAATCAGCGTAGGACGGTGCAGATAACCACCATTGCCAATCGCGGCAGCAAAGTTGGCAGCTTGTAAGGCGCTGATTTGCAAGGTGCTTTGACCGATGGCCATCTGGAAGTAATCAAAAGCATTATCGGGATAATTTACTGCGCCTTCAAACTCTTCAATTTCGATGCCCGTTTTCGCGCCCAAACCATAGGTAAAGGCCTCATCTGGGATTGAGGTAGTATAGCCATCGTTCCACAAGGTTAGACCAATGTGCCAGAACCAAGGGTTACAAGAGCGCATTAAGCCTTCAACTAAGGTGAGGTCACCATCCGAAGCAAAACCCCGGGTGTAAGTCCAGTTATCACCAACCCAACCCTGATACTCAGTCCATTGGCTATCACAGCGATACACCCTATCGGGTGTAAATACACCCGTCTGCAATGCTGCTGCCATGGAGATGACCTTGAAAATGGAGCCTGGCGCGTAAACACCTTGTGAAGCACGATTATATAAGGGCTTCTGCGAGTCCTGAATAAGATCTGATACTTCATAATGAGTATGGATGAGGGGATTAAAAATATTAGGGTCAAAACCCGGACTTGAAACCATCGCCAATACACGACTGGTATCTCGTTCGAGCACAACCACCGCACCAACCTTATCACCCATGGAGCGCTGCAACCAGTACTGCAAGCGACTATCAATGGTCGTTGTAATGGAATAGGCCGGTTTAGCTTCGGTCGACGCTAACTTTGTAACAATTCTGCCCTCTTTGTCTTTCACATAAAGGTCCGCACCACGCGTGCCAGCAAGATACTTTTCACCCCACAACTCCAGACCACTGGCACCAACGGTCTCATCCACTTTGTAACCCAGGCGTTGGTATTTTTCCTGGTTTTCGGCAGAGATACCCAGCATATACCCAGTTACATGAGGAGCAATGCCATTGTCATAATAAAACCGAGACTTAAAAGGCTGCAAATAAAGCCCATCGAATTTATCAATAGTCGAGCTGTTTTCCGCGGCAAGATCCGCTGAGATATCACCAATCACCACCGACCATTCCGGCTGGGCATAAGCATACTTTCGTTTTACGCCGTCAATGGTTTGGTTGGTGATTCCTGCTAAAAAAGCGACCAAATCATCTTCCTGACTGGGATTTATTTTGCCTGGAATGATGGTTAGAGATACCGCGTCTGTATGCGCTACCATGGGATAGTTATTAGAGGCATCTGACGAGTAGATATTCCCGCGGGTTGGAATGGTGAGCACAAGTTCGAGATAATTGCCGTCCGCCAGTTCCGGGAGCATCATGACAGGATCCCAATTGATTTTCCACTCTCCATTTTCGAGCTGCAGGTTCATCAAAGTATCGCGCTCCAGGTTTCCAATCAGATTGGTAGTGTATTGAATGCGATAGCTTACCTGCGCCGCGTTTGTGCTAAGCAAATTGGATAAAAGTTGGAAAGATACCGTTTTCATCGTCAAATCAGCCGCGGTTTTCTTGTGTCGGGCGGTGAAATCTTCAAGGCTATAGGTCGTTTTGGCAGGATAGGTCAAATACTCGTACATCGCTGAGTAATCTTCAGCCACCCAGTGATGAAAATACTCATTAGCGAGCTCTTCCACGTTGGGTAAATCATCGCGTGAGACCATAGGGCTGGGTAAGGTGGGAGTATCTTCCGGAACTATCGTCTCAACCGCCGGTGTGTTTCCATTCAGATTACACGCGCTAAGTAAAAAACTAAAGATGATAAAGAGAAATATTAATCGTTTCATAGGGACCAGCCTGTTCCACGTTGACAATTCATGTTTTGTAAAATAGTTGGGTAATAAGTACATTTTGCTTTGGTGTATCTTTGACAAGCTTCAGGCAATTCATCGGACAAAGGCAAGGTTTTTTGTTCAAACAGACTGCAGAGACTACATAAGGGTAATCCCATCACATTGGCATAACAGCCTTCAATGCGCTCAACGGGATTGAAGACTTCGTCCTGAATAGCGTAACCGCCCGCTTTATCGTGGTAAGTGCCCATATATATGTAGGAGGCTTGCTCTTCAGCTGACCAGTCGCGCATATAAACGATGGTTTCGCAAATTGTCTGCAAGCTTTCTCCACTTGAAACATCGCGCAAAACCAAGGCGGTGTAAACCCGATGGGGCTTGCCGCAAAGGATAGAAAGCGTTTGCTCAGCCTCTTCGTCATTGGATGGTTTTCCGAGCAGCTCGTCATTAATCTCGACAATCGTATCCGCAGCAAGCAAGATTTCGCCAGGGTAAGAAGCAACATGATCCGCTTTAGCTTTTGCCAGGGCAAGAACATAGTCGCGTGTGCTTTGATGACCCTTTTTGGGCTCCAAAAAGTTGCCCGGGCGGGTTTCAAAAGGAGTGCCCATCAAAGCTAATAATTCCTTCCGTCGCGGAGAAGCGGAAGCCAAAATCAAATTAATCTTTTTATCCATACGTGAAAATGATTCTAACATGAATCAAGGTCATCAGTATTTGCGTGGTCAACGCCCTGCTTTTTAATCATGATCAGCTTTTATCTGAAAGCTGTCAAAATCAGCTGCCAGATAAGTATTGGGAAAAACCGCCTGGGCTTCTGCCAAAATTGCTTCATCTCTGTATCGGCGCGAGACATGGTTTAGTATCAGCATCTTCGCGCCAGCAGCTTTTGCCAACAAGGCGCTTTGCTCCGCGGTGGAATGACCAAATTGCTGTGCCATTTCAGCCTCTTCGGTCAGATAGGTCGCTTCAGTTACAATCGCGTCAGCATCACGCAAATAGTCTATGAGTTTAAAAGGTTTCCCTACATCCCCCACCACCACCAACTTAGTGCCGGGCCTTGTCTCGCCTAAAACCATATCTGGACTGATGACTCTTCCATCTTGCAAGGTTATTGTTTTGCCCTGCACCAAATCCTTGCGCCAGGGCCCGGGCGGAATGTTGAGCTCTTCAGCCACATCAGCCATGAATGGACGATGAGAAAACTCTTCAAAAACATAACCAAGCGATGAAGAACCACGATGTTCCACCGGAAAAGCACTTATCTGAAATTTCTCAGCGCTAAAGATCACTCCTGGGCGAATTTCAAGCAGATTCAGCGGCATCCCAGGATCTTGTCCGCGCAAAACGACACCATAGAGCAGGTCATGCACGCGGTCGAGTGTGTGACGGGTACCATAAATGTTGACTTCTTCAATTGCTTCCCAGCGCATAAAAGTAGAAAGCAAGCCTGCCAGTCCTAAGATATGGTCAAGATGTCCATGAGTCAGCAGAATATGATTCAGCCGTTTAAAGCCGATTCCCGAACGCAAAATCTGGCGCTGAGTGCCTTCGCCGCAATCCACCATAAAGCGATATTCATCGTGCATCACGACCAATGAAGACAAACCCCGGCGTATAGAAGGCGCCGAGGCCGAGGTGCCTAAAAAGACGAGGTCAAACAAACTGTGAATCTCCTCTTAGCTTTTACCGCCGGTCAATTGCTTCATAACACTAAAGGCATTCAAGCCCACTTTTATGCTATCTGAACCTGAAAGCGGGAAGCGCCCTTGATTAGCCTCCATTTCCTTTACCAGGTTTTGTGCCATTTTCAAACCAACCACCGCGCCAACTAATGCGCCTGCGATGATAATCAGCGTTTTTCCAGTTTTATTCATTTTTTATCCTTCCGGGCTTATTCGATCTTTCAAGCTTTTTCCGACTTGTTTTACTTTCGTGCCAATTTCCTGCACCTGCAACAAAGGCTCAACCGTGCCATCTGCCACTTTGCGCGTGCCTTCTTCCACCTTCACAACACCGCCAAGAGCTATCTTGCCATACTTTGGCAATTCGCGATTTAATTTGTACAATCCATCGATGGCTTTAACCAACACCCATATCAAAAGTAATCCAATCAGCAATGCCAAAAAGAGTACGATGATTAAGGTAATTTGTCCGGCCTTGTAGCCAGCGCCAGTCGGATCTTTGATTGCCAGCAAAATTGCTACAACCAAAACGACCAACAAGAGCACAGCAGTAACAATAATAGGCAAAATGATCTGCCTGAAGCGTTGCTTCTTCTGCCGTTCCTGGGCTTCGAGATGCAGGGTTTCAACTTTTAGTTCAGTATTTTCGTCCATGCCATAATTTTAGCATGATATGCCCAGCTTTTCATCCCAGAATCCAAAGAATTTAGCTTTTTTCATTTTCACAAATTTCTGCTTTTTTAATGTATAATGGGATTAATAAAAAAATACACGCATGGGTTCTGTAAAACACAGATAAAAGTGCCCATGGCAACGAAATCGCATAGCGATTTGTATGGCAGTTTGACGCTGAGCCAAAGCTCAGTTTTAGATTTTGGAATTGAATTAAGCGAATGCTTACAAAACCGTATTTTAGAGACGCATACGTTTTGAACAAGGATGGCAATAGCCAGTTTTTTTGATATTGTTTTGCTTTAGACGCTAAAGCCTCTATAGGTTCCAGAACCTGAATGAATATCCCCTAAACTGCCCATATTAGCGCGGTCTTTTTTAGCAGTTTCGCAGCCATGGCACACCATGGCTGTTTGATTAATATGACAAAAGAGATTACCGCGATCACCCCTCAAAAACGCAATGCTCAAAGGCTGAACATAAGCCTGGATGGTGAGTACGCTTTTAGCCTTGATCGCATGACTGCCGCCTGGCTTAATGTCGGGCGCAAGCTGAGCCCGCAGGAAATCGAAAAGCTGCGCGAAAAAGATGAACAGGAAGTCGCCTACAACCGCGCTATGCACTATCTTAGCTATCGTGCCCGATCCGAAGACGAAATGCTCACTTATTTATCGGGCAAAGGCTTCAGCGAAATTGTTTCTCAAACTGTCATAGATCGTCTCAAAGATGAGCACCTGATAAGCGATGCGCGCTTCGCTGAAGACTGGATCGAAAACCGCGTTAGCTTTCGGCCACGCAGCCAGACCCAATTAAGGTTTGAACTGCGCCAAAAAGGCTTGCAAGAGGACATTATAGAAAACGCTCTGCAAGATGCCAATTTGGACGATATCAAACTCGCCTTAGCAGCTGGCACAAAACTGGCAAGAAGATATGCAGGTCTCACATGGCTTAACTTTCGTCAAAAGCTGAGCGCCGCTCTGGCACGACGTGGTTTTAGTTACGAAACCGCCAGAACAGTCACCCAGCAACTTTGGGATGAAACGCAAAAACAGAACAAAGCGCGTGATCACTCATGGAGCACAGATAATAATGTTTGAACTTTTTAAAAACCCTCTCGCTTTTCTATGGCTTGGCATAGCAATGCTGATCGGCGCCATAATTGCCGCCATAATCGTAACCACCATACGCAAAAACCGCGATATCCGTCTTAAGCACACTGCCGATGACATCATCGCCGCTGCTACTGAAGAAGCCCGCCAGGTGCAACTGGAAGCCAAAGATAACGCCCTTAAGATCACCCGCCAGGCTGAAAACGAACTGCAACAAAGGCGTAGCGAACTCAACAAGGAAGATGACCGCTTGGTTAGACGCCGCGAAGAACTTGATCGCCGTTTTGACCAGATGCAACAGCGCGAAAGCTCATTAAACAAACGACAAAGCAGCATCGACAAACGCGCCAATGAAATTGATAACCTTTACAACGAACGCATCAAAGAACTGCAACGCGTGGCAGAACTAAGCCTCGACGAGGCGCGCGAAATCTTACTTGCAGAAGTTGAACGCACCGCCCGCAACGACATGGCAAGCATCGTACGCCAGATCGAAAACGAAGCCCGCGAACTGGGCGAAGAAAAAGCACGCGAACTTATCGCCGATGCCATCCAACGCGTTGCCTCAGACCAGGTTGCCGAGGTTACCACATCATTGGTCACCTTACCCAACGAAGAGATGAAAGGGCGCATCGTAGGACGCAACGGACGTAACATTCGCAGTTTTGAACAAGCTACAGGCGTGGACGTTATCGTAGATGATACCCCCGAAGCGGTCACCATCTCTTGTTTCGACTCAGTTCGCCGCGAAATCGCGCGCCGCACACTCACCCGCTTGGTGCAAGACGGCAGAATCCACCCGGCTTATATCGAAAAAGTTTTGGCAGAAGAACGCGCTGAAATGGACAAAGACATCCTCAAAGCCGGTAACGAAGCTGCCTATGAGGCTTCAGTACACGGCTTGCACCCCGAAATCATCAAAAAATTGGGGCGGCTAAAATTCCGCACCTCTTATGGACAAAACCAATTGGCTCATGCGGTTGAAACAAGCAAAATTGCCAGTGTTTTAGCTTCTGAATTAGGTGCCAACGTTGAAGTCGCCAAGGCTGGCGCCTTGCTACACGACCTTGGCAAAGCCATGGACCATAATACCGATGGTACTCACGCTCAAATTGGCGCGGAGTTTGCCAAGCGACATGGCGTGAGCCCCGCCGTGGTCAACATCATCGCCTCGCATCACCACGAAGTTGACCAGACCTCAGTTGAAGCGGTCATCGCCGAAGCCGCGGATGCTATCTCGGGTGCCCGACCTGGCGCGCGTCGCGAGGACCTTGAGCAATACATCAAACGCCTCAAAGCGCTTGAAAATATTGCCAACGATCATAAAGGTGTTGAATCCAGCTTCGCCATTCAAGCCGGCCGCGAAGTGCGCATTATCGTCAAACCTGAAGAGGTCGATGATTACGAGGCTCACCAATTGGCCAAAAACATCGCCAACGAGATTGAGGATACCTTGCAATATCCTGGTCAAATCCGCGTGACGGTCATCCGCGAAACCCGTTCAGTCAGTTACGCGAAATAAAAACTTCAAAAGCCCCAGCTATGGGGCTTTTTGTTAGAGTAAATACACACGGAGGAAACATGAAAACAATATTAACCTGGTATGGACATGCCACACTTGGTCTCAATGTGGGTGAACATAAACTTTTGATTGACCCTTTCTTCACCGGTAACCCAGTCGCCTCAATGAGCGCTGATGAAGCCAAAGCTGATTTCATCCTTGTCACTCATGGCCATGGGGATCATATCGGTGATACGATAGATATCGCCAAACGCGAAAATGCTCTCATTATCAGCAACTTTGAAATAGCGGAATGGCTCGCCGCGCAAGGTTTCCAAACCCATGGGCAGCAATTGGGTGGCGGCTTCAACCATCCCTTTGGGTATCTAAAACTGACCTTAGCCTTGCATGGTTCCGCCCTGCCCGATGGCAGCTATGGTGGAAATCCAGCAGGTTTGTTATTGACAACACCCAACGGTAAAAAGATTTACATGGCGGGCGATACTGGTTTATTTGGAGACATGCAATTAATTGGTAACGAAAGCATAGACCTGGCAGTCATCCCCATCGGCGATAACTACACCATGGGTCCAGACGACGCACTCACCGCGGTAAAGCTTTTACGCCCCAAAGTCGTTGTTCCCATCCATTACAACACTTGGCCACTTATCGAACAGGATCCCCATGCCTGGAAAGCCCGCGTTGAAACCGAGACCAACACCAAAGTCGTGGTGCTCAAACCTGGCGAGAGTCTTGAGTTAAACGAATAAAAACCATAAGTAAAAACAGGGATACGATAAAAAAAGGGAGGCTTTGTAGCCTCCTTTTTTGATATTGTTAACAGCATTTCTTTTAGGCTCTACGCGAGCGGAGCATATAAATTAAAAGTCCGATACCCAAGAGTAAAATACCAAGCCCGATAAAGAAAACCGGGAGAATCTTGCTGTTTGCTACCGCATCCTGTTCTGTTGAAGCTGGAGTTGCTTCTTGCGCGCCAAAATCGATGGTGAGCGTTTCGCCAGATACTACCGAAAGGGCGTGCGTTGTAGCCGTTGTGCTGTTAAAGCCATCTGGCACAGCGATTGAAATATTATATTCACCTGGTGGCAACTGCTCAAAGCACATGGGTTTGGTTGTTTCCGGGTCACCCGCCACGGTTGTGCCTACACGCGAGACAGTACCAATGCGGTCGTTAATACTCACTTCACCACCATACAAATAGCTTTCGCCGTCAGTGCGCATCCCGTTCCCATCCAAGTCGTGGAAGAGCACGATGCAAATCTTACCCGTATCCAACATGGCTGTTGGCTCGGGTTCAATAACGACCGGTGGCTGAGTGGGTTGTTCTTCTTGCGGAGGAACAGTGGGCTGTTCGGGTATGGGTGTCGAGGTCGGGGGTATAGCTGTGGCTGTAATAACAGCAACAAGAAGTTTCATGCCCGGATAAATAACACAGTCATCACCCAAAATATTGCTGTTTAAGCGGATGAGATCTTTTACATCTATTTTATATTTCTCCGCAATATTCCAACATGCAAAATCCTCAGCTGTTACAGTATGGTAAACATTGCCTTCAGCATCTGGTGTGGGAGTTTGAAAAACAGGGTCCTGGGCATTGACACTACCCACCCGCGCGACAATTAAACCGAACAAACTGAATATCACGCATATCGAAATAATAGCTGCTATAGACTCATGTTTGTTTTTCTTTTTCATAGCAATCTCCTGTATAAGAACCAGTTCTTGTGCTTTGATTATATCATTGACTGAAAATGCCATAAACCATGGCTATCAGCTATTCACAATTTGAGTTTATCTTTTTTAGCTTTTCCATTGATAAAAGGGAAAAGAACTCATAATTAGAATGGCTTTTCCAAGCTTTAGGTACATCGCTTACAGTATACAGTGTTTTATCATTCAAATCTCCATTATAATAATCCTATCAACATTCTTGGAGGCATGAGATGCAAAAAGTACTTTTTTATGCAATGATGGGTGAGAAGATGTGTTTTCAGCACATTTTACTCAACGCGCTGGATCTTACAGAAGGCGGCGCGGAAGTAAAAATTATTTTTGAAGGCCAATCCGTAAAATTACCCGCTGTTCTCGTTGAAGAAGGCAATAAGCTTTTCCAAAGAGCACTCGATAAGGGCTTGATTGCTGGCATCTGCCTGGCGTGTTCTCGCGCATTGGGTGTATATGAACAAAACCTCGCTACTGGACTACCCATGCTGGATGACATGATGGGTCATGCTGGCGTGCGCCCCTATACCGACTTGGGCTATACAGTCATTAGCATGTAATTGAATCAACTTTATTTTCGCATCAATTAGACCTTTTGCTCATTAATCGATTCTGGCGAGATGGCTCTGTTTTGGAATAAGCGGTTTTTAAGGCCCATCAGAATTTTTTTGCTGTGTCTGTTTCTGACAGCCTGCCTTACAGAGACACCTCCTGCAGAGCCCACCGCCACCTTAGAGCCTACTCAAACGGCCATCCCAAGCGCTACCATCGACTGGTTCCCCGCCACTCATACAAAACCAAGCCCGACCGAAACGCCTGCACCAGTTCAAGCCAGCCCGGAAATTCAAGCGCGGGATGAGATTCTCATTGAAGATGATTTTAGTGATAAAAGCCTTTGGCAAACGCGAAACGAAGTGGACTCAAAAATCAATTTTGAACCAAACGCTCTCTCGGTGGTCGTCTCTGGCGAGAAAACTGAAACCTACAGCATCAGCAAGCATACTTTGCCAGATACCTTTTATCTGGAGCTCACTATTGAAACCGCCTTGTGCTCCAATGATGATCAATATGGCATTATCTTTTGGCGCAACAGCAGCTCTGGCAGCTATCGGTTTTGGGCAAATTGTCAGGGACAAATTATGGTTGACAAAGTGCTGCCCGAAGGCACTACACGCCTCGTTAACTGGGAAAGTGCCCGAAAGTTCATCCCCAATGCTCCAGCACGGAATGTCTTTGGCATCCAGTCCCAAAACGGTTGCATAGACTTTTTTATCAATGACAGTTATCAATTCAGCATCCAGGCACGTGCGAACCTTGAAGGAGCAATTGGCCTAATCGCCCGTACAGCCAGTGATGCTGATCTGACCGTACGCTTCTCAAACCTGATTGTCTCGAAACCCAAGCCTTAATTCGTCAAAAGCATTATAATGATGTCAAAGGCAACCACAACTCAGGTTGCAAACGCCTGGAGGACGGAAATGTCAGACAACCTAAGCATATTGATCCCTATGGCAGGTTTAGGCTCTCGCTTACGGCCCTTAACCTGGAGCAGACCCAAACCCCTGCTCTCGCTCGCAGGAGCCACCGTGCTGGATCATCTTTTGGCAATGTTCAAAACCATTCCTAATCAAGAAGACATCGAATATATTTTTATTATGTCTCCCGGGCAAGAACCGGTCATAAAATCGTTCATGCAGAGGCATCATCCTGAGAAAAATGTGCAATATGTGGAGCAACGCACCATGCGTGGTCAGTCAGATGCGCTTTGGCAAGCCCGTTCCTATATGGATGGCCCCACATTGACCATATTCTCTGACACCCTTATCGACAGCGACTTTAGCAACTTGCAAAACGAGACTGCCGATGCCATCGCCTGGGTAAAACCCGTACCTGACCCACGCCGTTTTGGTGTGGTGGAAGTTGACCACACCGGTTATGTAACCCAACTCATTGAAAAACCAAACGAAATGCGCAATAACCTGGCAGTGGTAGGTTGCTACTACTTTAAAGAAGGCAAGGATCTTACCAAAGCCATTAAAGAGCAGATTTCGCGCAATGTATCTCTCAAAGGTGAATACTTTTTAGTAGACGCGCTGAATATCCTGCTTGAAGAAGGCTGTAAAATGCGCATAGAACAAGTGAATACCTGGCTCGACGCAGGCACATCTGAAGCCTTGCTTGATACCAACCGCCATCTCCTGGAAAACGGTCGCGACAACATCAAAGACGGACTCACGCTTGAGGACAGTGTCATCCGACCGCCTGTTTTTATTCATCCCGCAGCACGGGTGACTGGCTCGATCATCGGGCCCTTCACCTCAATTGGCGAAAATTGCGTGGTGCAAAACAGTTCTATTCGCGATTCAATCCTCAGTCCAGGTGCGCATGTGAGCAATTCGCAACTGGACGCTTCGCTCATTGGCTATGATTGTGTTATCAACTCGTTAAATGGCAAATTCAACCTGGGAGACAATTCCTGGGCAAGCTCTTAAGCATAACAAAAACAAATTCTATAAAGGAGATTCGATGATCGATTTCATAAACCCACGCGTTACTGGCCTAAAACCATCCGGCATTCGAAAATACTTTGATATCGCCCTTACCATGGACGATGTCATCTCGCTTGGTTTAGGGGAACCCGACTTTACCACACCGCAACCCATCGTTGAGGCTGGTATTCGCGCGCTAAAAGAAGGCGCTACCCACTATACCGCGAACCTGGGACTCTTGGAACTGCGCCAGGAGCTTGGCGCCCATTTGGATAAACTCTACAAGGTCAACTACGCGCCCGATGAAATCATCATCACTGTAGGTGTATCCGAAGCACTTTATCTCACCTGCACAGCTATCTTGCAGCCCGGTGATGAGGTCATCATTCCAACACCAGCTTTTGTTTCTTACGAACCGGAAGTCAAACTGGCTGGTGGTGTTGTCGTTGAGGTGGCAACATACGAAGAAAATCTCTTTGTGCCAAAAATTGAAGATATTGCTGCCGCGATTACTGATAAGACCAAAGCCATTGTTCTCACTTACCCCAACAATCCCACTGGCGCTGTAGCCAGCCGTGAAACTTTATTGCAAATCGCGGAACTTGCCCAAAAGCATAACTTCCTGGTAATCGCTGATGAAGTCTATGACCGCCTGGTCTACGGGCAAGAGCATGTTTGTTTCTCCGCTTTGCCTGGTATGAAAGAGCGCACCATTCTTTTGGGCGGTTGGTCAAAGTCTTATGCTATGACAGGCTGGCGTTTGGGTTATGCCTGCTCTCACCGCGAGATCATTAGCGCCATGGTGCGTGTGCATCAGTTCTCGGTCATGTGTGCGCCGATTATGGCACAATATGCTGGACTTGAAGCTTTGCGTGTTGGCGAGCCTTATGTGCTGGAAATGGTTGCCGAATACGACCGCCGTCGCAAGCTGATTGTGGACGGTTTCAACACCTTGAACATGCCTACTTTTGAGCCTAAAGGCGCTTTTTACTGCTTCCCGCGTATCTCGGGCTTTGGCGTGAGCGACGAGGAATTTTGTATGGGGCTACTCAAGGAAGAAGGCGTGGTTATTGTGCCTGGTGACAGCTTTGGCGACGCAGGCATCGGCTTCGCGCGAGCTTCCTATGCGACATCTTACGAACAAATCGAAAAAGCGCTTGAGCGCATTGCACGCTATATCAAGAAATTTGGCTAATCGCGTGAAGGTGTTGCGCAAAACGACAATTTGCGATATGGTTAAGGTGTTAAGCACGCGAGGAGATATGGGACTAAGGACCTTCTCAATTGAACACATCAACACAGGCTGGTGCCCTATTTCGCGTACCAGTCTTTCTTTTTTCAAAACAATACCCTATAAAGGAGACTAATTTATGTCAGAAAACACTAATGCTTTTACTATGGCGCAAGCTCAATTCGATAAAGTGGCTGATCAACTCAATCTCAGCCAGGATATTCGCGATATGTTGCGCTGGCCACTGAAACAGTTCACCGTCCGTATTCCCGTTCGCATGGACGATGGCACCTTGCGTGTCTTCACCGGCTTCCGCGTGCAGCATAACGATGTGCGTGGTCCTAACAAGGGTGGCATACGTTTTGCCGCCGGCGAAACCATCGACACCGTCAACGCTTTGGCAATGTGGATGACCTGGAAAACAGCCGTTGCTGATATCCCCCTCGGTGGCGGTAAAGGTGGTGTGGACGTGGATCCCTCAACACTGTCTGACGGCGAAAAAGAACGCCTCGTTCGTGGTTACATCCGCGCGCTCTGGAAAGAACTTGGTCCCCGCATTGATGTGCCCGCGCCTGATGTTGGCACCAACGCCCAAATGATGGGCTGGATGATGGACGAATTTTCCGCCATCGTTGGCCAATATACCCCTGGCGTTATCACCGGAAAACCCCTCGGTGGTGGCGGATCAGAAGGCCGCACTGAGGCGACCGGTTTTGGTGTTTGTATCAACATACGCGAAGCGATGAAGCACCTCGGCATCAACCCCAAAGAAACCAAAGCTGTGCTACAAGGTTTTGGTAACGTTGGCCAATATGTTGCCATCGGCTATCCCCTTTACGTGGGTGGCAAAGTGATCTGCGTTTCTTGCTGGGACCGCGAAGATCGCAAATCTTACACTTTCACCAAGGAAGATGGTATCGACGCAATGTTCCTGAAGAGTATCACCGACCAATACGGCACCATCGACAAAGAAAAAGCCAAAGCAGCTGGCTACCTGATCGAAGATGGCAATGCCTGGCTTTCCAAGGATGTTGACGTGGTTATTCCTGCCGCGCTTGAAGGTCAAATTACTGGCGAAACCGTGCATCAAATTCACGCCAATGTGAAGATGATTGCCGAAGCTGCCAACGGACCCACCACTCCCGATGCCGACAAAGTGATTGCGGAACGCGGTATCTTCCTGGTGCCCGACTTCCTGTGCAACGCTGGTGGCGTGACTGTTTCCTACATGGAAGGCGTCCAGAACGACCAGAACTTCTACTGGTCACGCGAAGACGTGCTTGAAAAATTAGATCACAAGATGTCGCAGGCATTCGCCTCCGTATTGGGCATGGCACTTGACAAGAAAGTCTACATGCGCGACGCCGCTTACATGGTCGCGATTGACAAAGTCGTCAAAGCCATGAAACTGCGCGGTTGGATCTAAATAGATAAATGCTGATGCGTGGTGCTAAGCACACAGCTCAGCAACTAACAAAACCGAATCACAATCCCCCTGGCAATTTGCTGGGGGGATTTGATTAACCAGCTCTCGCCGTGGGTATAGTCGTCATGCCATCGGTGTCCACACCGAATGGCTAAAAAGTGTCTGCAGAGAAGCATTTTTTGAATTCAATCTGCTTGGCGGAACACCAGCAGGAGTGTATTTATTGCGTGTTCAGCTCTTGCTTTGCAACGCTGACGCTATCGTTTCGCAACGCAAACCTTATCGTTGCAAAACGATAGAAACGATGGAACGATAAATGTTTATCTAAAGTGTTCTGTAAACTGTTCCCCGCCCACTGCCCACGCGTTCAATTGCATTTTTTTCAATGAGTTCGTTCAGAAGCCGAATGGCTTTTGCTTTGCTTATACCCAATTGGTGTTCAATATCAGGACGACTTAACTCGATATTTTCTGTGAGTAAGTCGTAGACTTCACGTTCGTCAAATTCCAAAGAACTGGAATCTCTAAGTATAGGCAATACAACCGTAATTGTATTTGGATAAATTCTGAAACCTGGCTTAACAAAACTGTCTTTATAAGCCTGCATAATGCGTAATATGCCTGTGCCAAATTGCTCAATAATATCGAGTTTGAAGAATACACCCGCGATAATTGGGTTTCGAAGAAGCGTGATTTGTCCTTGCAGATATTCCAGTTCCGATAGTCCGACTGGCAAGCCACCAGGAGAAGTGATTTCCAGCCGGTCTTTGTAGAGTAAAACACGGATTGGCGCGTTAATATCCCACACACGATGCACAACCGCGTTCGCCAGGGCTTCTCTGATGGCTTTCAAGGGGATTGTTTCAACGCGTTCACGTTGTCCACCAACGACCTGCTCATATCGGTATTGTGTATGAATGAATTCCAGCGCTTGATCATATTGTTCCAAAATAGAGATGTCTTTCAAAATGCGTCGCTCATGAAAAATATCAATGGTGTCGCCCATTCTTGCGATATCAATTCCTGGACTGCGATTATCATCCGACAGTAACATCGCGGCATGGTTAAAGCCGTTTTTGTCAGTATACAGTTCAAGCGTTTTGAGGATATCCAGATTTAGGCTTTTGATACTGAGTTTTTCGATTAATCGCTGCTCGAGATATGTAAAATGCAGTTCCTGGATTGCGGCAGGTAATTCTTCATAGTTTTTATTCATGCCTTCCAAAATCAGCCGCTGAAATTCAACACGGTCAACCGCGACGGTTGACGTATCAGTCCGTTTATAAGCTTTATTTCTATAAAGATAAGGTTTGGATTCACCAGCCTTCACATGTAACCTAACAACTTTTGTAGCAGCGTTAATCGTAAGTTCAAAATGTGGTACGGGTTGGATGGTATCATTTATCTGATTTTCAATAGAAAGGCAAGTTTGTTTTGGATTGTCCAATCCAATGATACTGCCATCATCCATTCTTCCAAACTCAATAATCCCACCATCGTAATTGGCATAAGCACTAACTGTTTTCAAATAGCTGCTTGAAGTCGCGTCTTGTTTGAATTCCAATTTGTTATTTTCTTGCTTGTTCATTTTATAACCATTCTCCAGAAAGAAATTGTAACGCATAGCCTATCGTTTTGCAACGATAACGTTTACGTTACATTGCGTTTGCAACGATGGAACGGAAATCAGGCTATTTGTTTATGTAAACGATCAATATAGATAGGTTTTTGAGTGCTTGCCATAGAATGAAGCTAATCAAGCCACCTTTGCTCTATCCTAAGTGTTTTGTTTTACAATAGCTTTGGATAGTTTGTTTATGAAGGCTAACAAAGCGCTAATTGAATGTGACCGCATGCTCATAAGGGTTAAGATGATTGACTTAATGCGTGAGAAAGATGGCGTCAGTCTTTTTGCGATTCAAAGCATGGATGGCGCTCGATACGTTTTAAAGTTCTTCGAAAACGAAACTTATCGGCGTGAGATAGTACATTATCAACAACTGCAGTCAGTGGGTATTCCAACTATTCCGCTCATTGCGAACACTGAAAAAAGTGCTTTTAATGGAGGACTTGCGCTACAGCGATTCCTGGCGTCTTGGCAAAGCTGAAGATATGCAATCTGAGAAGATTGCGAGTGTCCTGGCTGCGTGGTATCAAAAGCTTCACAGTTTGGGACAAACGCTGGCTAATGACCCAGTGCTGACCTGGTATTCCGAGCTAAACTTCTTTACACGCGAAGGTTTTGCTTTGGTGCAAGCGCCTACACAAAGCCATGACGCTGAACTTTGGCAAACTCTGGATAGTCTCATTGACCCTATTCTCGCGTGTATTCAAGAGATTCCCAAAACGCTGACTTACAATGACTTTTATTACGTGAACCTCGCAGTATCGCGCGATGAAAAAAGCGCCTTGATGTTCGACTATAACCTGCTTGGCGTTGGCTTTCCAGTTATGGACGTGGGTAACGTTTGCGCCTCGCTGAGCCCTTCTGCTGCTGAAGCTTTTAAAGTTAGCTATGGTCCTCTAAACCCACAAGAGCAGTTACTCAATGAGATTATCAGCCCGCTTACCACACTTGTTATTGGCGCCCAACGCGAAAAATTTCCATCATGGTTTGACGAGGCTTGGACCGAAGTAAACAATCCTGAGTTTTTGGAAAAGTTAAAGCGTTTTATTTAAAGCATTAAGTGAGTTGTGGAGATAGTAACAGCATTGTAATTTTCATAATTTGACACGCGCAAATCCAAACCTTGTTCGTTGAGGCGTCTCGCCAAAGCAAAAACGGCGCTAATTCACGCCGAAAAAAGCATTACAAATGTCTTGCAGGTTTAAGGGAATAAAAAACTAACTTACAGCCTCGATGCACACTTCCGGGAAGAACTGGCGAATGGTGCCCGCCACCCAGCCCTGCAAGGTATGCTCAGAAAGGTGACAGCTTTCACACGCGCCACCCAGACGCACCTTAACGGTATCGCCTTCAATGCCAACCAACTGAACTGTGCCATGGTGATATTGTTCGATGTACGCGCTGATCTGTTCAATCAAGCCCGCGATTTGTTCGTTACGAGAGAAATCGGGTTCTACATGAATTTTCATTTGGAAGTCCTTTCTGAAATTATTTTATCACAGCCAAGGGCTTATAATGCCACAAGTTTCTTATTTTGAAAAATGACCATGGCGCTCTATATGTATTTACAGTAAATTATTCGCGTAATACTCATAACCCTGTAATTGAAAATAGCCCACCCCCTTGTATTCCCCCTCCAAGGGATGGGGGGAATGCGTTCTTGCTATTCCGTGGATAAGCGGCAGGTCGCGCCACCATCCACAATTATACTTTGACCGGTCATAAAGCTTGACTGGCTGTTGTCCGCCAGAAAACAGATGACCGAAGCGATTTCTTCAGGCAAACCGATGCGTCCGTTCACCGTTTTGGCTGCCAATGCAGCCATTTGCTCTTCTTCAGGCAATTCACCTTCGCGACCGCGTTTCATACCCGCGCGCAACATGGGCGTATCCACCGCGCCTGGCAAAACCGCATTCACGCGGATATCATCTGCCGCGAATTCAATCGCTATCGCCCGAGTCAAAGCCAAAATGCCACCTTTGCTGGCAGCATATGCCGCAATATTAGCAGAAGTTGCCATAGCGTGCACCGAAGCAACATTGACGATGGCACCCTTGGTCGCTTTTAACCAGGGGTGTGCTTTTTTCGCCATCAAAAAAGCTGGGCGCAAATTGGTTGCCATAACCGCGTCCCATTCTTCAACGGTGGTTTCCAGTAAAGGTTTGGTGATTTGGTATGCAGCATTATTAACCAAGACATCCAAACGATCGCAAAAATCTCGTAAGCGCGCAAAAATAAGCTCATATGATTCCAGTTTGGTCAGGTCAGCTTGGATATAAAGTCCATCTGCGGGAAAGTCAGATGCTTTTGGAGAACGCCCCACGCCAATGACACGATAATCACGTTCAGCAAAGGCTGCAACTGTTGCTTTACCAATACCACCAGAAGCGCCTGTAATAAGAACCGTTTTTTCTTTCTCAGCACTCATTTTACTCATTTCCTCTATCTGCACATTATTTAGACACAAGTTATTACAAGTTGTTCTTTTTCTCTAATCGTTTAAGGCTTTCGATGTCGCCAACGGGGATATCCAAGCCCAACAACAAGTTGCGAATCGAATTCCAATGCACGCGTTCCCAGTAAAATGGGCTGCTGTTGGTGTTGTGGGGTGAAAGTAAGACATTGTCCATCTTTCGCAGGGGACTGTCTTTGGGCAGAGGTTCAAATTCGAAGACATCCAATGCCGCGCCACGTATCTTGCCATTTTGCAAAGCTTCAATCAAATCTTTCTCCACAACAACGGAACCCCGTGAAGCATTTACCAGGACCGCGTTGGGTTTCATCCACGAAAGTTTTTCCGCGTCAATCAGGAGGTTTGAACTTGACGTAAGCGTAGAACACAAACATACATAATCCGATTGTTCCAAGAGACTGCGCAAATCGGTCATCTCAACCCGATTTTCAAAGATAAAATCGGGCGCGATGTCGGCGACGTCGTAGCCCAAAAGTCGCGAACCAAAACCGCGCAC
>MTBK01263197.1_pt1 | contig 21746 bp, 14 predicted proteins | sample 1535981 | NCBI WGS metagenome assembly MTBK01 (sample SAMN06109225, study PRJNA356200) | anaerobic digester metagenome | isolation source: biogas reactors fed with pig manure or primary and secondary sludge | place: Spain | collected 2016-06-30
AATGCCTTCCGGAATGTTATGTATGGCAATGGCTGTGGCAATAGAGATTCCTAAAGCAGGGTTGTCCAGAGCGGCCATGAACGTGGCAATGCCTTCCGGAAAGTTGTGTATGGCAATGGCTACGGCTGTCATAACGCCCATTTTCATGAGCTTTGGTTTTTGTCGGCAACACCTTTCTCCCAATTCCATATCTTCAATGGAGTGGGCTTCGTGGGGGTTCCCGAACGACGGAACTAAGTAGTCTATAAGAGCAATCAAGCCCATGCCGGCAAAAAAGAAAACGACAGTCCATAAGAGTCCTTGGCGTTCTCCCAGGTTGTTAGTGAAAATTTCACGGGCCTCGCCAAAAATTTCTACAAACGCCACGTATATCATGACTCCGGCCGAGAGGCCTAAGGAGAAGGAGAGCAATTTCCTATTGGTGCTTTTGGCAAAAAAGGTGATGAAAAACCCAATAATGGTAGCCAATCCGGCAAACAAAGAAAGCAGAAAGGGCAGCAGTATCTTAGAATTCATAGGGCGCAAAGATAGAAAGAGAAAATAAGAGTATAAATACCAACTTTCAGGTATTATTTCCTTACCGGTATTCTCTTATCTTTGCACCGTTAATTATGAAAAAACAGCTTTCTCTAAGAAGAAATCTACTAGCACTTTTATTAATTACCCTTTTTTCCGGGTTTTACGCGGGAGCTACCATGTGTTACCACAAACACGGAGACGAGGGAACAGTATTGGTACATTCGCATCTTTTTGGGGAACGCCAACACAGTCATAGTGAAAATGCATGGGAAGCCATGGAATGGATTTATGCCGGATTGTTGTTGTTGGTTGTATCTTTTTCTGTGTTGACATTCTTTTCAGTTCCTCTGGAATTTTTGGTCTTCTCTACCTTTTCTTCAAGAGAATCTGTTTTCAAAACTCCTGTATGTTTAAGAGGCCCTCCAAAGGTTAATTTGTCATAAGCTGCGTCTTTTTGTGTCAAATTATTACCATGTAACCTTTTTATGAAACATACTTTATTGTCTTTGTTGCTTTTAATAGCAACGTATTATTCAGGATTAGCTCAACATCAATACCGTGAAAGAGAAAGAGGCGGGGCAGCTATAGCAGGAACCGTTATAGATGCGCATACCGGGGAACCGTTAAGTTTTGCCACAGTAGTTATCAAGGGAACTACTCTGGCTACCGTTGCAGATGAAAACGGTGCATTTCTTCTGCATCACCTTCCGGAAGGACGCTTTATGGTAGCAGCCAGTATGGTCGGGTATAGTCCTACGGCTCATCCGGTTGAGGTTGTAAAAGGAAAGAGAGTTGTTGTAGATTTGGAACTGGCTCCGGATGTGGTGGCTTTGGACCAAATTGTAGTTTCTGCCAGCCGTACGGCAGTTACACGCAGGAAAAGTCCCGGTCTTGTTCAAGTTATGACTTCAGAACTGATTGAACAGGCCCAAGCCGTTTCTTTGGCAGATGCATTGCCGTTTCAGCCGGGAGTGCGTGTAGAAAACAATTGTCAAAATTGCGGATTCAGTCAAGTACGGATCAATGGACTGGATGGCAATTATTCACAAATATTGATGGATTCTCGTCCCGTTTTTTCTGCTTTGGCAGGAGTTTACGGGCTGGAACATATCCCCGCCAACATGATAGACAGAATTGAAGTACTGAGGGGAGGAGGCTCGGCTTTGTACGGTTCTTCCGCTATTGGAGGGACTATCAATGTCATTACACGCGATCCTGTATTTAACAGCGCAGAGGTTGCTCACGCCATTACTTCCATTGGTTTGGGTAAGGCTTGGGATAACAATACTACGTTTAACGCTTCGTTAGTAGGGGAAGAAGGTAAGACAGGGTTTTTGGCATACGGACAAAAGCGCTCTCGGCAAGGATACGATTACAACGGGGACGGTTTTACAGAAATACCTGTTATAAAAAGCAATACTATGGGTATGCGGGCTTTCTTTAAAACAAGCCTTCATTCCAAACTTGCCTTGCAATACCATCACACAGGGGAGTTCAGAAGAGGAGGAGATGCATTGGATTTGTCTCCGCACAATGCATTGCTGGCTGAGCAAGTGGAGCATTCCATTCACGGAGGCGGAATAACGTTTGATGTATTTTCCCCCGACTACAAACGTACGTTCAGCGTATTCACTTCTATGCAACATGTGAATAGGGATAGTTATTATGGGGCAGGAAAAGACCCAAATGCATACGGACATACAACAGATATGACCGTTGTAACGGGGGCACAGTACACAAGAAAGTGGGACAGACTGTGGTTTATGCCGGCAGAATGGGTGTCTGGTATGGAGTACAATTACAATGGACTGACTGATAGCTATCCTTTATACCAAATACAAACGGAGCAAATCATTCACAATGTCAGTCTGTTTTTACAAAACGAATGGAGAAATGATGTTTGGGGATTTTTGTTGGGCATTCGAACAGATAAGCACAATTTGGTAGAAAAGCCCATTTTTTCTCCAAGGGTTACTTTAAGGTACAATCCCGTGAAAAACGTGAACTTCCGTGGATCTTATGCCACAGGATTTAGAGCGCCTCAAGCTTTTGATGAAGATTTCCACGTGGCAGTTGTGGGAGGAGAAAGAGTTGTGACTGTGTTGGATCCCGGGTTGAGCCAGGAGCGTTCCCGGAGCTTGAGTTTTTCTGCAGATACGTATTATACTATAGGAAACATGCAGGCAAACTTGGTAGTCGAAGCCTTTTACACACAATTGTTAGATGTGTTTGCGTTGCGCATGCTGGAAGAAACAGATGCGAACGGAAACAGCGTACTGGAGCGGTATAACGGTTCCGGTGCACGTGTTGCCGGAATAAATGTAGAAGGCAAGCTGCACATCCCAGCAGGATTTCAGATACAGGCCGGTCTTACGTATCAAAGAAGCCAATACACAGAGCCCGAATATTGGAGTGAAGACCCCCGTGTAGCGCCTGTAGAGCACCTTTTCAGGAGTCCCGATTTGTATGGATATATGACCTCTTATTGGACACCGGGTGAGAAGTTGACGTTTATCGTATCTGGAAAATATACCGGTTCCATGTTGGTACAACATTTTGCAGGATCGGGAACACCGGTGGATGTAGCCAAAGAAACTCCGTCTTTCTTTGATATGGATCTAAAGTTGTCTTACGATGTAACACTATTCAGTAAACAATCGCTACAAATACAAGCAGGAGTTAAAAACGTGTTCAATGCCTTTCAGGTTGATTTTGACCGCGGACAAGAAAGAGACTCAGGCTACATTTACGGTCCTGTGTTGCCCAGAAATTTCTTCCTAGGCATCAAGATGGGATTTTAGTGCGGGTAAAGGGACTTGAACCCCCACGCCTTGCGGCACCAGATCCTAAGTCTGGCGCGTCTACCAATTCCGCCATACCCGCATAGGTTCCTTTTTTGGAAAGGCAAAGGTATACTTTTTTTTAATAATTCTCCTACAGGCCGTGAAGTTGGTTGTAGGTTCTGTTAACTGCATTCTGCAAATACAACCTTTTACAGAACACAACCAGGTACATAATACCGACCGTGAGCCAGCCCAGTAGGAACAGCGTAAGCAAGTACGTAGATACTTGCAAGCCTTCCGGTTTGTTGTTTCTAATCAAGTACGCATTGCAACGATTGATCCACAAGCATTCCCACACGATGGGGTAGATGCCAAAAGTTACTATGCCTAACAGCAGGTACACCACAAGCCCTTGTGTACGTTTTCCGTCTGCCACGCAAGCCGTATTCGTTTCTTTGGCAAAAGCATAAATCAAATACAAGGTATAAAACCCCAAGGTTAGGATGCTATAAAGCAGTGTTAACCAAAACCCTCTGTTTGTAGGTAATCTGTTCATTCTATTATGTTTTGAAGTTCAAATTTTAGACAATACCAGCATAAAAATAGGAAAAAAGATGCAGATTTTGTGAAAATAGCAAATTTGTAGCACAACGTCATGTTTTGACGTTGTGAGTTTGTAATATTGGTTTAAACAACTAACTAAAAACCATTTGTATTATGAAAAAAACGATTAATGCCGCACAAAGAATTGTGAGTACAGTTGTGTTTTCATTTTTCATACTCATGTGTACTCCCCTTCAGGAAACCCCTAAAACAACCCCGCAAATAAAAACAATAAAAGTATTTGATGTTACAGAAACAACGGCATCCTGTTCTGCAGAAGTAATATCTGACAGGGGTTATGAAGTTACGGCCAGAGGTGTATGCTGGAGCACGAAAAGAAACCCTACAGTTTTGGATTTAAAAACAGAAGATGGAACAGGAATAGGTACGTTTACAAGCGTATTGACCGGTCTCATCCCCAATACTAACTATTATGTGAGAGCCTATGCAACCAGTGACCAAGGGATTGCTTATGGAGCACAAAAAACTTTTACAACAAAAAAAGAAATACTTCCTACTGTTGTAACCTCTATTAAATTAGACAAAAGTTCACTCAAATTATTACCTTCCGAATCGGATTGGTTAATTCCTTCTATTGAGCCCGAAGATGCTGAGAATAAGACAATCATATGGTCATCTTCAAAGACCAGCATTGCGTCAGTATCTGAAAATGGAAAGGTTACGGCCGGAAACACTTTTGGAACAGCCACAATTACTGCAACAACCGAATGCGGTGGTCATAAGGCTACTTGCACAGTTAAAGTAGTTGAAGTTGACGAATTTGTTAAACCAAATTATTCGCTTCAAGTGTACTCTTTAATGAACGGATACGTCAAAGGTTTGTGGGAATTAACGCTTTCCAACCACAGTACTCAGTCAATTGAAATGGTTTCTTTTACTACCATTTCGGGGGACAGATCTTCAACTTATTACTCCGCTGATTTATCTGAAAATATTGGTGAGCTAGGTGCAGGATATTATATGTCTATAAAATTAAACAGTACCGTAATTCCTTTCTATAAACCCATATTTCAGTGGCGCTTTACCTGGAGAAACAAAGAATATCTGATTGAATTCCAACCCTTCTCTTAGTAATTAGGAATCAAATATTTCCAGGAAGCTTTTTTATTTCATAGGCATACACTATCTTCACATCATCACTTTAATTTTTATAAAAATGACGCTGATCAAAAAGCTCATTCAAACACGTGGTGTGAAGCAAAAATGGCTTGCACAGCAGATTGGAGTGAGTGAAGTCACTGTATCTAATTGGATGAAAGGAATCCACAAACCCAAGGAAGAAAATTTAAGAAAAGTAGCCGAAGTGCTCCATATGGAATTGCAATTACTTAAAGATACCGTTAATGAAATATAGTCTTTCATATACGGCGGCCTCGTTACGTATACACGATACTTTGTTGGTAGCAAAGGCTATGCATAGTGGAAATTTTGATGCGATTGACGAAAAAATAGGAAACGGCAAACGCTCTACCGGTAAGCGTATCCGCCAAGAAATGACCAAACGGTTACACAACCTTACTTCGCAGCAGTTTTCTTACCTGCTCCAAGCAAACCCGGACGATGCGCAGAACCTTGCTTTTGTAGCAGTTTGTAAAACGTACCGTTTCATATACGAATTCATTGTGGAGGTATTGTGTGAGAAGATGCTACACTTAGATTTTAAAATTACGGATGGAGAATACCTCTCTTTTTACAACCGTAAGGCCGAACTTCATCCACAACTAGAGGAATTATCCCAAACTTCATCAAGTAAGATAAGACAAGTCCTGTTTAAGATATTGGAAGAAGTAGGCCTTATTGATTCTGTACGCAACAAAGTGTTGCAACCTAAATTTGTGTCACCGGAAGTGGGAAAACTTCTTAGAGAAGATGATCCACAACTGCTGAGAATTTTTTTATCACCTATAACAGTTTAATACTTGATTATGAAAAACCTTTCGGCATCTATCAATCAAGCATTTGAAAAAATGAGGAACCCCAAATTTCTTCAAAAGGAAGGCTTGGGAGGAGAAATTCCCTTCTTTATTTTCCCATACGATATAAAGTATGAACGTCAAATAGATGACACAATAAGTGGATTAAAAAAACGATTGAACAGAGAAGGTATTTGTGTTCTTGAACTAAATCTATACACTATTTGTATAGATATCTTGCAAAGCAAAGGAGGCATTGAGAAAGTATTGAAGTTAGAAGAACGGCATAAAGACCGTCCCAATTACTTTCTTAAGGCATTACAGTCTGCATTGAATATTCAAGAGGTGTTTATTCCTCATATTAAAAATATAGTAGATACCATCGAGCACCATTTAATATTTATTACAGGCGTAGCACCTGTCTTCCCGTATATTCGTTCACATGTAATACTTAACAACTTACATAGCGTTACAGATAAAGTTCCCACCGTCATGTTCTATCCGGGAACATATACCGGCAAAACCCTGAACCTTTTTGACAGGCTTAAAAGCAACAACTATTACAGGGCATACAATTTAAATGAATACCAGCTTTAAAATAAAAAGTGATGATACAAGATCTCTTTATCAAAGATGTAAACCGCGAAATTGAAACAGTAGTAAAAGCGGATGATATCAGAAATGTAGATGCTGAAGTCCGTGAATATGTTATTACCAAAGAGATAAACGAAAAAATTGGAGATCTCTTTTCGCAATACGGCAACACCAAAACCGTGAATGGCGTTTGGATTCATGGCTTTTTTGGGTCCGGTAAATCGCATTTATTAAAAATGCTTTCGTATGTATTTGGAAACAAAAAACTGGAGTGTGGGACCTCTGTTGCTCATATCTTTGCTTCTAAGACAACAGATGAATTTATTAAAGCCGATATTCACAGGATAGCAAGCATACCCTCTGAATCCATATTATTTAACATAGACCAGCAAGCCATTATTTCACATAATGAAAACAAAGACTCTGTGTTGCTTGTATTCTATAAGATGTTTTACGACCACCTGGGATTCTACGGGGCGTACCCCCACATTGCTGAGTTTGAATGGTGGTTGCGTTTTGAAAAAAACATCTACACAGAATTTAAAGAACAGTTTCTAGTACAAACCGGTATGGAGTGGGCTGATGCTCGGCGTAATTATTACGACCCCGATGTAACAGACGGTTTGTCGGCGGCATTGGCTAATTTGCTAAAAAGGGAAGAAAAGGAATACAACTCTATTCTTGAAGATATTGAAAAACGGCAAAATTTGTCGATAGACCATCTAGCCGGCTTGGTTGCTGAATATATAAATACGAAACCCAGAAATTTTCACCTCAATTTTTTTGTTGACGAAGTGGGGCAATATATTGCCGGTGACGAGACTATGATGCTTAATTTGCAAACCATAGCTGAAAGTCTGGCAACGGCAACAGGTCACAAATCGTGGATTTTTGCTACTGCGCAATCACAAATTGAAGGGTTGGGGGAAGATTTGAAATGGACACAGGATTACGCACGTATTTTGGGAAGGTTCAAAGTGAAAATAAGCTTGTCTTCTGCCAATGTGGACGAAGTAATAGAAAAGCGGTTACTTGATAAAAAAAAGGAACATATTCCATCTCTTAAAAAATTATACAACAAAGAAAAAGCACTAATCAATACCATAATATCCTCAACTGACGGAGGAATGCCCATAGTTGCGTATAAAGATGAGGAGGATTTTGTGCTTAAATACCCATTTCTCTTTTACCAGTTCACCTTGTTTCAAGAATGCAGAACTTCCCTGGCCTCACACGACGTATTTCAAGGAAAGCACGCATCTGTTGGTGAAAGGAACATGTTGGGCGTTTTTCAGAGTGTACTTAAAGATATAAGTCGTGACAATGTACTGACCGTTCCCAGTTTTGATAAGATGTATAAGGGAATAGAAAATGATTTAAGGGCAGAATTTGTCTCGGGAATTAACAACGCTCAAACCAACTTAAACGATCCTTTTGCCATTAAAGTTCTTAAAACATTGTTTCTGGTGAAGTATTATAAACAGTTTTTGGCTACAAAAGAGAGTATAGCTATGCTGCTCATTGACCATGTTCATATAGACATCAAAGCTCATCAGGACAAAGTAAACAAAGCGTTGAGCAAATTGGAGTTCCATTCTTATATTGAACGTAACGGCCATCTGTATGAGTTCCTTACCAATAAAGAAAAGGATATTGAAAGAGAAATAAAAAATACCCGAATAGAAGAAAGTAGAGTAAATCAGCTGCTGAAAGAGCTGTTTTTTGATGATGTTCTGGGACGCAACCGTATTGCTTATACAGACAATAGACAAGAATACATATTTACCCAAAAGTTAGATGGTGGAATTTTTGGTCGTGAACATGAACTGGCCATAGAGATATTTACACCTAACTACGAAGGGAGAGAGGGTATAGAAGTACTTAAAAGCCAAACCATGGGATTGCCCGTGTTGCGGTTGGTAACGCAGGGTAACAGTGAATTTATGGACGACGTAAGAATGTACCTGAAAGTACATCAGTACCATGCGCTTAATCAGATGGTGGCCAGCAATAACGAAACACGCAGTATTCTGTACCAAAAATTGAGCGATAACAGCAAACGGAAAGAAAGTTTGCGAAATCGCGCCAATGTCCTCCTTGGCAAAGCCGAGGCTTTTGTAAACGGCGCAAAGCTGGATGTACTGCCCAGAGAATCAGGAAAAATCTTTGTTGAAGAATGTTTTCAACACCTCATAAAGATTATATACCCCGGCTTGCGTATGTTGGGTACTACGGCTTATAACGAAGATACATTCAAAGATATAATCCAAGGGCATAACATACCCTTGATATTTGACAGCAGCGATATAACTGTTTCGGAAGCCGAGACACAACTTCTTAACTTTGTGGAAAGACGTAAAAAACAGCATGAGCGTACTTCTGTTTATGATTTGAAAAACCATTTTGCCAAAAAACCTTTCGGATGGTATGACAATGCCACCTTTACATTACTTTCCAAGCTTTACAAGAAAAACAAAGTAGAGGTGACCATTGGCGAAAATCCGTTAGACAACAACGAACTTACAGATGCATTGCTAAATTCATCACAGCATAGCCGTGCTTTTATTGTAGGACAGACAGTGTACACCCCGCAACAAGTAACAGAATTAAAAGAACTGTACCGCAACCTGTTTGACAGAAACTCCGTTTACAACGATGCCAAAGACGTTGCTACAGACTTTAAAGATCGGTTAAAAGAACTTGCTGCTAACGTAAGTACCCTTTTGGCGCAGAGCAGTGACTTTCCGTTTGTGAAAACATTACAACCCTTCTATGACCGTCTGCATGAATGGTCTTTTAAGAGTTACAAAGAAATTGTTGAAAACCCATCCCAATTGGAAGAACTGCTAATAGCAACTAAAGAAAACGAGTACGATCCCATTACATCATTTATTAATGGCCAGCAAGCTGTAATTTATAAAAACATTAGAAGCACTGTAGCTCAAAACACACCCAACAGCACTTTTGTAGTAGGAGACGAATTTAACAACCTGGTACAATTCCTTGAAAACCCCAAACCCTATCTGGGCAATGCGCTTAGAGAGGCAGAAGAATACCGTAAGGTGCTTCAAGAAAAAATCAAAACACTCATAAAGACCGAGAAGGAAACAACACAAAAAGAGTATAAAAAGAGTTTGGAGATGTTGCACAACCATCCCGAGTTGCAAAAGCTGACACCAACAGATTTGGACAGGCTTATCTTACCCATTAAACAAAAATTGGCTGACCTTAACGATCAGGAATTTGTGGGTAACCTCCGTTCCGGCAGAGATGAACTGTCTGCCATGGTAGTGGAAGCACTCAACACAGCAGTGGAACTCAATGCATCAACGGCTCCATCTCTATACGGGGAAACAAGTACGCAAGGAAAACATAGGGTGGAAGGTGCGCCTGCCATCAAGTATGTGAACAGGAATAACGTACATGTACCATTTCCTAAAACAGAGCTCACAACCGCCGAAGATGTACAGGACTATGCCACGGCACTGCAAGAAACTTTTCTTAAGGAAATTGAAGACAATAAGCGCATAAGGCTTTGATTGCCTGATAATCAATTAAGTAATGGACACAAATAATTTAAAACGCTTTGCACAAGCAACCCGCATTCGTCTATTGGAGGCGGTACAAGATAAACTAGAATATGTGCTGAACCACGATACTGTTGACTTGCGCGACTACGCTGCATCAGTTCATACACTAAAGAAAGATGTGGAGCGTATAGGTAAAGAAGCCTTGATTGACAAAGTAGCTTACACCTGGTTCAACCGCCTGATGGCATTGCGTTTTATGGACGCCAACGGTTATCAACCCCTTCGCCTGATGGTGATTTCACCCAAAGAAAGATTTACTCAACCGGAAATCCTGGACGAGGCAATGCGAGGACATATCCCCGAGGAGTTGCGTGTGGACAGAGCGCGCATCAACGACTTGCTGGATGGCAGAATCACTTCTCCCAATCCGCAAAACGAAGTGTATAGGATGTTACTGGTAGCATCATGTAATTACCTGCACAGTTTGTTTCCATTCTTGTTTGAACAGTTGAACGATTACACAGAATTACTCCTACCTGATGATTTGATTTCAGAATTATCCATCATCTACGACTTTGTGGAGGGAATGACACAGGCGGATTGCCAAGAGGTGGAAGTAATGGGGTGGTTGTACCAGTTTTATATTTCCGAGCTGAACAGTGAGTTAATTTCTGCTAAAAGAGCTTATAAGAAGAATGAGATAGCTCCTGCATCACAGCTATTTACTCCCAAGTGGATTGTTCAATATATGGTGGATAACACTTTGGGACAAGTGTGGAGTGAGATTAACCCTCGTACAACTATTCTTAAAAACTTGGAGTTCTACATCAAGCCACAATATAAAGTGGTGAGAGAGGGCAAGCCGATTGAAGAAATTAAATTCTTTGAACCTTGTGTGGGGTCAGGTCATGTGCTGGCTTATGCTTTTGATCTGTTTTATATGATGTATGAAGAAGCTGGCTATGCACTTTCTGAAATTCCTTATCTCATATTAAAGCATAACCTATTTGGTGTGGATATTGATCCGCGTGCTGCACAAATAGCATCATTTACACTACTGATGAAAGCGCGACAAAAGCATCGCAGATTCTTTAGAAAAGCACAACAGGAGAACTTGGTACCGAATATCTATCATTACGAGGATTTTGAAGAGGATGATAAGTTTAATAATGCAACTGTTTTAGGTTCGTTGATAAGAGTGACTTCAGAAGAAACAGAAACGCTAAAGGTTAAAAAAGACACCTTGTTTGGCGAGGGGCAGCAGAAGTTGAAGGAGTTGTATCAGTTGCTGAGCCGAAAGTATGATGTTGTGGTAACTAATCCGCCTTATATTAATTCTTCACGTATGGAACCCTCCCTTAAAAAGTATGTCAATAAACATTATAAGGATACAAAGTCTGACCTGTTTGCTTCTTTTATTCTACGCTGTTTAGAATTAACCAATCAGGATGGGCTGGTTGGTAATATGACTCCGTTTGTATGGATGTTTATTACATCTTATCAGAAGTTGAGAGAAATCATTATTGAGGAGCACTTTATTAACAATCTGATTCAACTGGAATATTCTGGATTTGATGGAGCTACAGTACCAATATGTACTTTCACTTTGCGCAATAAACCAATGAGCGCGGAAGGTAGTTATATACGTTTGTCAGATTTTAGAGGTAGTCATAATCAAGCCCCCAAAACTTTAGAAGCTATCCAGAACCCTGACTGTGGTTGGTTTTATGTTAAAAATCAAAAGAAGTTTAAAAAAATACCGGGATGGAATATTGGATATTGGTTGAGTGATAATGCTTTAAATAGTTTTGAAAATTATCACAAATTAAATGAACTGTTTGAAGCAAGGAAAGGTTTAGCTACTTCTGACAATAATAGATTTTTAAGATTTTGGTTTGAAGTTGATAAAGCATGTTCAAGTTTAGATTTTCAAGAGATTATTAAGAACAAGTGGTTTAAATACAATAAGGGAGGTTCATTTAGGAAGTGGTATGGGAATTTCGAATATGTAATCAATTGGTATAATGATGGATATGAAATTAAAAACTTTAGGAATCCTGATGGTGCTTTAAGGTCAAGGCCACAAAACTTACAATATAATTTTAAAGAATCACTTACTTGGTCAAAAATTACTAGTGGATCTTTTTCTTCTAGGATATTCACAAAAGGAGGTTTGGTTGATGATGCAGCAGCAATTTGTTATAGAAGAAACAATGAGTATTATATTGAAATACTAGGCTTGTTAAACACAAAAGTAGTTCAACATCTACTTAAAGCATTGAATCCAACTTTGAATATCCAAATTGGTGATATCGGAAAACTACCAATTTCTATCAATGTTATTAAAACTAATTATGTTGAAGAATGTATAAAAATATCCACAATAGAATGGAACTCCCGTGAAACATCTTGGGATTTCCTACAAAACGAACTAATTCGCCTAAACGGTCAGGATGTTAAAGAGGCTGTAGAACTTTATAAACTCTATTGGACAAAGCAGTTTTATCAATTGCATCACAACGAGGAGAGGCTGAACAAGGAGTTTATACATATATATGGATTGGAGGAGGAGCTGACACCTGATGTGGCGTTGGAAGATATTACACTGCTAAGGGATGAATTGAACCAACGTGAATTGAAAGAACTTTTGGCGAATTATCATTCTGGCTGGCAACTGAACGAGGAGGGTAAGTGGGAATTGGCGACTAGGGCTGATTATCCTGAACTGCCGTTTGATGAGAAAGAATTGGTGATGCAGCTAATCTCATACGCTGTGGGCTGTATGTTTGGCAGGTATAGCATAGACAAGGAAGGATTGATATTGGCTAATCAGGGGGATGGTACGCAGGAGTATTATGCGCAGCTGGGCGATAAGGAGCAGTTGCGGTTTGTATTGGATGAGGATGAAGTGATTCCGGTGCTGGATGAAGAGTGGTTTGAAGATGACATTGTGGTGCAATTTCGCCGCTTTGTGAGGGTTGTCTGGGGCAAGGAGAATGTGCAGCGCAATATGGAGTATATGGAGCGCGTGCTGGGCAAGCCGTTACGCAATTATTTCCACAGAGATTTTTATAATGATCATATCAAGCGATATAAGAAACGCCCAATTTATTGGATGGTGGCTTCTCCCGGTGGGGAATTTCAGGCGTTGATTTACCTACATAGGTATAATGTAGATACGTTAAGCCATGTATTGAATGATTACCTGCGTCCTTACACTGCTAAGCTGGAGAACCGGATTGACTATCTGAGCCAGATAGCAGAAGAGGGTGTAGCACGTGAGAAAACAAGAGCCATGAAGGAGATGGCTCGTTTGGAAAAGATAATAGATGAATTGCGTGCTTTTGACCGGACGGTGCTCTATCCGTTAGCTACCGAACGCATAAGCATTGACCTGGATGACGGAGTGTTAGTAAACTACAACATATTAGGTTCTGCACTAAAACTAGTATCTGGACTAAACGATGCTGCCACTAAGAAGAGAGTAAGGGGGTTTGACTGGATTGATGTGGAACAGATTAGATAAAAAGAATAGTGAATTCCAAATTTGCCCACAAAAACGTTCAAATTTACCCATGAAAATATAAATGTTTGATAAAAAACATATGGTACTGAGGTTAGGTTGCAACCTTTTAGAGGAAGGTTGCAACTTCGGAGTAAGTTGCATATAGTCAGCATGATATGACTGAGAGGTTGGTGTTTGGAATTAGAAAGGTTGCAACCTCATGGGTAAAAGGTTGCAACCTCCAGTTGTTAAGGTTGACAGGAAAAAGATGAATAGAATAATAACAAATGAATAGAGCATAAATGAGTTCATTAAATGATAATCTTAAAAGAGAATTTCATCTGCACCGTGTAATATTCTGGTATGATGAACAGGGCGAAAGCCGTGAACTTTTTGATGAAGTGGATATTCCTCACGTAGAAAAGGTAGTAGTAGAGCAAAATGCTTTTGCCCTTAAATACAGGATTTTGTGGCAGGAAAAAGAACAAAAATTTTTGCTTTACTTCCCTTACAAACGGCCCGACAATGAGGAAAACTGGTTGCTAGACATAGAGCTCTCTAATTTTGTGTTCGACACAGAAAAATCTGCCTTGTTTTTACAAGAGATGAGGTTGGATTATAAGTACAAAGAATTGGTGCAAGAACACATTGGGTTTTTTAATGCACGCGAAAGGCAGCGCAGATTTATGGCGCTTTTTAACAAGTCCGATACATTGGAGGTGCTAAAATATAAGATGCTGTCGCTCGTATTAGGTACCGATAATTACGATTTGCAGACTTTGGTACAGGCTTATGCCAACCATTACTTCATGAACTTGGACAAGCTCAATAAGGATCTGGAAAAATACCATTTAAAAGAATTTATTTGGAACCAAATAAAAGAAAGGTACAGGTACAAAGGAGAGGACCAAAACATCTATGAGTTTATTATTGAGGTCTTTGAAAACAGTTTTCCGCTGACTCAAAAGACAGGGTTGACAACAGATGCGCGTTTGATTTTGTCCGGTTGGCGCGATTCGGTCACCATGCGCGAAGCCTATGAGAAAATCTCGACTCAGGTTGCAGAAGTACTAAGAATTGAGGAACTCTTGCAGGATGCTCATTTGGAAGATATAATGGAAGATGAACTCTTTGAGTTGACAGACCAAAAGATTGTTTTTGAGCTGGTGCATCTTTTGCTGGAGCGCAACATTTCGTACGACCGTTTTCAGAACATCATTAAAACACGCGAGTCAAAGTTTTGGTACTCGTCCTATGAGCATCTATACAATGCGCTGGATAATGCGTACTTGTTGTTTGAACAAATTGCAGCAGTAAAGTACGATTACGAACAAGCAGAAACAGCCATCCGCGGTTATATAGAGGAGGACTATAAGATTGACTTCTATTACAGAAAGTTTTATGAGCATTTCCTCCGTGCCAATAAGCAGGATATTATTAAACACCTGCTTGACAAGGTTGAAAAACAGTATGTAAATGAATGGCTGTTTATGGGCGGTAACGCTTACCAAAAACTGCTTAACCATAAAAAAGAGTGGTCTTTTGCTACTCTGTTGATGCAGCGCGATTTTTTTAGTTTGAAAGTTGCATCCATTTTGGAGAAACAGAAAGTAGTGGTAGTGATTTCAGATGCGCTGCGTTACGAGTGTGGCGTAGAGCTGGCAGGCGAAATTAATAAGATGAGTAAATTCAACGCAGAGCTTCAGGAGATGGTTAGTGCTATTCCTTCTTATACGCAATTGGGAATGGCCGCCCTTTTACCTCATAAGAGCTTGAGTTTTTCCGCTGAGAGCGATGTTGTGTTAGTTGACAGTTTATCTTCTGTGGGTAGTGAAAACCGTCAAAAGATTTTGCAGACCAACACCCGGCATACGGTTAGAACTATGCAGGCACAAGAATTTTTACTATTGAAAAATGCAGAGCGGCGCCTGGTGATAAGAGATCACGATATCCTATATATCTATAGTAACAAAATAGATAAGACAGGTGACGACAAGATGACCGAAGGTGAAGTGTTTGTTGCTGTACGTCAGGAGATTGAGCATTTGAGAGAATTGGTGGTGGCAGCTACTTCTGCTAACGCTTCGCGCGTGTTGGTTACTTCTGATCATGGATTTCTTTACCAGCATTCGGCTGTGGCAGAGAGTGATTTTGTAGAGACTGTAACTAGAAGAGAAGCATTTAAAGAGAACCGCCGTTTTGTGTTAGGTACAAAACTGGCAGATGATGGTTGGGCCATGCATTTCAAAGCACAGGACTTAAAGATTGATTCGGATGTTGAGCTTCTTATTGCAAAAGGGATTAATAGGTTTAGGGTAAGAGGTGCCGGAAGCAGATTTGTGCACGGAGGTGCAAGTCTGCAGGAAACGATTATTCCTTTATTAGACATAACCAAAGGAAGGGAAGATACGGTTAGACAAGTTGAAATTGATATCATTCAGTCGCATAACCGCATTACTACCAATGCGCTTCCTATTGAATTTGTGCAGAAGGATCCGGTTTCTGAAAAGGTGTTACCTATTCAGATCAGAGCTTTTATTAGAGCAAAAGATGGTAAGGTGTTGAGCGATACTTTTACTTTTATTTTTGATTTTACCGGTGAAGAACATAGACAACGAGCCAGGAGGTTTGTCTTCCAGATGGTATCGGAAGCTGGTCTGTCTTACCGCAATCAGACGGTAGATTTAGTGTTGCAAACACCTGTTGAAAGCACTTCCAGATGGCAGGATTACAAACGTTTTGAGTATAATTTAAACATTTCGTTTACTAGCGATTTTGATTGACAATGAACACGTTAGATAAGAAAATTAATGAGTTTTTTTCAGGCAAGGTGGTCCGCAAAGACTTAACTAAATTGGTGAAGGGCAATGCCGTTGTGCCTACCTATGTACTGGAATACCTGTTGGGACAATATTGTGCCTCGGATGATGAAGTTACCATAAAAGAGGGAACGGAACGTGTAAAGGGTATTTTAGCAGAACATTATGTACATCGTGACGAAGCACAGTATATCATGAATCTTGCAAGGGAAAAAGGAGCCCACCGGATTATTGATAAAGTGAATGTACGGTTGAACGATCAAAAAGACCAGAACGAAGCTTTTTTTGCTAATCTGGGATTAAAAAGGGTGCCGATATCGGATACTATTGTGAAAGAACATAAGAAGCTTTTGTCTGACGGGGTCTGGTGTATTCTTAACTTAGCCTATATACCTACGGATGAGAGAGGTGGGTCGCCGTGGATTATTGAATGGTTAAAGCCCATTCAAATTTCCAATGTAGATACTGAAGAATTTAAGACTTTCCGTTCTCATTTTACTACGGAAGAATGGATTAACCTGTTGTTGCAAACGATGGGATTAAACCCAGATGCATTTACCAATCGCTCAAAGATTATTCAGCTGACACGTTTGGTTCCTTTTGTAGAAAACAATTATAACCTGATAGAGTTGGGACCTAAAGGGACCGGTAAATCGCATGTGTTTAGCGAGTTATCTCCGCATGGCATTTTAATATCGGGCGGTGAGGTTTCAAAAGCTAAGTTGTTTGTTAATAACAGAACAGGGGAAATTGGGTTGGTAGGGTATTGGGATGTAGTGACGTACGACGAGTTTGCCGGACGCACCAAACGCACCGATACGGGGTTGGTGGACATTATGAAAAACTATATGGCAAACAAATCTTTCAGCCGCGGTACCCAAGTGTATGGAGCTTCTGCCAGTATGGCGTTTGTGGGCAATACAGACAGCAGCGTGCCTTATATGCTTAGCCACAGCGACCTTTTTGAAGCGTTACCTAAAGATTATTACGATGCTGCCTTCCTAGATAGGATACATGCTTATCTTCCGGGGTGGGAGGTAGATAAACTGCGTAACGAAATGTTTACAGACGGCTATGGATTTGTGGTAGATTACTTGGCCGAGATATTAAGAGAACTGCGTAAAGAAGATTGGACAAACGAGTATCAAGCGTATTTTGAACTGTCAGACACAATTACTACGCGTGATAAAACGAGTATCTTAAAAACGTATGCCGGTTTGTGTAAAATCATTTTTCCGGATAAAAACACTACGGAAGATGAGCGAAGAGAACTGTTTGAGTTTGCTATTGAAAGCAGGAGAAGGGTAAAACTTCAGTTGCAGAAGATGGATGAAACGTTTGAAGAAGTTGATTTTTCTTATAAGATAATTGGAGGAACAAAGGAAAAAGAAGTGGTCACTTTGGAAGAAATCCAGTACTTGGGTAAAGCCAATATATTTACCGAGAGTGAAGAGGACCCAAGCGAAGTGAAAAAAGAGGCAAAACTTCAGCTTGCAGGAAAGTATGTAGAGGTTTTTGATAACCAGAAAGGGGTGTCGTATAAAAATTTGTTTGGGGAATACCTTACAGGAGTTAAAGAGGTTACCGTTATTGATCCGTACATTAGATTGCCTTATCAAATACGTAACCTGGTAGAATTAATCAATTTGATCTCGGGCTATAAAAAAGCAGATGAAACAGTAAAAATACATTTGATTACCGACAACGATCCCAGCTTTGTACAAGAGAGCAGGGAACGCTTCCAAGGATTACAAGACAGTCTTGCACCTATAGGGATTGATTTTCACTTTCAGTTTGATGAACAGATCCACGACAGATACATTTTGATTGACAACAATTGGAAAATCATTCTGGGACGCGGTTTAGATATTTGGAACAAAACTAACGGGTATCTTGATATTGCAGAAACCAATCAACTGTTCAGAAGCTGCAAAGCTTTCTCTATGACCATCATCAACGTGCAAGAATAATAGGAAATGTTAAGACCATCACAAAGGATCTTATAAAATTGAGAATCAAATTTTTTTTAATCATTGCTTCCTAAAAAATATACAGCATGTAAGGGGAGCATGTTTTTGTCTTCGTCAGATAATTTGTGATAGAATTGTTGCCATAGGTCAATAAAACTTTCAATGTCCAGTAATCTTATATGCCTGTGGCTTTCTCTGGCAGAACGTTCCGCTTCCGATGTATAGGTGCCGGATGTCACAAACAGGCCAATATCCCCGTCTTTGTTTAATAAACCTGTCAGACTACGGATATCATCAACGGGAACAGAAGCGTCTGGTCTGTGTTTGACTTGCACTTTAAGTCTTGGAGCTGTGGCTCCTAAAGGATCGCTGTAGGCTAAGATGTCTAATCCACCGTCTCTTCCTTTAGGGGAAATAAAGGGAGTAAAATATCCCATGCCTCTGAGCAAAGCGGCTACTAAATCTTGAAATTCGTAAGGATTTTTGGTTCTGATAAATTCTTTTATACCTGTAATAGCTTGTTCTTCCAATAAATCAAGCTGTGCTTTTTGAGATTGTGTAATGTTTTCTTCAAAACCCAAAGGGTCAGTGTCCAGATCTTTCTCAACTTCTTGTTTGTCAGATTTATTGATAGCCGCCCAGTTCCTGTACCTTTCTATTGCTGTTTCCAGTAATTTTTTAGGTCCTAACTTTATTGCTTTTTCGCCTTCTTCTGTCAGGTACCATACGCCTTTGTTTTTTCTTAAGAAACCGGCTTTCACGGCATCAATGGTATGGAATTGCAAAACTGACTCCCAACGCACATTGCCTGTTTTTTTATGTGTCTCAAGTTCCCAATCTGTAAAGGTGATTCGTTTCCGAACTTTGTTAATTACTTCTCTACCGGACAAGTGTCCATCATTTTCTTTTAAAATTTGAAAAGCTGTGTATAAGGTTTTAGCCCCACATCTATATGATGGCGCTAAAGATTCTAATTCTTTATACATTATTGGACATATTTTAGGGTTAAGAAAAGGGTAGGGGCATTGTTTGCATTTTGCAATACTCAAAGCTAGTGGGAAACAGGGAATTTTGCAAACATTAGATATAGTAAACTGTAAGAGTTCTTACAAGAAACACGATGTAAAGTTATATAAAAGAACAATAAGTTGTTTTATAATAAAACAATTGCTATATTTGCACCGGAACTGAACAACTGACAGAAACTATGAAAGAACATTTGTCGCATAGGCAGATAGGAGAGAGGATTACTATGCTACGTAACATAAAAGGCCTCTCACAGGAAGAATTAGCAAGAAGTATTAAGATGTCACGTCCTTCGTTAACGCAAATAGAATTGGGAAATAGGCAAGTCAGCTTTATTGAATTGCAGAAAATAGCGCATGCCTTACATTTCACATTAGATGATTTTGTGTCTGATAACTTTTTTGAAAAATTGGAGGCAGTTGATTTTGGAGATGTAGAGCAACCGGAAACAGAAATACGTGTTTCTACTCCTGAACTTCAAGTCAATAAGTTTAAGAATGTGTTGTTGTACATTTTGGAACGTTGTGCGGGGAAACCTAATGTGGGAGAAACAGTCCTGTACAAACTGCTTTATTTTTCTGACTTTAATTACTATGAATTGTATGAGGAGCATTTAACAGGTGCCACGTACCGCAGGCTAAATTACGGTCCTGTTCCACAGCATTTAGAAAATGCACTGTTTCATATGACAGAAGAGGGACAGTTGCAAAGAGTTAAGACAATCTATCACGGATACTCACAAATGCGTTATTTACCGTTGGTTAAGGCAGATCTAAGTATTCTTAAAGCCAATGAAAAAGAAGTAATAGACAAGGTGATTGAGCAAATGAGTGATTGGAACGCCACTAAAATTAGTGAATATGTGCATAAAGACATGCCCTGGTTGGCTTCAGATGAAGGTGAAGTGATAGACTATGAATTGGCATTTTACAGAGAAGCTCCATTCTCCGTAAGAAATTATGAAGAGTAAAGTGAAGGATGATGCAATTTGAAGAACTATTTGAGTACCGTAAAGATTTAAAAAAGCTGTTAAAGAAGTATCAGACTCTTAATGATGATATAGCTATACTAAAAAAGATTTTGTCGATTAAGCCGGAAGAAAGACCTCCATTTAGTTTCCAGGTAGCTGGTACAGGCGTAGAGGCCTATGTAATTATAGTTAAGAAGATTGCCTGTAGATCTTTAAAAGGAAAAGGTGTAAACTCCGGATTACGTTTGGTATACGCGTATTGTCAAGAAGAACAAAAAATCATCTTTATTGAACTTTTTCATAAAAATTCTAAGGAGCACCTAGATCAAGATCGGATTACTAGAAATTTCAAGTAAATAGAGTAGTAAGTGTTGGCTTTGCGTTCTTGTGCTTTTACCATATCAAAGTAAAGTTGTCTATAATTGGAGTTATGTATAACTTTATATGATTAGAAATATTTAACCTCTTATAAAATGAAACAAATACTATTGGTTTGTGCTGTAGTACTTCTTGCTTCTTGCAGTAAATTAGGTATAGGCACTTTTTCGATTAAAAACGAATACGATAAAGAGTTGGTTTATGTAAGTATTACTCAATATGACGAGGGTGGTAGTAATCTTGGAAAAATAAGTGCTGACGCTGTACCTGCCAATTCAACGTCTCCAAAATTCACACCTGTATATGGTACTGACAAAATAATAGTAACAGTCCTTGTGTCGGGTAAAATCTTGCCTATAGTAAGCAATTTAATAAAATTAAAACCGATAGGTAATACCGTTCTTGTTGTTAGTAATGAGAAAATAGTAGCTCAGTAAAAAACAGCTAAAGAGAGATCATATCAAAATTCAGAAAACCGTATAGGCCAAAAACAATTGCGGCTATCAGTAATACTAACAGCCAATTTCTGTTTGTTGCTAGTGTTGTCATAATAAATGTATAAGCTTTATTGTTACCACCATCTTGATACATTATAAGGCATCATGTGGTAATGGATTTCGCGGGGTAACCGCTTGGCGGCTTCCATGGCCACTTCCATACGTAAAACGTCAATGTGCTTTTGGTGGTCAAATTGTTTGAGCACCAAATTCCATTCTCTGTTGTCTTTTTCCTTGACCCAGGCTTTTACCTCGGCCCCTATGGCTCTGGCTGATTGGGCGTACGGAGTACCTTCCGGGATTTGCCCCAGATAGTAGGCTGTTTCTTCCACGTTTCTGGCGGCCCAGGCGCCTCGGGCTTTACCTAAGATCTCTTTGTACCGCAGGTCTTCAATCTGGGCAATCATGGATTGTGCTTGCTCAAAACATTTTGATCCAGGAATAATGGTAGCCAGTGTAAAGGCTGCTTCTTCGTATTGATTGAGCGATTGGAATGTTTTGGCTGCGGACATGATTTTATCGCACTCAAAGTTGATTTTGGCTTCGTAAATGGTGGTGATCAAATCCATGCTGGACATGTAACATTCGCGGCATACTTTGGGTACGGAACTGAGCAAC
>MTBK01199337.1_pt1 | contig 21662 bp, 19 predicted proteins | sample 1535981 | NCBI WGS metagenome assembly MTBK01 (sample SAMN06109225, study PRJNA356200) | anaerobic digester metagenome | isolation source: biogas reactors fed with pig manure or primary and secondary sludge | place: Spain | collected 2016-06-30
GATAAGCATTGCCAGCCCACTGCCCACAACGCGGGCACCCATGCAAAGGACATTGCTATTGTTATGACGGCGTGAAAGAATTGCGGAGAATGGCTCGCTACACACAACGGCTCGAATACCATGGAATTTGTTGGCAGCAATCGACATACCAACACCAGTACCACAAATGAGAATACCAAGGTCAAAACCATGGGATTGGATAGCCTTGGCAACGAGTTCCGCGTAACGGGGATAGTCGGTGCTTTCCTCGTTATGTGTACCAAAATCCTCATATTCAATTAATCTACTGTCGAGGTAGTTTTTTATTTGTTCTTTGAGCACGTAGCCCGCATGATCTGAAGCAATGGCAATTTTCATTTCAAACCTCTCTTTCAAAGTTAATTATACCTTTTGTGACAATTTACGTAAAAAAAGTGACAATCATCAATTGAAGCTCATTTGTCCTTTGGCTATATTTTAGTATGAAAAAAAGATAGAAAAGGTATTTGAATGATTTTAGTTACCGGTGGTGCTGGCCATATTGGAAATGTTTTAGTGCGCGATTTAGTTGCAAAAGGTGAACGCGTGCGTGTTTTAGCTTTGCCTGGCGAAGATGTGAGCGCGCTCGATGGACTTGATGTCGAAATTGTGCGTGGAAATATTTTGAATATGGCGCAACTCCGCGAGGCAATGACTGGCGTTAGGCTGGTTTTTCATCTGGCATCTTATGTCGCATTAACCGCGGACCAATACGCGCTTATGCACAAAGTAAATGTTGAGGGGACTGGCAATGTCATTTCTTTGTGTAAAGAGTTAGGTGTTGAGCGCTTGGTGTATACAAGCTCGATTCATGCCTTTGAGCGTGTGCCTGAAGGCGTTGTGGTTAATGAAACGCTAAAGTTTGACACAGAAAACCCGGATGGTCTTTATGATCGTACCAAAGCCGAAGCCACTCTGCTCGTGCTTGACGCGGTAAAAGAAGGTTTGGACGCGGTAGTTGTTTGCCCAACTGGTGTGGTTGGGCCTTATGATTACAAGCTGTCTGAACTGGGTGAAATGATTATTACCTGGATGAAAAAACGTGCGTCCGTCTCAACTGACGGAGCCTATGACTTTGTGGATGTGCGCGATGTTTCGGTTGGGCATATCCTGGCAGCTGAAAAAGGTGTTTCAGGTGAGGTGTATATCCTGGGTGGGGAACGTTTGACGATTAAAGCTTTAAGGGCAATGGTGCAAGCAGCATCTTCAATCAAGACAAGGGCTATTAATATTCCAGCTAAATTAGCTTTGTTAGTCGCGCCAATTGCGGAATTCTTTTACAAAATCTTAAAAAAGCGACCTAAGTTTACCACCTATAGTATCAAAACTTTGCTGAGCAACTCACATATTTGCTATAAAAAGGCTATCAAAGAATTGGGATATCAACCCCGCAAGCTGAAAGAGACCATCAAGGATACGGTTGAATGGCTAAAGGTCAACAAGAGCAAAGTCCATCATGGTTTGCGGATGACATCGGTAAAGCCGACTGCATAAGCTCCTTTTCTGTTTTCAAAACTATTGCTTTGTAAGTTTAGCCCTCGCATCTCTCAGAGCTTTACGCTTGTGTATTTCTGATTGTCTCTAATGTTTTACACTAAGGGTAATTGGACTGGAATTAATTAATCTGAATTAGATGTCAAATACATCATGTTTGCCGGGTTGAGCAAATAACTCTCCAAATTTGATTCTTTTGAAAAGTCCGACTTTATATGGTCTTCCTATCAAGACAGAATAATCATCCTTGTGTTCTAAACTGACGATAATGACATCTTCCGATTTACCATCAGCTGTAATTGAAGCATTCCATGCAATTCCGCTGACTTTTATTTCGTTTTGAACAGCTGCTTTTCGATGATGATCAATTAAATCTTTAATGACTTCTTTTGAATCAGGGAACTCGTTTCCATCATATATAGCGTTCATCTCTACAGTATCATCAAATTTCAATACTGCACCTATGGGATAAAACTCTCCATGTTTTTTGAGCAGCTTCTCTGCCAAGGGTAAAAGAGCATTTAACAAGATTTCACATTCTGCTTTTTGCGTCATAGTTTTTTTCCTTATTGATAAATCCTGTTTTTTGCACTGATCTTATAAAATATTAGCTGAAATAGAAAATGAAAGATGAGTATCAAGGCTTTATATCTGACACCTCTCACAAAAGTGGGTACCACGTTGCCCAATGACGGTGCGTTGGATGGGCTTGCCGCAATGTGGGCAAGGATTACCCGTTTGCTGGTAGACCTGGAAGTAGTTTTGAAATCCCCCGCCTTTGTATGCCCAGTCGATGCTGGCACCGTTATGCTCAATGCCAAGCCTTAATACTTTGCGAATGGCGCGCAACAAGCGATTTGCATCATCAAAGGACAAGCTGTTTGAAAGACGTTTGGGGTGCAAGCCGGCTACAAAAAGGGCTTCGTCGGTATAGATGTTGCCCAGCCCAGCGATAAAATGTTGGTCAAGCAAGAGGGCTTTTAGCTGGCGTTTGTATTTACTCAGTTTATGAGCAAAAGCGGTGCCAGTCAGTTTAGGGTCAAAGGGCTCGGGGCCGAGTTCGCCTAAAACCTGATTTAGATCGGGTGTCAGCCAGACCCTGCCAAACTTGCGCGTGTCGTTAAATGCCAAATGCCAGTGATTGGCAAAATGAAAGTAGACATGATCATGGGCTACGAGTGGCACGTTTAATGGCAAGGTGGTTTCAGCATATCGCATGATCAAATCGCCACTCATACGCAAATGGATAAGCAAAAAGGCGTGGTCAAGTTCCATAATAAGAAACTTGCCGCGCCTTGAAACGTTTAGAACCGTTTGATTTTTTACCGCCGACTGAAAACTGCTTATATCAGGTTCCGCAATCGTTTTTGCCCAGAAAACAGAACTTGAGACAATGATTTGACCAATTATCGAGGGCGTTTGCTCATCACCTTTAGCTAATTGACGCGCGATGGTCTCAACTTCAGGCAGCTCAGGCATTATTCGTTAAACATCGCGCCAACGGAAGTGCTTTGGTTGGTGCGTTTGATAACTTCACCGAGTAAAGGTCCAATACTTAAAACCGTCAGGCGATCGCCAAAGGCGGCTTTTTGGCTTTCACTGAGTGGAATGGTGTTGGTGGTGATGAATTGCTTTACAGGCAGAGCTACCAGGCGTTGAACAGCGTTGGAAGATAGTACAGGGTGAATGAAAGCGACGTACACATCACGCGCGCCATTGAGCTTGGCTGTTTCTACCGCTTCGCAAATTGAGCCACCGGTGTCAACTTCGTCGTCGATAAGGATGACATCACGGTGTTTTACATCACCAATCAGGTTGAGTGCTTCGGTGTGGTCGTGATTATCGATACGCCTTTTTTCGATGAAGGAGAGTGGGATATTGAGACCCATCGCGTAGCGGCGTCCGTGCTTGGCAAAGCCCAGGTCAGCGGTAAGGATGACTGGATTGGTGAGCTCGGGCAGTCGTTCGGCGAGATAGGGTTTGATGATGTGATAAGCTGAAAGGACGTCACCGGGAATAGAGAAAAAGCCTTGAATTTGTCCGGCATGCAGGTCCATGGTGATGTAGCGATCCGCGCCGGCTACTTCCATCATTTCGCAAATCAGTTTTGCAGTAATGGGCACTCGTGGCTGGTCTTTACGGTCAGAACGGCCATAGCACATATAGGGAAAGACAAGTGTGATGCGACCGGCGGAGTCAAGTCTAAGTGTTTGTGCCATGATGAGCAGCTCCATCAGGTTGCGGTGTACCGGCATAGAAGTTGTTTGAATGATATAACAGTCCTGGCCACGCACTGAGGCATGGAGTTTTACAAACAGGTTTTCGTTGGTGAATTGAATTACATCTCGCCCGCAAAGTTCAAGCCCGAGATAATCGGCGACTTCCTGGGCAAGATCCATGGATGCTGTACCTGCAAACAGGCGAATGTTACCGTAGCGCATGCCTAAATCTGACTGTTGAGATCTCATTGGTCTACCCTTTCTTTTGTTTGTTTGCAAACCATTCTTCCTGCAAGATGCCCATAAGAATGATGTCGTTGTAAAAACCATGTCGAAATTCAGCTTTTCGAAAGCGTCCTTCTTCAATAAAGCCCGACCTGAGATAGCTCTTGCGGGCACGGTGATTGCTTTCAAGAACACGAAGCCAAATGCGGTAGAAATTAAGGTCTTCAAAACCGAATTTTAACATCAAACGCATGGCTTCTGTGCCATAACCCTGGCTCCAGTATTCCTTCTCGCCGAGGAATATACCTACTTCCGCGCTGCGATGAATATCGGTAATGTGCATAAAGGCACAATTACCGATAGGGAGCCATTCAGGTTTGCCAGTATTGCCTTGTGTAAGGCTCAAATCAATAACGAGCGGGTGTTCCGCCATAGGACGTTTGAGAATTGATTCGTACCACGCTGTTTCTGCCTCAAGACTATAGGGAAAGATATTGCTTAGATATTCTGTTACCTCAGGGTCGTTAATCCAACGTTGAAAAACCGGGATATCCGTTCGTTCGGTTGCTCTTAATCTGACGTTTTCACCATACAAAATTGGCATTATAAACTCCGAAAGTTTAATTATGGTTCAAGGCGATTAGGCCCACGGAAGAGATAAACTGCGTCGCGAATGCTGGGCAGGTTGAGCATGACCATCAAAAGACGGTTGAGGCCTAAGCCAAGCCCACCATGGGGAGGGCAGCCGTAGCGGAAATAGTCAAGATAGCCTTGCAGGAGATCGGTATCAAGACCTTTCTCGATAGCCTGGGCTTTGAGTACTTCGTAGCGATGCTCACGTTGCGCGCCGGTGGTAAGTTCAAGCCCTTTGCCGATGAGGTCAAAGCTCATGGTCAACAGGGGTTGGTCAGCATGGCGCATATGGTAAAACGCACGCACCGTAGCAGGCCAGTCTTTAACGAAGACAAAATCGTTGCCGTATTTTTCTTTGACATACTCGCCTAATGCACGTTCAGCACCAGGATCGAGATCACCCTTTTTCTCGGGTGGAAGCTTGTAATTCATCTCTTTAAGGATGGCATAGGCTTCAGACATCGTCAGGCGTGGGAATGGCGTTTGGGGAACTTCGATTTCAACATCAAAAGTTTCTTTTATTTGTTCGCCATGTTTTTCTTTAACGACTTTATAAGTGTGTGCCAACCAGTTCTCACAAAAGGCCATGACGTCTTCATGACTGTCAATCCAGGAAATTTCATAGTCAATGCCGGTGAACTCGGTCATGTGGCGGGAAGTAAAGGAGGGGTCCGCGCGGAAAACGGGGCCAATCTCAAAGACTTTTTCAAAACCGGCGGCTTGCGCCATTTGTTTGAAGAACTGCGGTGATTGCGCCAGAAAAGCATCGCGTTCAAAGTAATCTATGTGGAAGACTTCCGCGCCACCTTCGCTGGGAGTGCCCATGATTTTTGGCGAGTGCATCTCGATGAAACCATGTTCCACGAAGTATTCGCGCATAGCGTGTTCAAGCGTGGTTTGGATTTCAAAAATGAGACGATTGCGTTCGCGGCGCAAGTCAAGATAGCGCCAATCCTGGCGATAGTCCATATCAGGCAGAGTTTCAGCGAAAGGTTCAAAGGGCAAGGGCAACTCAGCGTTATTCTCGATGGTGAGAGTTTCGAGCTGAATTTCGATGCCGCCCAATTTGACAATTTCATTTTCAACGACTTTGCCAGTCAGGGTGAGCGCGGATTCTGTGCCAATACCAGAAATCATTTCAGCCAGTTCGGGATTGCCTTTTTTCCAGTGGGCAACCTGGGCTAAACCAGTGTTATCACGCAAAATGAGAAATTGCATGCTTTTTTGATCGCGTAAAGTCTGTAACCAGCCTTTGAGCTTGACAGTCTCTCCAATTTTTGAAGGTAGATCTTTGATTAGGGTGCGTTCCATTTAACAACTCCAAAATTAATGTGTGGTGTTTTTATTATACGACAGCAATTGCTGTATAGCTTGATGTGGATGTAAAGTCCTTTCGAGAACCTGGTTGACGATGTTTTCCAGTTCTTCTTCAGGGATAGTCTGACGCCATCGTTTGTAAAGTGTGCTTATCATCAGTTTGCGCAAGGTTTCGGTGATTGCGGACTCGGCTTTTTCTGCCCATAAACCGGTTTCTTTAAGATGTTTGCCGTGTTTAACGACTTCTTCAGCAAGTTTGTCAACACCAGTACCATCGAAAGCGATGGTCTTTAATACTGGTGGAATCCAACCGGAGGGTTCGGGCTCATCTTGTTTTTGGGGCATGGTTTCAGAAAGGCGGTGTTTGCCACCAGCATAACGCAAGCCACGGTAGCCCATAGCAATCATGGTTTGCAAGTGCTTTACGCTTTGGTCTGCGCCCAGGTGATCGGCTTTGTTGACGACTAAAATATCGGCAATTTCGAGAATGCCGGCTTTAATGCTTTGGATGTCATCACCCATACCAGGCACATCTACCACGATGGTTGTATGAGCGAGATTGACGATATCCACTTCGCTTTGGCCCGCGCCAACGGTTTCGATGATGATATATTCGTAGCCAGCCGCGTCAAATGCCTGGCTGAGCATTTCAGTTTGCGATGCCAGCCCGCCAAGCGCGCCACGGGATGCCATTGAGCGGATGAAAATGCCTTTATCGCCTTGCAGGTCCTGCATGCGCACACGGTCGCCCAAAATAGCGCCGCCGGTAAAAGGGCTGGTAGGATCTACCGCGATAATGGCGACTTTGGGATGATTTTCAAGCGTGCGGAGCTGGCGCGCCAGGGCGTTGACCAGCGTGCTTTTGCCAGAGCCCGGTGGGCCAGTGATGCCTATTTTATGTGCCTGTCCGGTGTAGGGGAACAGCGCTTCCAAAGCCTGGTCACCTTTGGCTGTGCCGGCTTCAATTTGACTTAAAATGCGAGAAAGGGCAAGCCTGTTGCCCTTCCTGAGTTCGCTTATTTGCTCAGCGGGCATGTTTATGCCTCGGCTGATACGGCTTCGCGGATATCTTTGCAGACTTCGCGGGTGTCGGTGCCAGGACCATAGACTTTGTGCACACCTTGTTTTAGAAGACCATCGATATCATCTTCAGGAATTATGCCTCCCAAAAAGACAACGATATTATCCTGCCCATTTTCTTTAAGTTCCTGTATGATTTGAGGAACAAGGGCGTTATGCGCGCCACTCAGGATTGAAAGACCAACGACGTCTACGTCTTCTTGCAGGGCGGCTTCGGCAATCATCTCAGGTGTTTGGCGCAAACCGGTGTAGATGACCTCCATACCGTCGTCTCTAAGCGCGCGGGCGATGACTTTTGCGCCACGGTCATGACCATCCAAGCCGGGTTTGGCAACTAATACACGAATTTTTTTCTCAGGCATCAGCATCCTCCAAATGTGATGCTTTCATTATAATGCAATTAATGCGCTTAGGCATCCAATAAATAATTATGAGTTCCTAAAATTGCGATAATTTCGCCATAGTAAACCCGATGATAGTCTTTTTGTGGGTAGTTTTTCTCAATGTCCGGGTCAAGAAAACGACTTGGGTCAAAATCCGCAGTATAGATCTTGCGACATTCGATGCTAAGTTCTGCCTGGACGAAGCTCGGTGAAGCAACCTTTTGTGCTTTGATGGCAATTAGATTTGTATTGGATAGCTTATCTTCGTCCCGTCCTGAATGGCTGCCTAAGTAAGCCAGTTCCTTTCTGAAGGTATCCGGGAAGGCGGTGAGCGTGAAATCCGGATATTTCTCCATGAACTGGTATGTGTAGCGTGTGGGGCGCACAACAACCGCGACATAGGGTTTGTTCCACATCATACCAATGCTGCCCCAACCAATCGTCATGCAGTTGAAATCGTTTTCAGCAAAATCACCAGCTGTGAGCAGTAACCATTGGCGCTCGAAGAGAAAGTGCGGTTTTGTTACAAAATCTTTGGGGTCAATTTGGATAAGCTTGTTCATGGTATCTCCGTTTCTGCATTCGTAATTCTGATGCGGGATTAAGTATAACCAATCGCGCATACCGTGTATAATTTTGGCTATGCAGAACAAAGAAAAAAGCAAATTGAGCCAGATCATTCGTTGGGTAGGCACGATTATTTCCCTGGCTATTATGGTTTGGCTTCTATCGAGAGTGGGATGGAAAGAAGCCTGGGAGACAATCAGCCAGTTAGCCTGGTGGCGATTGGTTTTGGTGATGGTGCTGGTTTTCGTTTCGCGTTTCGCGACTTACTTCAGGTGGAAAACCTTGCTTTCGGTTCAAAAAGAGAAAACATCAGCGAAAGAAATCTTGAAGCTTACTTTCGCAGGGCTGTTCGCGTCGAATTTTATGCCGACAACAATCGGCGGGGATGTTTTTCGCTTGGCTGGCGCGGTGAGGCTGGGTATAGACAGCGCGCTGGCGACTGCCTCGCTTATCGCTGACCGAATTGTGGGCATGACTGGCATGACCCTCATTTTGCCTTTGGCAATACCGGGATTTGTGCAGTTGATTAAAGAACGGCGTGCAGTGCCCGAAACACTAAAATATAGTCCTTTCTTATCGGGTGTGGTTTTGCCGGAAGGTGAAGAACCTGCGGGTAAAGAGAGCTTTTTTAAGCGGGTGTTATTCCGTATAAAGAACGGTTTCAAAAAAATAGGCGAAAGTTTCCGTTATTGGATCAAGAACCCCAAAATCCTCATTATCGCGCTTGGGTATACGCTGATTCACCAATTAGCAATCTACCTCATCATCACGATCCTCATTAATGGTATGGGTGAAAGTTTGCCTTTTTATCAGGTCGCGGGTATTTGGAGTTTGACCTATTTCATCACCTTGTTGCCTGTTTCGGTTAATGGTTTGGGTTTGGCAGAGGTAACGATTACGAACCTCTACACGACTCTGGGCGGTATCAGTACCGCGACAAGCATCGCGCTGGCGGTGATTTTGCGTTTGGTCTGGATGATTGGCAGCCTGCCAGGCGCGTTTTTCGTGGGGGATGTCTTAGCTGGTAAAGAAAAGAACTCAATAGGTGTTGACGATGGATTATCAGAAGAATAGGACTTTTATCATCCAATGGTTGCTCTTATTAGGCGCGACAATCGCCTGGTATCTCTACCAGAGTCTCTCCAATAGAAATATTTGGTTTTACGCGATGGGCGCGATTGGGGCGGTGGTATTGCTTATTTTTCTGGTTGTTTGCTTTGTTAAACCGAAAAAGCCTTTAACAATTCATGTCAAAGCTTCTGCAAGCCTCATCTTAGCTTTGATTCTCGTCTTGGCGGTCATTATTTCGGCTTGTTTCTTTAGCTTGCATTACGGTTTTCTTGACTATAGTGCCTTTCGCATGATGATGGCAGTTGGCGTGGCTGGCTTTGGTGCTTTGCTTTTGAATGCCAGTGGCAGCAAACGCAATGTATACTTTGACTTTGCACTGATCTTATTGACATTTGGTGTCTTGAACCGGTCATTTGCTTTTTTGGTTGAGATACAAAGTACTCCCTTCTCACTTGGTTGGTCAGAAGGCAGCAGGTTATACAACTCATCGCTAATTGCCTCGCGCCAAGTATATGGTAAAAAAATGCCTTTGGGAGTAATATACCCTAGCCGTTATCTGATGCAGGCGGTTCCATTTTGGCTTGGCATACGTTCGATTGTGGTGCATCGTATATGGTTGGTTTTTCTCTGGCTTGGTATGACGCTATGGTCGGCTATCGTTTTGGCTAAACGGGTTAAAGATGGTTTGAAATTACCCATGGTTTGGCTAACGCTGTTTTTCTTTCTCTTCTTTTTCCAGGGCGCGGTTTATTACCATATGATGGTGTGCGTGCTTTTAATCCTTTATGGTTATCACAAAGATAAGCCTTGGAGAACCTTGATATTTGTGGTTTTGGCATCGCTTTGGGCTGGGATTAGCCGGGTTAACTGGATGCCATTGCCAGCTTTATTGGCCGTGTTGATCTATTTGATTGAAACACCTTTTAGCCCAAAACGCTGGTTAAGATATCTGCAATTTCCAGCTTTGTGGACTATATTAGGGCTGATGGCTTCATTGATAGGTAAGCGAGCCTTAATCTGTTGGAGTGGAGAGCCAGCTTTTCTCTTCAATTCTGCTTTTACATCACCATTATTATGGGAACGATTATTACCTAACAATACTTTTTTTATCGGCATTTTACCTGGGATTTTATTGATTTGTTTGCCATTGATGGTATTATTTGTTTGTAGAATGCGTGGCAAATGGCAACGTGTGCATTGGTTGCGCTGGTTGGGTATGGCGGGGATTCTGTTAGCGTTTTTTGCTGGCGGCATAGTTGTGAGCGTAAAAATTGGTGGTGGTGGCGACCTTCACAATTTGGACGCCTTCATCTTCTTGTTTGCTGTTCTCAGCAGCTATATCTTAGCAGGACATTTGAGCTTTGAAACCAAGCCAAAGTCAAATATATCGGAAACAAAAGCGCATCAAGCACAAACACCCCTTTGGCAAGCTAAACCTTTCTGGTTAGCTATGGCGGTGATTGTGCCAGTATTCTTCGCTTTCATGCGGGCTGGGAAATGGTCTTTTACGGATAACGAAAGTGATCTTGCTGAATTAGAAGAATTAAAAATTGCTTTACAATCCGAGAATCTTGAGGATGGTCCCGTCTTGTTTATTTCTGAGCCTCAATTAATCGCATTTGGTGAACTGGACGATATCGCAATGGTATATCCTTACGAGAAACTCTTTCTGATGGAGATGGCGATGAGCGAAAACCAGACTTATTTGCAAGCCTTTTATGAGCAACTTGAGAACCACGACTTTGTTGCCATTGTCACTGACCCGGTTTCAACAATGATCCAAGATCGCTCAAGACCATTTAACGAGGAAAACAATGCTTGGGTCAGGCATGTTGTGATACCCATGTTAGAGCAATACGAACTAACCCAATCCTTTAAAGGCGGGGAGATAAATTTGCTCTTGCCAAAACACTGAAATTAGGCGACTTTCCGCATCCGTAGGCTTTGCTCAGGTTCGATAAGCTGTTTGATGGTGTAGGTTTTCTTATCCTGCGACTCATAATAAGTGCGCATGACAATTTCCGCGATGAGCCCTAATAAAATCGCGAGAAAGCCCAAAATAAACATCATGATGCTAATTTGGAACCAGGGAGAGCCAAGCACAGGGATTTCCGATACAATGCGTCTCACCGCCAGCCAGATGAACAAACCCAGGCTGATCAACATCAATGATATACCAACACCACCAAAGAGGTAAATAGGTTTTTTAGAAAAAGCCATCAGGAATTTAACTGTAATGAGGTCTAAAACGACTTTGAAAGTGCGTTCAAGTCCGTAATTCGCCTTGCCATGTTTGCGGGGGTGGTGTCGCACGACAACTTCGGTAATCTTGCCGCCAGCTTCGTAGGCATAGACCGGTATAAAGCGGTGCATCTCGCCATAAAGTTTCACGTTATCGATAATTTCACGCCGATAGGCTTTGAGCGTGCAGCCATAATCATGCAATCTCACACCAGTAGATCTTGAAATCAGCCCGTTAGCGATGTGGGAGGGTAAATTACGGGTTAGTTTGTTGTCCTGACGGTCTTTGCGCCAGCCACTCACGACATCATAGCCCTCGTCGAGTTTTTCCAAAAGGATGGGAATATCAGCTGGGTCATTTTGCAGATCAGCGTCCATCAGGATGACAACATCGCCTTTGGAGTGGTCGATTCCGGCACTAATCGCCGCGGTTTGGCCATGGTTGCGGCGAAATTCGACGACTCGCACTTTGTCTGGGTTGGCGGAATGCAATACTTTTAGAACATCCAGGCTTTTATCGCGGCTGCCATCGTCCACAAAGGTGACGTCCCAGGGGTGTCCCAAAGGTGTTAAAGCCGCTTCAAGGCGCTCGTAAAGTTCTGGAAGGTTTTTTTCTTCGTTATAGACCGGAATGACGATAGATAAATTCATATAGGCTCCAATGTTATGCTAATGGGCTTATTATACCTATCAAATCCGGGATTGGTAGTGAGTTTCGGGTATAATTTTGGAAATGAGTAAAAAGAGTGAAGACAGTGTCCTGAGTGGCAAGGCTACTTTGGATGATCCCATAGATAGCGCGTTAAGACCCAGCACCCTGGATGATTTGATTGGACAGGACGCGGTCAAAGACAATTTGCGCATTCAAATTCAAGCCGCGAAGCAACGGCAGGAAGCTTTGGATCACGTCTTGTTTTATGGCCCGCCTGGACTTGGGAAAACAACGCTTTCGCATATTCTCGCAGCAGAGATGGGTGTGAATATCAAAATCACTTCAGGACCAGCGATTGAACGTGCCGGCGATTTGGCAGCCATCCTAACCAACTTGCGGGCTGGCGACATCCTGTTTATTGATGAAGTGCATCGTTTGGGGCGTCAGGTTGAAGAAATCCTTTATCCCGCGATGGAAGATTACGCGCTGGATATCGTGATTGGAAAAGGTCCAGCTGCCAAGTCGGTGCGCCTGAAGCTGCCCCGTTTTACAGTCGTGGGCGCGACGACCCGATTGGCTTTGCTAACAGCACCCTTGCGGGCGCGCTTTGGTGCGGTGTATCGCCTTGATTATTACGATGAAAAAGCGCTTGGCGATATTATCCGCCGTGGCGCGCGCCTTTTACAGGTTCCCGCGGATGAAGAGGGTATCGTTGAAATTGCCCGACGCGCGCGTGGCACGCCACGTATCGCCTTGCGCATGTTGCGCAGAGTGCGTGATTATGCTGAAGTAAAAGCGGATGGGCGTATTAGCTGTGATGTAGCAGAAGCTGGGCTGAACCTGATGAATATTGATGGCATGGGCTTGGATGAAATGGATCGACGTATTTTATTGACCATAATCGACAAATATAATGGTGGACCTGTGGGACTTAATACCATCGCGGCATCGGTGAGTGAAGAGGCAGACACCATTATGGACGTGGTCGAGCCTTATCTTTTGCAGTTGGGATTTATTGATCGTACAGCGCAAGGTCGTGTGGCAACCCAGTTGGCTTATGAGCATCTTAGCAGACCGTACACAAGTCCGAAAAGTCAATTAGATCTTTTCGGCGAAGAGTAGCCTTCTAATATTTAAACAACTACCCGAAAATGCTCAAAACTTCTGATTTTGATTACAACTTGCCTCAGGAATGTATCGCGCAGACACCGATTGAACCACGCGATCATTCACGTTTGTTGGTTTACAACCGTGATACGCAAGAACTCGAACACAAACATTTTTACGATCTTGGTGACTATCTGAAAAAAGGTGATTTGCTGGTGCTGAACCAAACACGGGTAATACCAGCAAGGTTGTATGGACAAAAGTTGCCCGGTTTAGGTCGCCTTGAAATATTGCTCCTCAAAAAACGCAATGAGCTTGAATGGGACTGTTTGATGGGTGGCAGTGGTATGAAAGCTGGCAAGCGTTTACAGGTCAATGATGGACCCCAGGCGGAAGTAGTCGGTGTCTTGGAAGGTGCCAAACGCCTTGTTCGTTTCGATGCGCCGATTGAAGTTTTTTTTGACAAGGCCGGACATGTGCCCTTGCCACCTTATATTCATGGCTATGGTGGAGACCCGGAACGCTATCAGACTGTTTTCAACAAGACCCCTGGCTCAGCTGCCGCGCCAACCGCTGGACTGCATTTTACAAAAGAGTTACTCGAAACGCTGAAAGCAAACGGGGTTGAAACAACGACAATCGATTTGCAGGTTGGTCTGGATACTTTCGCGCCGGTTACCGAAGAATACGCGGCTGAACACCACATTCATTCGGAATGGTGTTCTGTATCGAAGGAGGCGGTTGACAAGATTAATACAGCCAAGTCCAGCGGTGGACGAATTATTCCTGTGGGTACCACCGCTGTGCGCACGCTGGAAACATTGGCAGGAAAAACTGAAAATGGCGTGCTTAAGCCCTGGCAGGGAGACACCTCGCTTTTTATCCTGCCGGGTTATCAGTTCAAATTGGTTGACGCGATGCTTACGAATTTTCATCTGCCAGAATCCACGCTTCTCATGTTAGTGAGCGCTTTCGCAGGGCGGGAAACGATGCTAAGTCTTTACCAGACAGCGATTGAAGAAGGCTACCGGTTCTTTTCCTTCGGTGACGCGATGTTTTTGCAATAACAGGCTTTTCTTAAGATGAATCTAACATTAGCACGCTAAACTTACAGGGCTGGAACAAGCATTGCAACTATGTTTTTACCAAGCACAGATAGAGGAACAAAACTATGATGCGTTTTGATAAATTTTCAGAAAGAGCCCAGGACGCCGCAGCGCGTGCCGCGGAGATTATTCAGCGTTATGGGCATAATCAAGTCGACTCCGAGCATATCCTGCTGGCATTGATTGAGCAACCTGATGGTATCGTGAGCCAGATTTTTGAAATGCTCAAGGTGGATACAGGCGCTTTGGTTGATCGCCTGGACGAAATTTTGCGTACTACTCCCAAAGCCAATATCTTTGGTGGTCCAAGTGGGCAAATTTTCCTGACACCCCGGGTAAAGATGGTGGTGGATGTTGCAAAAACAGAATCAACCCGTCTTGGCGATGAATATATCTCTACAGAACACCTTTTATTGGCGATTTTAGCTGAGAGAAACACTCAGCTTGCCAGACTTTTGGAAGAATTTGGTATTAGCCGTCAAGCGGTGTTGGATTCCATCATCGAGTTGCGCGGTGGTCAAAAGAGTTCTCGCCCAGGAACCGGACGCTATAAAACCTTAGAGAAATACTCGCGTGATCTCACCCAAGCCGCGAAAGAGGGCAAGTTGGATCCCATCTATGGACGTGATGCGGAAATCATGCGGTTGATTACAATTTTGAGTAGACGCACAAAAAACAACCCCGTTTTAATCGGTGAAGCGGGTGTAGGTAAAACAGCGATTGCTGAAGGGCTGGCGCAAAAAATTGCCAATGACGACGTGCCTGAAATTTTGACAGGGAAGCGCGTTGTAGCTTTGGATTTGGGCGCGATGGTGGCGGGCACACGTTTTAGAGGCGAGTTTGAAGAACGCCTCAAGAATACGCTTGAAGAGGTGCAAAGCTCGGCAGGTGAAATTATCCTCTTCATTGATGAGCTTCATACGGTGGTTGGCGCAGGCGCGGCGCAAGGCGCGATGGACGCATCGAATATGCTCAAACCAGCTTTAGCAAGGGGCGATTTGCAGTGTGTCGGCGCGACAACCCTGGACGAGTATCGCAAATATATCGAAAAAGATGCCGCGTTGGAACGCCGTTTCGCGCCAATTTATGTCGAAGAGCCCAGCATTGATGATACGGTCAACATGTTACGCAGTTTGCGCGATCGCTATGAGGCGCACCATAACGTGACACTTTCTGATGAAGCTTTGAACGCTGCCGCGAAATTGAGCTCCCGCTATATGACCGACCGCAAATTGCCAGATAAGGCGATTGACTTGATGGACGAAGCCGCCGCTAAACTGCGCGTAGCTTTATATTCTCTTCCGGATGAATTGCGGGAAGAGAAGAAAACAATCGATCGGCTAACCGCAGAAGAAGAGCAAGCTGGTCTGGAGCGCGACTATGAACGCGCGGTAAAAATTAAAGCTGAACGCTTGCGCCTTGAAGAAGCTTTCAATGAAAAACGAACCCGCTGGGAAAGTGAAATGAAATTGGATGATGTCGTTGACGCTGAAGATATTGCTGATGTCATCCATCAATGGACGGGTATTCCTTTGACACAACTGATGGAATCAGAGGCTCAAAAACTGCTCCACATGGAAAGCCGCCTCTCTGAACATATCATCGGACAGGAAGAAGCCATTGCCGCGATAGCCGACGCTATTCGCCGGGCACGTTCTGGCTTAAAGAACCCCAACAGACCGATTGGCTCATTTATTTTCATTGGGCCTTCCGGCGTGGGAAAAACCGAATTGGCCAAAGTGCTGGCAGAATTCCTCTTTGATGATGAAGACGCCCTGGTGCGCGTGGACATGAGCGAATACCGCGAACAACATACGGTATCAAGACTCTTCGGCGCGCCTCCTGGCTACGTTGGTTTTGAGGAAGGTGGCCAGCTCACTGAGGCTGTACGTCGCCGACCCTATCGCGTGGTGCTCTTTGATGAAATTGAAAAGGCTCATCCCGAGGTTTGGAACGCGCTTTTGCAAATCCTTGATGACGGTCGTTTAACTGATGGTCAGGGCAGGGTGGTGGATTTCAGAAACACTGTCTTGATTATGACCAGTAACCTGGGCACGGAGTTTGTGCGCAAGGGTGGCACGCTTGGCTTTTTGGATAAATCAGATGACAGTGATGTGCAGGCTTCGCACGATAAGATTGAGAAAGCGCTTAAGGACGCCTTTAGGCCTGAATTCCTGAATCGTATCGATGAAATCATCATTTTCTCGCCATTGAGCAAGGAAAACTTGCGCAGTATTGTCGGTTTGCAGGCCAAAGAGCTGGCAGAACGCATGGCTGAATTTGGTTTGATGCTTGAGCTGGATGAGAGCGCGGTGGAATGGATCGCGGATGAGGGCTTTGATGCTACATTCGGTGCCAGGCCAATTGTTCGCGCTTTACAAAAGTTCGTTGAAAGTCCCCTGGCGACCAAATTGCTGGCGGGTGAGTTCAAGACTGGCGACAAAGTCATTGTCAAACATCTTGAAGGAGATGAGGCAATGGTTTTCGAGTCTGAGTCTGGAACAATTGCCGAAAACCAAGAACAAAAGGACACAGATACCAAAAGTTAATTATTAAGTTGAATATTAAACACGGGAGCAGATCGAGCGCTCTCGTGTTTATTCTTAAAGAACATACTCTATGTAGAAAAATGAGCAAAGAGCAATTTAAAAAAATACTCAAGAACCCTGATTTTTTACTGCTGTTAATATACATTCTGTCATTACCCTTGTTTGGTGTCTTAAATCGACCTATTGGTACAGTTCGTGACCTTTATGCGCCAATTGACGGCCTCATCCCATTTGTGCCTGAATTTATCCTGGTTTATCACAGTTGGTTCCCATTTCTAATGATTAACGCTTTCGCGCTTTATAAAACGCAAATATCTGAGTATAGAAAATACATGATGCATCTGATTGTTGGACAGTTTGCCGCATATATCACCTTTATCTTTTTTCAAACGGATGTTACCCGCGCCTTGGACTTAGGTGATTCTTTCTTTGAGAAAATTGTTGCCTTAACATACACAATTGATAACCATTACGCCGGCTTTCCATCAATACACGCGATGTCCACGACAGCCCTCATCATGGTTGTGTTACGCTCTAAATTTAAACCGGGCTATAAGGTTTTTGCGATTTTCTATTCTATGCTTATCCTCGCATCGATTTTACTGGTCAAGCAACATGTTTTTTGGGATTTACCTTCGGGTATTGTCTATGGCGTTTTGACCTATCCTCTGGCGATGCTTTTGCTAAAGCGAATTATGCCAAATTATGCAGAGCAGGACTAACGTTTTTATCAGCTATGCGCGTATGCTATAAGTGCTTTTATCTTGAATTCCAAGACCAATTAATAGGATTTTTCTATACTTGGTACTTAAACTGGAAAGACAGGCTCTCTAAATGGTATAACTAAGACGGAGAAGGAAATGGACAAGTACGACATTATTACACACCCCAACCCAATCCTGAGGCGAAAGGCAAAGAAAGTGACCGTTTTCGATAAGGATTTTCAAGAGCTTATCGAAGATATGTTTGTGATTATGCGCGAAGCCCCGGGCGTTGGATTAGCCGCGCCACAGATTGGTATCAGCCAGAAAGTTGTGGTTGTTGAATACGCGGACCCCGAAAAAGACGAGGAAAAGCCCAAAGCCTATGTCCTGGTCAACCCGGAAATTATTTATCATTCCGATGAAACGACAGAAGACCTGGAGGGTTGCTTGAGTGTGCCAGGATTGGTGGGTAGAGTGGAGCGCTGGGATGCCGTTACGGTGAAGGCGCAAAACCGATTTGGAAAACCTGTGAAAATCAAAGCGGAGGGTTGGTTAGCGCGTATCTTCCAGCATGAAATGGATCATCTGGATGGAATCTTATATATCGATAAAGCCACGGAAGTTTTTGAACCGAGTGATGAAGACCTTGAAAACGTTGTAGACTAAGCTTTTATGTTTTTAAAACGCCTTTCTCTCACTCATTTCAGAGCTTTTTCCCGTCTGGATTTAGAGTTTCCCAGGCGGGTCATTTTGTTTACCGGAAAAAACGCGCAGGGTAAAACGACCATTCTTGAAGCTATCGCGTTTCTGGCTAATTTTTCTTCCTTCCATGCCAGCCATGACAGGCAACTCTTAAATTTTAATATGCCCAATGAACCCATCATGGTTGGGCGCATCATTGGCGAATTTGAGCGGCAAGGGCGGGATCATAGCATTGAAGTACGCTTCATTCAGGAATTCAATGGGCAAACCCAGGGCAGATTCAAAAAACAAGTTTTGTTGGATGGCGTGCAGAAGAAGATTGGTGAGCTTTACGGAAAATTCAATGTTGTCTATTTCCTGCCTCAGATGGCGCGCATTATTGAAGGTTCGCCCTCAGATCGGCGCGCGTATCTTGACGAAATTCTTTCGCAGGTTGAGCCAGGCTACGCGCGAAATCTGTATTTCTACAATAAAGCGCTCAGTCAGCGTAACGCGCTGTTGAAAGCTTTATTTGAGAGTAACGGGGATTTGGGACAACTTGAGGCTTGGGATGATTTGCTTGCCACGCATGGCTCTATGATCATGCGGGGGCGCATTCAAGCTTTGGATGAGCTTGAACGACAAGGACTGGAGATTCACCACCGATTGACACGGGCGCAAGAGGTCATGCGTTTTCAATATAAGCCCAGCTATGACCCTGAGGAAGCGGACAGTAATCAACTTTCCTTACCAGTAGAAGTCAGTAAAAGCTATACAGATTACAGTCACCAGGATATTGAAAGCGGGTTCAGGGAAGCGCTTCGGAAAAACCGGCGCATGGACCTGGCCAGAGGGGTAACAACAATTGGACCACATCGCGATGAGTTTCGCTTTTTGAGTAATGGTATTGATTTAGGGCTGTATGGTTCGCGAGGACAGACCAGAAGCGCCTTGCTTTCGTTGAAATTCGCTGAAGTGGAATGGATGAAGAATCGCACAGCTGAGTCGCCAGTATTATTGCTTGATGAAATCATGGCTGAGTTAGACCCGGAGCGTCGCGAAGATCTATTGCTTCTTGTTGATGATGTGGAACAAGCTATGTTAACTACGACCGATAAAATGATGTTCCCAATGGAATTTGTAAGTCGCTCTGAAACCTGGCTTGTGCATGAGGGGATTGTTAAAAAAGACGCTTAGCGTTCGTTTGCAATGCCAAGCGCCGTCAAGTAATTTGTTTAGGGGCTCATTCAAAGGAAAGCCATTGACAGCCTTAATAAACCCCTATCTATCATCAAAACAGACGAGCACAGTATAAAAGGTTTTTTCCAGAGAACTGTTATTTGTGACTTCAAAAAGCCAACCATTCAATGTAGGGCGATTGATTGAGATAAATAAGTTGTCAGGGTTCTCATAACTTGCCCAAAGTGCCAGTCCTTGTTCACAAGTGAGGTTAATCTGTTTGGTTTCTCCTGGTTTTACTTTTATGTTTTTTCCAATCGCTGTACGGTTAAGATAGCTGGCTTCGATGAGGCTGATGGTTTGCAAGCTGAAATCTTGAGCATGCTGACTGGTATTGTTGATTACAATGCTACCCGCATTGCTTTCAGACACGATCGAAACGAGGCTCAGACGGTCAGCATTTTCAAGGTCATAACCCAGGCTTGCCACAAAATTGTCCGCGCCAAGTAAAAATGAGCTCATTTTGTTTGGTTCCGCACTGCTTTTATCTGACTTAACTTGAAATCTCATATTTTCATCGACCAGGCAGGATGTATGAACACTAATGCGTTGCTTTTGTGGGCTTTTATTTGTGGCGGTAATTGACCAGGCGTTATCTTTCAAAAGGCTTGACTGAACAACGATGCCATCAACGATGGTATAGCCACCACTCACAGCTTTGCCACCAATTCCGTCACAAGTGGCTGCAAGTTCAAGTGTTTCGCCCGGATTGATGTCTTGTGGGTTCATTGCAATGATGGTAAATGGGCCAGGTCGATCCGTAGGTTCAGCAGTGGGTGTGTTGCTTGGGGCAGGAGTCATGGTCGCTGTTGGTACTAATGTCGCGGTAGGGCTTGGCGTAAATGTAGGCGTTTGGGTCGCGGTGGGACTTGGTGTCTCAGTTGGCCCGGGGATGATAATGTGGTAACTTAGCTCAGTGTTCAAAAGCGAGCCTCTATCGTCTTGGATTTTCCAAAGGCCAGAATACTCACCGGGGTAATTAGGCGCATAGAGCTCAATCGCGATATCAATAACATCGCCAGCTTTCACGGCTCTAAGTTTGCTGGGGGAATTGCCACCCATGCGACTACCACTGATGTAGACCAATTTGTAATCAACCCAATCGCAGCTGCCATTGTTATGGACACGCCAGCTTTTAGTGAAGGGTTGCCCGGGTTTAAGCTCTGTACCAACTGGTATGCTTAAATCAGCGAGCAATGTGCCGGCGATTGTGCAACTGTCTTGAGTCGGAAAGGCTGTTGGTGTGGGGTGGTCTGGCATGAGGGTAGGCTCATGTGTTGTTGATTCGTGTTGGTCTATGACCACAACAGCGACCTTGGCGTTTGTATAGGCTTTTCCAGAGCGATTGTAAACGCGCACTTCTAACAAGGTTGCTTCTGCTTTTTCAGGGATCCAGGATTGCATTACGACATTGCTTTGGATTTGTGCCGCGGAATCACTGCGCACCAATTTATTGTTTGCCCAAAGTTCAATGCGTGACCAGCTTTCCTTGCCGCTAATGGTTGAGCTAATATATGTTTGGCGTGAAGTGTATATAGTGGATCCAGTTTGTGGGTCGTTAATTTCAACTGTTAAACCTGGTTCACGTTCTCGCGAACATGACACAACGATGAACAAGACAGCAATCATTAAAAATGCGGTTATGAGAGCGATTATCGAAAGGGCGTTTTTTTTCATAGACTTCTCCATAAGCATTCCATAAGGACATCTATAAAACGCTTAATGGGCGTAAAAAGTTCCTGTTCAGGTTGATCTGTAAGCCGTATTCTGTCGAGGACATGCATCTATCTTGGCGAATCGTCACCGATACGCTCTTGCGGTCTACCCGAAAATCAAATGAGCCGAGCAAACTCTCTTTTCTGTTTGACCTTGCACCGGATGGGGGTTACCTGGCCGGGCTTGTTACCAAACCCGCCGGTGGTCTCTTACACCACCTTTTCAACCTTACGTTCCGCGAACGCGGTATGTTTCTGTGGCCCGATCCAAAAGCTTACGCCTTTCCAGGTGTTACCTGGCATCCCGCTCTATGGTGTACGGACTTTCCTCACTCTGGGGCGAGCGCGCACATCCAATCAACCTGAACACTCAAATCATAGCAGAAAAGGGTGGACAAGTCCAAATCATTCGAGCAATGGCAGCAGGATATTTTTGGAGAGACAGGGCGCAGAAAGTGTGTAAAAAATATGCCGTTGGTTTTCAGGCATCAATGGTTCACTTTTGAAGTGTTATCGGTTCAATTTTAAACTTCTGCTGACAATTCTTCCAGGGCAATTTCATCTTATTTTCCAGGGAAGGTAAACATGATCAATACGAAAAGGATTTGCAGGATAATAATACTCATGAAGCATCCTAAATTTTGATATTTTCAGCAGGACG
>MTBK01197230.1_pt1 | contig 21644 bp, 20 predicted proteins | sample 1535981 | NCBI WGS metagenome assembly MTBK01 (sample SAMN06109225, study PRJNA356200) | anaerobic digester metagenome | isolation source: biogas reactors fed with pig manure or primary and secondary sludge | place: Spain | collected 2016-06-30
CTGGCGACACTGTTCGTCACCGAGATGTGGGAGCGGTTCAGCTACTACGGGATGGTCGCCATCCTGGTGCTGTACCTGGCCGCCGACCCGTCCACCGACGGGTTGGGACTGCCCGCCACCACCGCGATCGGGATCTTCGGCGTCTACAGCGCGCTGATCTACCTGCTCGCGGTGCCCGGGGGATGGATCGCGGACCGGGTGATCGGCCCGTACCGCGCGGTCCTCATCGGCGGGTGCGTGATCGCCGCCGGGCACTACGTGCTGGCCATCCCGGCGCCGATGTCGGTGTGGCCCGGCCTGGCGCTGATCGCCATCGGCACCGGCCTGCTCAAACCGAACATCTCGGCGATGGTCGGGGAACTGTACGACCGCGACCCCGATGAGGGGGAGCGCCGTGACGCCGGGTTCTCGATCTTCTACATGGGCATCAACATCGGTAGCTTCTTCTCCCCGCTGATCTGCGGCTACCTCGGCGAGAAGGTTGGCTGGCACGTCGGATTCGGCGCCGCCGGCGTGGGCATGACGATCGCGGTGATCGTCTTCGTCGCCGCCACCCGACGCACCCTCGGCGCCGTCGGACGGACCGTGCCGAACCCCGAGACCCGGGCTCAACTCAACAAACTCGCCGCGATCACGGCGGGCTTCCTGATCCTCGCGGTGGTGGCGTTCTCCGTCGACGCACTGTTGGGTCACTATCGCGCCGAGCACATGATCTGGTTCCTCGCCGCCGTCACGGTCGCCACCCCGTTCGCCTACTTCGCCCGGATCTTCCGCAGCGCGGATCTGACCAGCCTCGATCGCGACCGGATGAAGGCCTACGTGTGGATCTTCCTGGGATCGGCGATGTTCTGGCTGATCAGCGATCAGGGCGGGTCCACGCTGAGCCTGTTCGCCGACCGGAACACCGATCGCGATGTCGGCGGGTTCGAGATTCCGGCGAGTTGGCTGCAGTCGGTGAACCCGATCGCCATCGTGCTGCTCGCCCCGGTGTTCGCGGTGATCTGGTACAAGCTGGGCCGGCGGGCGCCCACGCTGCCGGCCAAGTTCGTGCTGGCACTGTTGTTGATCGGGCTGTCCTTCCTGGCCATGGCGGTGCTGTCGAACACCGCCGCAGACGGCACCAAGGTGCTGCTGGTCTGGCTGATGCTGATCGTTCTCATCCAGACGATCGGTGAACTGCTGCTGAGCCCCACCGGGTTGTCCGCGTCCACGCACCTGGCGCCGCGGGGGATGGAGAGCCAGGTGGTGGCGCTGTGGTTCCTGTCCAGCGCGGTGGGCGACGCCATCGGTAGCACGACCGCGCCGCTGCAGGACTCCATGGGCCAGACCGGCTACTTCTGCCTCATCGGCGGGGCGGCGCTGGTGCTGGCCGTGGTGATCGGCACCCAGGTCAAACGGATCCACCACCTGATGGGCGGAATTCACTAACCCGCACTAACCGGAGGCCAGCACCGCCATCGCGGCGTTGTGGCCGCCGATCCCCGACACCGCTCCGCCGCGGCGGGATCCGGAGCCGCACAACAGAATCCGGTCGTGATCGGTCGCCACCCCCCACTGCCGCGCCGGGCTGTCCAGCGGGTCGTCGTCGGCGGCGAACGGCCACGACAGCGCACCGTGGAAGATGTTGCCCCCGGTCATCCGCAGGCTGTCCTGAAGGTCGACCGTCGTCCTGGTCTCGATGCACGGCCGGCCGTGCGCGTCGTTCATCACGACATCCTCGACGGGTTCGGCCAGCACCGAGTTCAGCGAGGCCAGTACCGCAGCGGTCAGGCGCTGCCGGACGGCCCCCGGTTCACCGGTCTGCAACCGGTGCGGTACGTGCAGGCCGAACACCGTCAGCGTCGCCGCGCCGGAGGCCCGCAGACCGGGGGACAGGATGCTCGGATCGCTCAGCGAGTGGCAGTAGATCTCGCACGGCAGCGGGTCCGGCACGGTGCCCGCCGCCGCCACGGCATAGGCGGTGTCAAGCTGCGACCACGTCTCGTTGATGTGGAAGGTGCCGCCGAAGGCCTGCTCCGGGGTGACGGCCGCATCCCGCAGGCGGGGCAGTCGGCGCAGCATCAGGTTCACCTTCACCTGGCAGCCTTCGGCGGACTGCGGGTCCGGTTCGCCGAGCAACCCGGCCAGCACCGAGGGGGTGACGTTGGCCAGCACGAACCGTCCCCGGACCACGGCTTCGTCATCGCCGCGGCGGTACCGGACCGCACCGTCGGGGGTGACCGACAGGACCTCCGCGCCGGTGACGATCTGGGCTCCGTGCGCGCGGGCGGCTGTCGCCAGTGCCCCGGTCACCGCTCCCATCCCGCCGACCGGGACGGCCCACACCCCGGTCCCGCCGCCGAGTAGGTGGTACAGGAAGCAGATGTTCTGCCGCAGATCGGCGTCGTCGAGACGGGCGAACGTCCCGATCAGCGCGTCGGTGGCCATCACCCCGCGGACCAGATCCGAACTCACGGCGTCGGTGATGGCCCGGCCGACGGGCCGCTCGACCAATGCTTCCCACGCCGCGGGAGCGTCCGGGCCGCCGGCGTCGAGCACATCGCGGCGGATCCGGTCGCGGTGGCGCAACGGTTCGAGCAGCGTCGGCCACAGCGGTTCGGTGACCGTTCGGCAGCGGCGATAGAAATCGGCGAAGCCCGCCTCGTCACCGGCCGCCCCGACCGCGGCGAAACTCGACGTCTCACCGATCAGCAGGCCACTGCGGCCGCCGTCGGCAGGGTCGGGTGTGTACGAGGCGTAGCGGCGCCGGGCCAGTCGCAGTGGTGCGCCGAGATCCTCGACGATCCGGGCGGGCAGCAGACTCACCAGGTAGGAGTAGCGGGACAGTCGGGCGTCGACCCCGTCGAACGCCTGCGCCGACACCGCCGCCCCGCCGACCTCGCCGAGTCGTTCGAGCACCCGCACCCGGAGTCCGGCCCGGGCCAGATACCCCGCGGCCACCAGTCCGTTGTGTCCGCCGCCGACCACGACGGCGTCCACGGTCTCGGTTCCTGCGGCGCTCATACTCGCCCAGCTTAGGTAGCGGGGCTCAGGTGGCGGGGCTTAAGTAGCGCGGTGACCGGTGCCGGGCGGTTACGGTGATGCGGTGAGCACCAAACCCGATATCGAATGTCCCGAAGGCCCCGCGCCGGCCGAACTGATCATCACCGACCTGGTGGTGGGCGAGGGCCCCGAAGCCGTCCCCGGCGCCACTGTCGATGTGCACTACGTCGGGGTTGAGTACGACTCCGGGGAGGAGTTCGACAGTTCCTGGAACCGCGGCGAGTCGATCTCGTTTCCGCTGCGCGGTCTGATCCAGGGCTGGCAGGACGGTATCCCCGGGATGCGGGTGGGCGGCCGCCGGCAGTTGGTCATCCCTCCGGAGCAGGCGTACGGCCCGGCCGGTGCCGGGCACCGACTGTCCGGTAAAACCCTGATATTCGTCATCGACCTGCTGGGAACAGCCTAGAAATGGGTGCCCCCGAGACCGAATGGCGGACGGAATCGCGTTGGTACCGGCGTTCACCCGGGATCGGGTGGCTGCTGGGCCTGCTTCTCATCCCACTGCTGTTCGGCTGGCTGGGCTGGGGGGCGCTCAAGCCCACCGTCACCGTCACCGCCCCGGAGGTCAGCGTGACCGCCCCGAGTGCCTCGGAGGGGGCCTCGACGTCGTCGCTGAGCTTCTCTCCGCTGTCGATCCTGCGGAACGGCAGGGACTTCACCCTGACCGGTCTGCTGCCCGACCTCCGGATGAAGGAAAGGCTGCTCGGGTCGCTCAAGGCGGCGCTCGGCGCCAACGTCAACCTGATCGACAAACTGGATGTCGCCGCCGGGGCGACCACCCCTGACTTCGACGGGTTCGCGGGACTGTTCGCGGCCGCTGCCGACATCCCGGACCTCCGCTTCGTGGTGGAGGGGGACGGCCTGACGCTGACCGGCACCGCCCCGTCGGAGGAGATCAAGGCCGCTGTCGGGGCCGCTGCCAAGGCCGGCTGGCCGAACCTGCGGATCACCAACAACATTGCCATCAAGGGCGAGGCGCCGTCGTGCGCCGACCTGCAGGCCACCGTCGACGCCGGCCTCGCCGCCCCAATCAAGTTCCAGACCGGTAGCGACCGGCTCAGCACCGACGGCCAGCAGCAATTGTCGGCCGTCATCCCGGCGCTGAAGGCCTGCCCGGACGTGAAGCTGACGGTGATCGGCCATACCGACAACACCGGAAACGACGCGATCAACATCCCGCTCAGCGACGGTCGGGCGCGGGCGGTAGCGGCGTACCTGGTGGCGCAGGGCATACCGGCGGACGCGGTGTCCAGTAAGGGGGCCGGCTCGGCGGAGCCGGTCGCCAGCAACGACACCGAGGCCGGGCGCGCTCAGAACCGCCGCACCGAGATCACGGTCAGCTAGGGAGTAACGAGATGGGCTTCATCACGCAGTGGTTTTGGTATCTGCTGGCCTTCCTGGCCGGCTCGGGGGTCGCATGGGTGATTGCGGTCTTGACCATCCGTCGGACCAGTGAGGAGGAGGCAATCGCCGACCTCCCCGCCGGATCCCGTGAGTTAGGAGTGCGGTGATGCGCGACGTCAACGGGTGGTTGATGACGCTGTCCTTCCTGTGGGGTCTGATCCTCACCTCCGCGCTGATGATGCGCCGGGTCACCCGGGAGGTCCCGGTGACCGCCACGGTGCCGTACAGCACCGGTGCCGCCACGGTGCCGTACAGCGCGGCCGAGAAGGTTGGTGAGTTCGTCGAGTCGGTCGGCGACAAGATCGAGGGCCTGTTCGAGCGGGACACCCACGGTTCGGGCTCGGCTCGGCTCACCCCGCGCAAGGTCGCCCCGGCCGGGTACACGGTCAAATTCGACCCGGACGCCAAGCGGTACTACCTGCCCGGCTCCGCGGAGTACGACGCGCTGGAGACCGAGTGGTGGTTCATCGACGAGGACAGCGCCAAGGCGGCCGGCTTCACCCGCTGGGACGCCACCGGCGCGGTCGGCTTCTTCGGCGCCGCGGTGGCGGATACCGTCGACGTGCTCCCGGCCGGGCCACACGGTAAGGGATCCGCCGTGGCGGGTGCCGACGGCAGCGGTCCGGCCGGATGGCTGATCAAGGGCAACGCCGACTCGATGCTCTACCACCCGCCGGACAGCCCCTACTATTCGCAGACCATCGCCGAGGTGTGGTTCTTCGACGAGGAGACCGCCAAGAAGGCCGGCTTCGCCAAGTGGGACAAGAACATGAAGTGGGACAAGAACATCAAGAAGTCCTGACCAGGGACGTCCTACCTGACCAGGGACGTCCTACCTGACCAGGGACGTCCTACCTGACCAGGGACGTCCTACCTGACCAGGGACGTCCTACCTGACCGGGGTGTCCTACTGGATGCGCAGGACGAACCCCACGCCACGCACGGTGTGCAGCAGTCGCGGGGCGCCACCGGCCTCCAGTTTGCGGCGCAGATAGCCGATGAACACGTCGACGACATTGGTGTCGGCGGCGAAGTCGTAGCCCCAGACCAGTTCCAACAGCTGCGCGCGGCTGAGCACCGCGGTCTTGTGCTCGGCGAGCACCGCCAGCAGGTCGAACTCGCGTTTGGTGAGGTCGACGTCGACCCCGTTGACCCGGGCCCGCCGGCCGGGAATGTCCACCTCAAGCGGGCCGACCTGAATGGTTTCCGAGGAGAACGTGGCCACCGACCCGCGCCGGCGCAGCAGCGCCTTGACCCGGGCCACCAACTCGGCCAGCACGAACGGCTTGACCAGGTAGTCGTCGGCGCCGGCCTCCAGACCGGCGACCCGGTCGTCGACCGAGCTGCGGGCCGAGAGCACGCAGACCGGGACGTCGTTGTCCATCGCCCGCAATGCGGTCACGACGCTGACCCCGTCGAGCACCGGCATATTGATGTCCAGCACGATCGCGTCGGGCCGGTTCTCGGTGGCGCTGCGCAGTGCCTCGGCGCCGTCCACGGCGGTGGCCACCTCGAAACCGGACAGCCGAAGGCCGCGTTCCAGGGACGCCAGCACATCGGGGTCGTCGTCCACGACCAAGACACGCGGGGAGGCCGAATCCATGAATCCCATAGTGCCGGATCGACGCCCGGACGGGTGGGAGGCATGGCCGTGACATGATCGCGGTGGGAGTCGGCGGCTCGGGCGGCTGACGCAGGAGACGATTCGATCGTGAGCACCGTGACACCGGGGCCGAAGCGGGGCGGGGCGCCCGAATCTGGGCCGTTGACCGAATCTGGGCCGTCGATCGCACGGCGGCCCGGCAGGATCCGGCCGATCACCGACCTGGTCCGGTTGCTGCCGTACCTGCTGCCCTATCGGGCCCGCTGGATCGCGATGGTCGGCGTCGCACTGCTCAGCCTGGTCGCCACCATCGCCATACCGTTGATGACCAAGGCGGTGATCGACGGTCCGGTGCACCGCCGCGACCCGCACGGTCTGTGGGTGCTGGGCACCGCGGCGCTGGCCGTGGGGGTTGTCGAGGCGACGCTGTGGTTCATCCGCCGCTGGCTGATCGCCCGCGCCACGATGGGGGTCGAGACCGACATCCGCAAGGACCTCTACGCGAGGCTGCAGATCCTGCCGATGAGCTTTCACGGCAAATGGCAGTCCGGCCAACTGCTGTCGCGGATCATGAACGATCTCGGCACCATCCGCCGGCTGCTGTCGTTCGGACTGATCCTGTTGTTGCTCAATGTGATCCAGATCGTCGCCGTCACGGCGATCCTGTTGGCGATGTACTGGCCGCTGGGTGTCGTCGTCGCGGTGTCGGTGCTGCCGGTCGCGGTGACCACGCTGCGTTTCGAGCGCGCGTTCACCAGCCTGTCCCGTCGGGCGCAGGACGAGGCCGGTCACCTCGCCACCGCCGTGGAGGAGGCGGCCCTGGGCATCCGCACGATCAAGGCCTTCGGCCGCGAGGACCACGTCTTCGCCCGATTCGACGATCAAGCCCGCAGGCTCTACGACACCCAGGTTCGCAAGGTGGCCGTCTCGGCCCGGTTCTGGACGTTGCTGGAAGTGATTCCGAACGTCGCGCTGATCGCGGTGCTCGGACTGGGCGCGTACGCCGCCGGGCGCGAGATGATCACCATGGGCACCCTGGTGGCGTTTATCACGATGATGTTGTCGCTGGTGTGGCCGATCGCGTCGCTGGGCTATCTGATCTCGATGACCCAGGAGGCCATGACGGCGGCGAATCGCATCGCCGAGGTGTTTGACGCGCCGGTCGAGATCAGCGACGGACCGGGTGCCGAACCGCCCCGGTCGGGGCGCCTGGAACTAGACGGTGTCGGGTTCCGGTTCCCCGACGCCGCACCGGATGACTGGGTGCTGCGCGGGGTCTCGGTGGTCGTCGAACCCGGCGAGACGCTGGCCCTGGTCGGTGCGACCGGTTCGGGCAAGTCGGCGCTGGCCGCGCTGCTGCCGCGTCTCTATGACGTCACCGAGGGGCGCATTCTCATCGACGGCACGGACGTCCGGGACCTCAGCCTGTCCGCGCTGCGATCGGCGGTGGCCGTCGCGTTCGAGGACCCCATCCTGTTCTCGATGTCGGTGGCCGAGAACCTGACCCTCGGGCGGGGGACGGACGGGACCGACCCCGCCGCTGAAGCCGACCTGGCCGAAGCCGAAGCCGAAGCCGAATCCGAAGCCGAAGCCGAAGCCGAACTGGCCGACGCCATCGACGTGGCAGCCGCCGGATTCGTCTACGACCTGCCGTTCGGCCTGCAGACCCGGATCGGCGAGCAGGGGATGAGCCTGTCCGGTGGGCAGCGCCAGCGACTCGCCCTGGCGCGGGCGATTCTGGCCCGGCCACGCATCCTCGTTCTCGATGACACCCTCTCGGCTTTGGACGTGCACACCGAGGCGGTGGTGACCGAGGCGTTGCGCCGGGTGCTGGCCGGGGTGACCGGAATCGTGGTGGCCCATCGGGCTTCCACGGTGCTGCTCGCCGACCGGGTGGCACTGCTGGACACGGTGGACGGGGGTGCCCACACCATCACCCATATGGGCACCCACGAGGAACTGCTGGCCACGGTTCCCCGGTACCGGTATCTGCTCGCCGCCGACGACGAACTCGACGATGGCTGTGAGCCCCGCCCGGTGTGGACCGAGGACGACGCCCGCCGGCGGCTCGAACACGGCTACCAGGAGGCGTCCGAAAGTCGCACGGCTACCCAGCGTTTCACCGACGGCGGCCGCCGATGACGGCCGCCTGGCGCGGACGGCTCGGGGAACAACCCGAGGACCCGGCGGCCGACGAGAGCCGTCCGCGCGGCCGGGAGGCCCGGCTGCTGCTGGCTGAGTTGCTACGCCCCTATCGCGCGGTGGTGGCCGTCCTCGCGGCGGTGGTGATCATCGAAAACGCTGCGCGACTGGCGGTTCCGCTGCTGGTGCAGCGCGGGATCGACCACGCGATCCCGCCGTTGCTGCGGGGCGGCCCGGCCCGGGAACTGGCCATCGTGGTCGGCGCGCTGTGCGCTCTGGTGGTCGTCCAGGCGGTCAGCCGGATGGTGTTCCTCAACGTCTCCGGCCGCATCGGCCAGCGAATCCTGCTGGAGCTTCGCCGGCGGTTGTTCGCCCACTTCGGCCGCCTCGACGTCGCCTTCCATGACCGCTACACCTCCGGCCGGGTGGTCAGCCGCTCGACCAACGACATCGAGGCCATCCAGGAGATGCTGGAGAACGGGTTCGACAGTCTGGTCACCGCCGTTCTGACCCTGTTCGGCACCGCCGTACTTCTGGTGGTCCTCGACGTCCGACTCGGGCTGACCTGCCTGGCGGCCTTCCCGATCCTGGTGCTCCTGGTGCGCTGGTTCGCCCGGGAGTCGTCCACCACCTACCGCGCGGTGCGGGAGAGCGCCGCGCTGGTGATCGTGCAGTTCGTCGAGACGATGACCGGTATCAAGGCGGTGCAGGCCTACCGCCGTGAACCGCGTAACCAGCAGATCTTCGACGAGGTGGCCGAGGTCTACCGCGCCGACAACGAACGCTCCTTCAGAATGCTGGCGATCTTCATGCCCGGGGTGAAACTGGTGGGCAACATCACCACCGGTGTCGTCCTGCTCTACGGCGGATACCGGGTCCTCAACGCGGAGATGACCATCGGCACCCTCACCGCGTTCCTGCTCTACCTGCGGATGTTCTTCGAGCCGATGCAGGAGATCTCCCAGTTCTTCAACACCTTCCAGTCCGCGTCCTCGGCGGCCGAGAAGATCGCCGGGGTGCTGGCGGTCCGGCCCGCGGTCGCTGATCCGCCCGATCCGGTCGCCATCGGCACCGTCGCCGGGCGGATCGACTTCGAGGGGGTGTCCTTCGGCTACCCCGGTCCCGGCGATAGCGACGGTGACACCGACAACGTTCCGGTGCTCTGCGACTTGACCCTGACGGTGCCCGCCGGTCAGACCGTCGCACTGGTGGGCACCACCGGTGCCGGGAAGAGCACCATCGCCAAGCTGATCGCGCGCTTCTACGACCCACAGGCCGGATCGGTGTCGCTGGACGGAACCGACCTGCGCCGCATCGCCCGACACGACCTGCGCCGCCACATCGTCATGGTCACCCAGGAGAACGTCCTGTTCGCCGGGTCCGTCGCCGACAACATCCGCTTCGGCCGGCCTGAGGCCACCGATGCCGAGGTGCGGGCGGCGGCCGAAGCGGTGGGTGCCGCGGCCTTCATCGCCAACCTGCCCGACGGGTTCGACACCGACGTCGCCAAGCGCGGCGGGCGCCTGTCGGCCGGCCAGCGCCAACTTGTCGCCTTCGCCCGGGCGTTCCTGGCCGACCCGGCGGTGCTGATCCTCGACGAGGCGACGTCGTCGCTCGACATTCCCAGCGAGCGACTCGTCCAACGGGCGCTGCGTACCGTGCTGGCCGGACGGACCGCCCTGATCATCGCCCACCGGTTGTCCACGGTGGAGATCGCCGATCGGGTACTGGTCCTCGAGCACGGCCGCGTCATCGAGGACGGCCACCCGGCCGACCTGGCCGCATCCGGCGGCCGGTACGCCGCCCTGCACCGGGCCTGGATCGAATCCCTGGCACCGTGAGACTCCCAGTCGCTGCGACCCCGGGTCCTTCAGCCCCGCCCCAGTAGGCTTGCCAGCCATGATCGGTATCGAGCGGGTCGGCGACGTCACGACCATTGAGATGCAGCGGCCGGAGCGGCGCAACGCCCTGAACACCGCGCTGGTCGACGCGCTTCGCGAGGCGGTGGAAACCGCGGCCGCCGACGATGTCCGGGCCATCGTGCTGACCGGCCAGGGCACCGTGTTCTGTGCCGGGGCGGACCTCTCCGGCGACGTGTTCGCCGCCAACTTTCCGGAGAAGGCCATCGCGCTGAACAAGGCCATCGACGCGGTCCCGGTACCGGTCATCGCCGCGCTCAACGGCGCGGCGATCGGCGCCGGTGTTCAGCTCGCCATGGTGTGCGACCTGCGGGTCGTCGACCCGGCGGCGTACTTCCAGTTCCCGATCGCCAGATACGGCCTGGCCCTGGACAACTGGAGTATTCGCCGGCTGGCGTCGCTGGCCGGTCACGGCCGTGCGCGCGGCATGCTGCTGGCCGCCGAGAAGCTGGACGCCCAGACCGCGTTGATGACCGGGATGGCGAACCGGATCGGCGATCTGGCTGATGCGCAGGCCTGGGCGGCGGAGATCGCCGGATTGGCGCCGCTGTCGGTGGCGCACTCCAAGCGGGTGCTCAACGATGACGGCGCCTACGAGGAGCAGAGCGAACTGCACAAGCAGATGTTCGACGCGGCCTGGGGCAGTCAGGACGTGATCGAAGCCCAGGTGGCCCGGGTGGAGAAGCGTTCGCCGAGGTTCCGGGGAGCCTGACCCGATGCCCGGCCCCCTCTCTCTGACCCCCCTGTTGCCCAGCGGGAAGGCGGCGTTGCGGCTGGCCGCGGGCACCGCCTCGCTGGCGGCCGGCGGATGGGCGCTGCGGGCGCTGCGTGAGGCGCCGGCCGCGTTGGGCGCCGGGCCCGCCGCGATCCGGGCGGCCTGCGCGGGATCGCCGAACTACCGGGGCGGGGTGTTCCACAACCTGGAGCCTTCGTCGGCGCTGCGTCTGGACGTCGAGGAGAACCGTCTGGTCCTCTTCGAGGTCGTCGCCCGGTCGGCGGACAGCCGCCCGACGACGGCGGTCCCGCTGGTGGAGCCACGGTTTCAGCCGGCAACCGATCCGTTGGCGGTGACCTGGCTGGGTCACGCCACCGCGCTGCTGGAGATCGACGGTCACCGCCTGCTCACCGACCCGGTGTGGAGTCGGCGCTGCTCGCCGTCACGCGCCGTCGGCCCGCAACGGCTGCATCCGCCGCCGGTACCGCTGGAACGGCTGCCTGCCCTGGACGCCGTCGTGATCAGCCATGACCACTACGACCATCTCGACATGGCGGCCATCCGCACGCTGGTCCGCACCCAGCGGGCGCCGTTCATCGTTCCGCTCGGTGTCGGGGCGCACCTGCGGCACTGGGGCGCACCGGCGCACCGGGTCGTCGAACTGGACTGGCAGGCCAGCACCCGAGTCGGTGAACTGACCCTGGTCTGCACCCCGGCACGGCACTTCTCTGGACGGTTCCTGTCCCGCAACAACACGCTGTGGGCGTCGTGGGTGATCGCCGGGCCGCAGCATCGCGCCTACTTCGGCGGAGACACCGGCTACACCCGCAGCTTCGCCGACATCGGCGGACAGTACGGACCCTTCGACCTGACGTTGCTGCCGATCGGGGCCTACAACAAGGCCTGGCCGGACATCCACATGAACCCCGAGGAGGCGGTTTCGGCGCACCGGGATCTCAACGGTGGTGGCGACGGCGGCGGCGGGGTGTTGTTGCCGATCCACTGGGCCACCTTCCGGTTGGCGCCGCATCCCTGGGCCGAGCCCGCCGAACGGCTGCTCGCCGCGGCGGCGGAGACCGGCGTCGACTGCGCGGTCCCCAGGCCGGGCGGCCGGGTGGTGCCCGGTGCCCATGCCGGCCCCGGCGGTGACCGGTGGTGGCGCCTGTGAAATGGGCCGCCCTGCTGGCTCTGGCCGCCGTGCTGACCGCCTGCACCGGCGGTGGTGAACGTGAGCCGGCCGAGCGTGAGCCGGCCGCCCAGCCACCGGCACTGGCCCCCGCGATGCCGCTGCCGGACAACGCTGTCGCCGGCGCGGTCGCCCGACTCGACGGTATCGCTGCGGACCTGATGTCCTCGTCCGGAATTCCGGGGCTGGCGGTCGCGGTCGTGCACGGCGGAAAGACGCTGTACGCCAAGGGGTTCGGCGTCCGTGACACCCGGTCTGACGAACCGGTGGACGCCGGCACGGTGTTCCAACTCGCCTCGCTGTCCAAACCGATCGCGGCCACTGTCGTCGCTCAGCAGGTCGGCGCCGGGGTCATCACCTGGGACACCCCGGTCGTCGACACGCTGCCCTGGTTCGCCCTGTCCGATCCGTCCGTCACCCGGATGGTGACGGTGGGGGACTTCTTCGCGCACCGGTCCGGGCTCCCCGACCACGCCGGTGACGTGCTGGAAGACCTCGGCTACGACCGGCGTGCCGTGCTGGAGCGGATGCGCCTGCTGCCGCTGGCACCGTTCCGGACTTCGTACGCTTACACCAACTTCGGGGTCACTGCGGCCGCCGAGGCCGTCGCCACCGCGGCTGGGCGCGACTGGGCGGACCTCAGCGAGCAGGTGCTGTACCGGCCGCTGGGAATGTCCACCGCGAGTTCGCGTTTCGCGGACTTCCAGTCCCGTCCCGATCGTGCCGTCGGGCATGTGAAGGTCGACGGCGCCTACCAGCCGCGCTACACCCGCGACCCCGACGCCCAGTCCCCGGCCGGTGGTGTCAGCGCATCGGTGCAGGACATGGCGTCCTGGCTGGCCATGGTCCTGGCCGACGGCAACCACAACGGCACGGCGATCGTCGACCCCACAGCCCTGCTGCCGGCGCTGACCCCGCAGATGGTGTCCAACCCCCCTGACGAACCGGCCGAGCGGTCCGGCTTCTACGGCTACGGGTTCAACATCAGCACCTCGCCCGCCGGCCGGGTCCGGTTCAGCCACTCCGGGGCATTCGAACTCGGCGCCGCAACGAATTTCGTCATCATTCCGGCGGCCGACGTCGCGATCGTCGCGCTGACCAATGCCGCCCCGATGGGGGTCGCCGAGACCCTGACCGCCGAGTTCGCCGACCTCGTCGAGTTCGGCGAGGTCCGGCAGGACTGGCGCTCGCTGTACCGCGACGCGTTCGCCGGACTGGACAAACCGTTCGGTGAACTGGCCGGCAAGACACCCCCGGTCAACCCGGTGCCGTCCGGGCCACCGTCCCGCTACGTCGGCAGCTACGCCAACGACTACTGGGGTCCCGCGACGGTGGCGGAGAAGGACGGCGCACTGACCCTGTCGCTCGGGCCGCGGCCGGAGACCTACCCGCTGAAGCATTGGGACGCCGACACCTTCACCATGAGCTTCGTCTCGGAGAACTTCCCGCCCCGCGGCGTCTCCCAGGTCAGCTTCCGCGGGGACGAGATGAGCGTCGAGTTCCTCGATGAGAACAGGATGGGGACGTTCGTGCACGAGGAAAGAGGACCCCGATGACCAGCACGACGAACATCGGGGCGGCCGTCGGTCTGTCCGATGACGAGGTTGCCGCCCGGGTCGCCGACGGCAAGACCAACGACGTCCCGGCCCGGGCATCCCGCACGGTGGGGGAGATCGTCCGGGCGAACGTCCTGACCCGGATCAACGCCATCCTCGGTGTGCTCTTCGTGATCGTGGTGTCGACCGGTTCGCTGATCAACGGGCTGTTCGGTCTGCTGATCGTGGCCAACAGCGCGATCGGCATCATCCAGGAACTGCGGGCCAAGAAGACCCTGGACAACCTGGCGATCGTCGGGCAGGCCCGGCCGACGGTTCGACGCCGGTCCGGCACCACGGCGCTGTCTCCCAGCGAGGTGGTACTCGACGACATCATCGAACTCGGGCCTGGCGATCAGATCGTGGTCGACGGCGATCTGGTCGAGGCCTCGACGCTGGAGGTCGACGAATCGCTGCTCACCGGTGAGGCCGACCCGATCAGCAAACACACCGGCGATGTCGTGCTCTCGGGGAGTTTCGTGGTGGCCGGCACCGGCGCCTACCGGGCGACCAAGGTGGGCCGGGAGGCGTATGCGGCACGACTGGCCGAAGAGGCCAGCAAGTTCACCCTGGTCAAATCCGAATTGCGCAGCGGTATCAGCAAGATCCTGCAGTTCATCACCTACCTGCTCTGGCCCACCGGGCTGCTGATCATCTACACCCAGTTATTCACCACGAACGTCGGCCTGCGCGAGTCCCTGCTGCGGATGGTCGGCGCGCTGGTGCCGATGGTGCCCGAGGGCCTGGTCCTGATGACCTCCATCGCCTTCGCCGTCGGCGTCGTCCGACTGGGCCGGCGGCAATGCCTGGTTCAGGAACTACCGGCCATCGAGGGTCTGGCCCGGGTGGACGTGGTCTGTGCCGACAAGACCGGCACCCTCACCGAGAACGGCATGCGCCTGGCCCGCGTCGAGGCGGTCGGCGGGCCGGCCGGCGGGGGCACCGGCGAGCGGATCGGGGAGGTGCTGGCCGCTCTGGCCGGCGACGATGCCCGGCCCAACGCCAGTATGCAGGCCATCGCGGAGGCCTACCCGGATTCGCCGGGCTGGCCGCAGACGGCCAGCGCCCCGTTCAAGTCGGCCACCAAGTGGAGCGGCGCGTCGTACGGGGAGCACGGCAACTGGGTGATCGGTGCCCCCGACGTGCTCCTCGACCCGGACTCGGCGGTCGCCGCCCAGGCTGAGGAAATCGGTGCGGCCGGACTGCGGGTGCTGCTGCTGGCCGACTCCGACCGGCCCGTCGACAGCCCCGACGCACCCGGCACGGTGGCCCCGGTTGCGCTGGTGGTCCTCGAACAGCGGGTCCGGCCCGACGCTCGGGACACCCTGGATTACTTTGCCTCCCAGGATGTCTCGGTGAAGGTGATCTCCGGTGACAACGCCGTCTCGGTGGGTGCGGTGGCCGGTTCGCTGGGTCTGCGCGGCGAGACGATCGACGCCCGCGAACTGCCCTCCGACCCTGCCGCGCTGGCCCAGACGATGGCCGACTACACCACCTTCGGTCGGGTGCGCCCGGACCAGAAGCGGGCCATGGTGCACGCCCTGCAGTCCCGCGAACACACGGTGGCGATGACCGGCGACGGGGTGAACGACGTCCTCGCACTCAAGGACGCCGATATCGGCGTCGCGATGGGTTCGGGCAGTCCGGCCTCGCGCGCGGTGGCCCAGATCGTCCTGTTGGACAACAAGTTCGCCACCCTGCCCTATGTGGTCGGTGAGGGCCGTCGGGTGATCGGCAACATCGAACGGGTCTCCAACCTGTTCCTCACCAAGACCGTCTATTCCGTGCTGCTGGCACTGCTGGTCGGGTTGGCGGGGTTGTCGTCGAAGCTGTTCGGCACCGCCCCACTGCTGTACCCGTTCCAGCCCATCCACGTCACCATCGCGGCCTGGTTCACCATCGGCATCCCGGCGTTCGTGCTGTCCCTGGCGCCCAACAACGAGCGCGCCCGGACCGGTTTTGTCCGCCGGGTGATGTCCTCCGCGCTGCCGGCCGGGATCACGGTCGGATCGACCACCTACATCTGCTACCTGCTGGGCAATCCCGGGCACGGCGGCACCCCGGCCGAACAGATGCAGGCCTCGACGGGCGCCCTGATCACCCTGCTCATCGGCGGTCTGTGGGTGCTCGCGGTGGTGGCTCGGCCCTACCAGTGGTGGCGGGTGGCGCTGGTGACGGTGTCGGCGCTGGCGTACGTCGTGATCTTCTCCATCCCGTTGGCCCGGGAGAAGTTCATGCTGGATCCGTCCAACCCGTCGGTGACCACCACCGCCGTCGGCCTGGGTTTGCTGGCGGCGGTGGTGATCGAAACCCTGTGGTGGCTGGAGGGCCGGTGGCTGGGCGAGCCCAGGCGGGTCTGGCGGTAGCGAACACCGGTGCGTAGGTAGATTGACGTGGGGACTTCGTTCGGGCGACCGGACCGAGCCGAGGACGGGTCGTCCCGAATCGCATCACCAAGAAAGGGTGAAACATGACGTTTCTCGACAAGGCCAAGGAAACGGCCGCTCAGGCCAAAGAAGCCGCTGAGGGGCTCGCCGAGAAGGCCAAGGAAGTTGTCGCCGAGAACGCGGACAAGATCGAGGCCAGCATCGACAAGGCCGGCGACTTCATCGACGAGAAGACCGGCGGCAGGTTCGCCGAGACCATCGACAAGGTGCAGGGCGTCGCGCACACCGCGGTGAGCAAGGTCGCCGAAGGTGCTGAGGCAGCGAAGGGTGCTGCCGAAGGTGCCGCCGAGACCGTCAAGGGTGCTGCCGAAGGCGCCGCGGAGACCGTCAAGGGTGCCGCCGAGGGCGCAGTCGAGACTGTCAAGGGTGCCGCCGAGACCGTCAAGGGCGCCGCTGAGGGGGCCGCCGACAAGGTCAAGGGTGCTGCCGAGGGGGCCGCCGACAAGGTCGAGGGTGCCGCTGACAAGGCCGCCGACAAGGTCGACGGCTCGAAGTAGCGCATGGCCAAGCTCTCGGTATCGGTCGACGTTCCGCTGGCGCCGGAGGAGGCCTGGCAGTACGCCTCAGACCTCTCGCGCTACAAGGAATGGCTGACCATCCACCGGGTTTGGCGTTCGGCGCTGCCCGAGACCCTCGACAGGGGCACCGAAGTGGAGTCCATCGTCGAGGTCAAGGGCATGCCCAACCGGATCAAGTGGACCATCGTCAATTTCAAACCCCCGCAGACGATGACACTCGACGGCGTCGGTGTCGGCGGGGTGAAAGTGAAGTTGATCGGGAAGGTCCGTCCTAACGAGAAAGCCCGACCCCGAGAACAGGGCGGGGAGCAGGACGGGGCCGCCGCCTCGGTCGTCACCATGGACGTCCACCTCGGCGGCCCCGCCCTGTTCGGGCCGATCGGCATGGTCGTCGCCGCGGCCCTGCGCGGCGATATCAAGGCTTCTCTCGACCGTTTCGTGACGGTCTTTTCGCCGGTCTAGCCGGACCCTCGGCGGTCAGCCCGTCGGCAGGCGCTAGTCCGGTCCGGCGGGATGCCGGCCCTTGCGCAGGATTTCCAGCAGTTCGTGGTACGGCCCGACCAGGTGAATGGTGTCGCCGGCCTGAAATGCGGTGCTGCGCCGCGGGTACAAGTCAGTCACCTGGTGGTTGCGCGCCAGTGCGATCACCCGGGCCATCGGGAGCAGCGCGTCGACGGTGATTCCGTCGAGTTCGCTGTCCGGCTCCACCAGAACGCCACCGACCATGAACGAACGCTGGCCCACCGAAAACGTGCCGAGCACCTCCAGTCCCATCGCCGCGCCGATGAACCACGGGGTTGCCAGGTCGACGGTCGAGCGCACGTGTTCGAAGCCGAAGCGATGTCCGACGGCCGCCCCGAGCGTCTTGTCGTAGATCCGCAGCACGATCGGCCCACGAGCGGGACCGTCGGCGTCCTCGGTGCGGCGGGGACCCACGATCTCGCGCAGCACGATCGCGATCTCGATGTTGACGATGTCGTCCTCGGTCAGCACCGCCAGTGCGCGAGCCCGTTCGACCTGCGCCGCAGTCAGGGTGGCTTTGAGGGTGGCGTCGCCCAGGATGACCGGGATGTTGAGTTCGGCGGCCGTCGACAGGTAGCGGTTCTCCTCGTTGTACTCGATCACCGCGACGTCGTAGCCGGCGTCCTTGAGAAGGCCGGCCACCCGGATGCCGAACGCACCCAGCCCGACGACGACGAAGTGCCGCCTCAGGTGACTGACCCGTTGCCGGCTGGTGGCTTGCGAAAGACGTCGTGAAAGGAGCACATCCGCGACGAACGCCACCACGATCGCGGTGGTAGCCAGGCCGCCGAGCATCATCACCACGCCCCACAGTCGCAGCCACACCGGCTGATTGAGGAAGTTGAAGTCGCCGTAGCCGACGGTGGCCAGGGTCTCGGTGGAGAAGTACACGGCATCCACCCACGACATACCCGGTTGCTGGTAGTGGAACTTGAGAATGACCGTCGAACCGATCAGCAGCATCCCGAGGACCGCGACGGCGCGGTAGAACGTCGGGTTGATGTCGTCGGTGAACGCGCGCACCGAGTCGAGCAGGCGATCCACCGGCGAGCGTCGCCGGTGCTCGGCATCCCCCGCTGCCGGAGGTTGGATGCCCTGTTCGGCGAGTTCCCCGGACCGGCCCATCATCGTCACCCAGTCGCCCCGGCAGACCTCCAGATCGAGACGCGGGCAGGTGATCACCTCGCCGGGATTGGCGGAGTTGTCCCCGCGGATGACGGCGACGGGTGCCAACCGGCCGTAGATGTCCCGCAGTGTGCCGTCGCGGGGGGCCGCGGCCCCGGAGATGACGAAATCCACATCCCCGACGGGGATGGTGTGCACCGGTCGCTCCAGCAGGGCTTCCACCACCGACGGAGCCGCCAGGTCGGCGACGTCGAGAGCCGTGCACTGATCTTCGCCCGCGTTCATCGCTTGGCGCAGAACCGTGTTGGACAGTCGCGTCACCACCCGCACCTGCGCGTTGGCCCGGCGCGCGAGCAGGGCCACCTCGAGGTTCAACGAATCGTCGCTCGAGGCGGCGATCACCGCCGCGGCGTGCCCCACTCCGGCGGCCTGCAGGCCGGCGGCGGAGGCGAGCCTGACGACGCTGACCTCGGCGTCGTTGAGTTCGTCGATGATCCGCATCGTCAGCGCATCGTCGCCGAACACGATGATGTGACTCTCCTCGTTCAGCGGCTTGAGCATGGCCAAACGCTACTTGCGCGCTAGTCTTCGGCCATGACCCGCCTGCGTCCCGGTTGGCTGGTGTCGTTGTGTGCCCTTGCGCTGTCGGTGTGCGCCTGGCTGCCCTGGCTGACCACGTCGGCGCGAGGTGGCGGTCGAGCCAGTGCGATCGGCGGGACGTTCGGCAGTATCACGCTGCCGCCGCACTTCGGCCCCGGGCAGTTGATCGTTCTGCTCGCCGCCGTGCTCATCGCACTCGGTGCGCTGGTCGCGCGCGAGATCTCGCCGCGACTGGCCGCCGTCGCGGCGGTGGTGATCTCACTGCTGGTCATGGCACTGACATGGTGGTTCTATCGGGCCAACGTCGCCGCGCCGGTGGCGGCGGGGTATGGGCTCTACCTGGGTGCGGCGTGCGCGGTCGCCGGGTTGGCCTGCTCGGTGTGGGCGCTGGTGTCGATCCTGCCGGGGAGTGCCCGGCGGTAGGCTTCCGGCGGACTGAAGGAGTCAGGGTGAGCAGATTGTCCGGATTGGTGCCGGCTGCGGTGGCGGCTGCCTTGGTTCTGACGCTGACCGGATGCGCGGGTGAGCAGGTCAGTGCGGACAAATGTGAGACCGTGTCGGCGCCGCTCACCGATATCCCGACCCGGACCGACCAGGAGCCCACGATGCGCCTTCCGGTGCCCGAGGGCTGGGAGCGCAGCACCAAGATGGATTCGGAGAACATCCGGTTCGCGATCCGCAACCAGGGACTGGCCGCCGACGGTTTCACCCCGAACGCCGTTGTCACACTGCAGAAGGTGGCCTCCGGAATCGGCAAACCGGAGCAGATCCTCGAGGCGCAGAACCAGCAGTTGGCCAAGAAGCTCAAGGTGACCGATATGAACTCCACCCCGGCGCAGGTGTGCGGCGCGCCGGCGATGTCGACCAGCTACACCGCCCCCGAGGTCAAGATCAGTCCCAAGATTCCGCCGATCCCGCCGCGCAAGGCCACCTCGCTGGGAGCGGTCTACAACGCCGGTGACGTCACCTATGTGGCGACCGTCACGGTGCAGAGCGTGAAGGCGGACAACCCGACGTACGTCAAGGACGCCGAAACGATCCTCAAGGGATTCCAGCTGCTGCCGTCGGGCTGACACCCGCGTCCGCGTCTGCGGTAGCAGCGGCGGCGTCGGCGATGACGTCCACCAGTGCCCCGCGTAGCCGCTCCCCGCACCACCCGCAGGCCAGTTCGGCATCGAACGGATTCCCGCACGCCTCATGGGTGAGGGCCAGCGCGGGACCCTCCGGCGCGCGGAACCAGGCGTGTGCCCACTGGTGGGCGCACACCAGCACCCCGAACAGCGCGCGGCCCTTCTCGGTCAGCAGGTAGGGCGCCCGGTCGGCCGCGTGCGGTTCGGCCGGCGAGCAGGTGAGCACACCGATCGAGCAGAACGTCTGCAGTCGCTCAGCCAGCAGGCTGGGCGGTATCCCCAACCGGCTCGAGAAGTCGGTGTAGCGGGTGGCACCGAGGAACGCCGCGACCAGTAGCGCAGCGGACCATCGGTTGCCGAACACCGCCATGGTCTCGGGGAACAGGCCGGCATGGCGGGCCGGGCCGGGTGTTTCCGAACGCCGGCGGGTACTGGACTGTGGCGCTGAGCGGTCCCAGTCACCGCTGGGTCCTGCGGTGATCCGCACGTCGCTGGAGGCCACCGTCCCTCGGCAGGCCCGGCAGCGCAGCACCGGGGTGAACTGTTGCCCGCACCGGTGGTGCCGCATGGCCGGCAACGGGCCGGTGTGGCCGGTGACCCAGGTGCGTTCCCACTCCCAGATAGACAGCAGCACCGGCCACAGCGACTTGGCGCGGCGGGTCGGCAGATACGCGGTGCGGCCGGTGCCGTCGACGGGGCGCCGGTTCAGCAGGCCGGACTCGGTCAGCGTTCCCAGGCGGTTGGTGAGGACGGAGTTCGAGATCGGCAGTCGCGCCACGAAGTCGCGGTAGCGGACGGCTCCGGTGAGCGACTGCTGGAGAATGAGCAGACTCCACTCGTCGCCGAGCAGGCCCAGCATCCGGCCGATCGGGTTGACCCCGCCCGGTTCCAGGTCGGTGGGTGTGTCCGGCATCGGGCTCTGACGTGCCTACAGCCCGATGGCCGCGGCTGCGGTGTCGGTCTCCTGCCAGCGCCGCACCTCGGCACCGGCTACCCAGGTCGAGTGGGTGCCACTGCAGATCCGTTCCGGCAGTTGAAGTTTGCACACCGGGCCGTCGGCGAGCCGGGCCGCGTCGAACACCAGGCAGTACGAGGCGTCGGCATTCATGTCGGAGGTGAGCGTCACCAGGTAGCCGTCGTCCTCGGCCCGGCTGCCTACCCGGGGAGCCATCGCGGTCTCGCTCCCGTAGACGCCCTCGCCGAAGCTGATGCGCTCCTCGGTTCCGGTCTGGACGTCGTGCCGGATCAGTCCGTCGAACAGGAACCAGCCCGGCTTGCCGGTGGCGGCGTAGGCGTAGCGGTAGGGCTCACCTCCGTGGGCGGCGTTGATCATCCCGAACTCGGAGATGCTCTCCGACAACGGTTCCTCGGTGACCGCCCCGGTGGTGAGGTTCAGTCGCCAGCGGTGCAACCGGGCCTGCATCCGGTCCAGCGCCAGGAACCGGAACGCCCGCTGCCACTTACTGCCCGAGCCGTCGTCGGCGGGTTCGGGGTCGCCCTGGTAGAAGCCGTCCAGGACGATCTCATCGCCGTCCTCGTAGGCGTTGGTGAAGTGCAGCACGAAGGTCGGGTCGGCCTCGAACCACCGGACGTCGGCGGCCGTGCCGCGGCGGGGCAGCACTGCGAAGCGGGAGGGCATGTCCCGATGGAATCGTGGGACGTGCAGGTCACGTTGCAGCAGATCTGGATCCCAGAA
>MTBK01219797.1_pt1 | contig 21567 bp, 22 predicted proteins | sample 1535981 | NCBI WGS metagenome assembly MTBK01 (sample SAMN06109225, study PRJNA356200) | anaerobic digester metagenome | isolation source: biogas reactors fed with pig manure or primary and secondary sludge | place: Spain | collected 2016-06-30
GGCGATAAGCCTGCTTGGGACCGTGGTTTTTGCCATGATGATGTGGGAAGGTCCTCGCCCCTCCACTGCCTGATGTCTCTTACCCCCTTTCCTGTGTTGAAATATTCCTTAATGGCCGTAAAACGGTATTGCGCATGCGATATGTTTATGTATTAGCTTTGCTATCTTGTGGTACGCTGGAGCGCGCGCTTGGAAGACGGGTGACCGTTGCAGGCACGTCTGGCACGAACGAGACGGTAAAACAGCATGATAGCTCCTCATGATCACATCCTCATGCTCCCCCTGGCCCCTTGTGCGGGTCTCCATGTACTCTGTAGCCGTGGTCTGGTTCCTCTCCCCGAGGGGGCCACAGGCCCTTTTACCGTCTTGCTCGTTGGTTTCACCATCATCAGCATCACCCTTGGGCTCTTCGGCGTCTGGCTCAAGGAGCGGGATGTGGCCGCTCGTATCGCAGGTATGAGTGCGAGTATCAGGGCTGCGAGTGACGGCAACGGTGTCCCGGTCCGCTTCCCGGTGGTCGGGAACGATCCGATCTCAGAATTCGCCCGGGACCTCAACCATGCCTTCGATGAACTGGAACGGTCCCGGCAGGAGCTCGAGGAGAGCAGGGACCGTTACCACCACCTCTTTGAGAGCGGTAACGACTTCCTGCTCGTCTGTGCGGTCGGGGAGGCCGGTACGCCCTACCGGGTACTTGACGCAAACGCCCTTGCCTGCCAGAGCCTTGGCTACACCCGGGAGGAGCTGCTCACCGCCACTCCACAGTCGGTCATCCGCCTTGGAGGTGACTTTGCAAGAGATGACCGCCGCCTTCACAGCGCAGACCTGATCCCCCGGCAGGGCGATCGAATCCCGGTCGAGGCGACTGTTCATCAGATCAGGCTCGGGGGCACCCCGGCGGTCCTCATCATAGCCCGGGATGTGACGGAACGGCGGCGGCTCGAGAGCGAGCTGATGGATCATCGCTACCACCTGGAAGAGCTGGTCACACAGAGGACCAGGGAACTCTGGACGGCAAATAGGTGCCTCAAGCAGGAGATCAGGGAGCGGACGCGGGTGGAGCAGGAGCGGGCTGAAGCACACCGGCAGATCGAGAGGAACATCGAACAGTTCGCGATCCTGACCGATCATATCAGAAATCCGTTGCAGGTCATCCAGGGGATGGCTGATCTCATCGACGACGAACGGGCAGAGAGGATCAAGGAGCAGGTCAGGCAGATCCACGATATCCTCAGGCAGCTTGACAGGGGGTGGGTGGAGTCTGAGAAGGTTCGGAAGTACCTGGAGCGGTGCCGGTGACCATGAACCCAAGGCAAGACGCAAGATCGCTGTAACCGATCTCTTGAGGGTGCACCCGCTACCCCTGAATGCCCTCCCGATCTCGCGAGAGGGTGGATCGGTGCAGATCGGCCAAACCCCAGAATCTCCCCTCTGTGACGAGGCGGATGCTAAGTCCCTGCCACCGTCTCAGGGACCGCATTTCCAGAAGGTTCAGTCTGTATGTGTCCTGGGGGGTGATCTTCTACGGCGCCTCTTCTGTGGCGCACTCGAGCTCAGCCACGATCTCGGCTGCGTCCTCCATCTGCCGGACCAGATCCTTGATCCTGAGGAGGCGTTCAACGCCGATGAAATGCCCGGCCATCACCCGTGCCATATCGGTGAGCTCGATCCGTCCTGCCCGCCGCCTGACCAGATTGTTATCGAGGAGCATCGGGAGCGCCGGTTCCAGTGTCCCGACCATCGTCCGGTTCATGTGGATGATCTGTTGTTCATTGCCACTGCAGATGACGGCGTTCGCCACAAACTCTTCAGAACTCTGTTCCATGTCATATTCGGGGGCGACCTCCTCCATCTCACCCCGCAGGAGCCCGACAGCGACTTCATCCTCGGTCTTCCGCGATGTCCGGGAGTAGGACCCGCCGGGTTCAGCCAGGATCACCACCCGGCCGAGGTCATGGAAGTCCGGTCGACCCGCCCGGCCCATCATCTGGTGGAACTCCTGGACACTGAGCCATTCGATCCCCATCGCAAGGGCATCAAATATGACCTGGGATGCCGGGAAGTCAACGCCAGCGGCAAGTGCCGCGGTGGTCACGACGGCGGAGATCTCCCCGCCTGCAAACCGCCGTTCGACATCTCGCCGTTCCTGGGCGGTCAGCCCTGCGTGGTAGGGTGCAGCCCTCTTCCCGAGGGCATCTGCGATGACGTGACACCGAGCCCGGGAGTTGGTAAAGACGATCGTCTGGCCCCGGTAGCCCTTCGATGACCTGACTTTGTATTCTTCGGCAACCATCTGTTTGATGAACCCGATCTTCTTTGCTCGCTCAATGAAGAGGAGATGACGCTCCAGTGGCACTGGCCGGGCGGCGTAGCGGACCAGATTCGCCTGGAGTTTCTCAGCAAGCAGCCCCGGGAGCCCGATGGTGGCAGAGAGGTAGAGGAACTGGGCATCGGGAGCGATGTGCTTGAGCCTTGCTATCAATCCATCGAGGCGGTGGCCCCGGTCAGGATCTTCAAGTGTCTGGATCTCGTCGATGATGACGGTTCCGATGTTCTTCAGGGATCTGCCGGTGCGTAGCGCATGATCGATCCCCTCGTAGGTCCCCACCACGACGGGGGCGTTGATGTCCCGTTCGCCCACCGGCCGGGTCTCGGGGAGGTTTAAGCGGCTCACCCCGGTCTGCAGGGTGATCCGCATCAGGTGCCCGTACCGATCACAGAATCGCTGGTACTTCTGGTTGGCAAGTGCGACCAGCGGGACCAAAAAGAGCATCCTCCCCCGTCCTTCGAGGAAGTTCTTCATTCCCGCCATCTCCCCAATGAAGGTCTTGCCGCTCGCGGTTGCAGAGACGACCAGAAGATGTTGCCCTTCAAGAAGTCCGTCCTGGACCGCGAGCTGCTGAACCGGCATCAGGTACTCGATCCCGGAGGCCTTTGCAAATGCAGGAGGCAGGGCTAGATCGGTGATGTGAGCCGTCTTCTGGACTTCATGCGCTTCCATGCGGTCAAAGAGGGTCCGCGACCGATCGAACCGCTCAGGCCCAACCGATGCCAGCACCCGATCGAGGTCCCGGACCTGGATGAGGAGTTTCTCGAGGTGGATGAGCACCGAACCACCGAAGATACCCATATATCCGAGTTCCCGGCGCATCTCGCGCTTTGCGCACTCCAGACAGATCCACTCCCCGCCGTAGCGGACGCCGGTTGCCTTATCGACCGGGGTGAATCGGTCCTCCAGCTGGCAGAACCGGCATATATCGGTCCTGGATACCGGGATCTGGAGGTCAGAGAGGAACGATTCAAACTCCGGACTCTCCCCTGCGAGGTGCACCGAAGATCGGCGTAGCAGCGTGATCAGATCTCGGGTCGGCGTGGGCTTGAGCTGCCTGCCCCGCCTCCGGACCTTGAAGTTCTTCGGCCGCTGGCCCTTCGGGGTTGGCACCAGATTGACGAACCCCGACCCTCTGACACGGCCACCATCGACGAAGAGGAGCTTATACGTGCCTTTCTGAGGCTGGACGATGACCTTCATGGCGCGATGTCGTGGATTGTGTAGGTGAGCCCTACCGTCTCCAGTCGCTTGAGGAAGTCAGTGAACTCTTCATCGACGATAAGTATTGCGCACTCCCTGCCGTGGAACGCCGCCTCGATGACCCCCTCCCGGGAGCCGAAGAACATATCCGGCTCGATATCCGCTTTCTTGAGGGCCACATACGATTCAAGCCCCACAGTGGCCACCATATCTGCATCCCTGATGGCGGCCCGGAGGAGATCGGTGTTGACCTGTCTGGACCCGCCCCGCTCAATCCGAGGCACTTTACAGACATGGACGATCCCTTCCTCGTGGTCGATGATGCCGTTTAGGTGGGAGACGCCCACATCCTCCCCGGTCCGGGCATCCATCGTCGCCTGGCCCATGGCGCTCTGCTCCTCTTTCGTCGCGTAGAGCCACCCGTTCTGCATGAAGACACCGACCGTATCGCCCTTCGTGAGTTCGTCCTGGGCGATGGCCGTCCAGACCGCCACCTGCTGGATGACCTCCCGGGTGATATGGCGAGCATACGACTCGAGCGCCTCTGCGTGCCGGAGCACCCACTCGATCCCGCTCTTCGTCACCTCGTAGCGACCCCGACCGTGGGCAGTGACCATCCCTTCGTCCACCATCTCCCGTATGTATTCAGAGACGGCCTGAGGCGTCACACCGAGTTTGTCCGCGATCTCCTGCTGGCGGATGGATGGCTGGTGCTCGGCGATCTCCACCAGGATCTGGAATCTGGTGGACTCACGTTTGCTGCGCAGGATAACGTAGAGTGGATCTTCAGCGAGGTTGGTCAAGCAACACCATTCCCTGTCCTTTTACATCGAGGTTCGCGATCCGCTTGGCCAGACCTCTGATGAAGATCGGACTTACCCCATGTCTCCTGGAGATGTCGCCGATCGAGGAAGTTCCCGCCGCAATCTCCCCTTCGACCGAGTCCACGATTGCGCGGAGATTTTCATCGTTCGAGATGGCGATATGCAACAGATCTCCGATATCGCCCATGGAACACTGAAAACTGGCTCTGAATCTGCTGTATGTCGCCCGGTATTCTTTCATCGGCTTCTGCCCGGGTTTGGGCATCCGCCACTGCTCTTCGATCAGATTTCCTTTCTTGAGAATAGAGAGGCACTCGGCCACCGTTGAGATGTCAACATATGCCGCGAGCTCCTCCTCAGTCAACCAGGTTTTGTTGAGAAGTTCATAGATCCTTTTATAATCTGCATTATTGAACGTAATAAGGAGAGGAACCAGGTCAACTGGATCATTGAGAATCTTAACATGCCCCGTCAATGCGATACCCTATTACTATATTGTGGTATAACTCCATAAATTTTTGCTGAATTTTCGATGCGTACACGCGGCACCATCATCATCCAGGGTATTGTCCAGGGCGTCGGATTCCGCCCGTTTGTCTATGCGAAGGCGCGAGAATTCGGGATCACCGGGACCGTCAAGAATCTGGGGAGTGAGGTAGAGATCCATGCATTCGGGGATCGTTTCGAGGAGTTCCTGGAGGCCCTTTCCCATGGACCACCGCTATCCCGGGTAGACTCGGTCATCGTCAGAGACCTGCGCGGGGAGCCTCCCGCGACTTTTACGATCCTTGCGAGCGGTTCTGGCAGCCTCTCGGGATTTATCCCGGCCGATGCTGCCATCTGTGACGACTGCATCGCTGATATCTTCACCCCGGGTGGGCGTTACGAGGGGTACTGGGCCACGTCCTGCGTCAACTGCGGCCCACGGTACAGTATCATCACCGCCATCCCCTATGACCGTGAACGCACATCCATGGAGGCGTTCCCGGTCTGTTCCGCCTGCGAGAGCGAGTATACCGACCCGTCGTGCCGGCGCCACCACGCCCAGACGATCGCCTGTGCGGCCTGCGGGCCACGTCTCTCCCTCTTTCGGGCCAGCGGAACGCAGATTGATGTAGGAGATCCGATCAGGGAGGTGGCAGCCCTCCTCGATGCAGGTTCGATCGTTGCCATCCGGGGGATCGGAGGGTTTCATATCGCCTGTATCGAGGAGTCGGTCGATATCCTGAAGCACCGCCTCGGCCGGAGCGAGCAGCCTCTTGCGGTGATGGCAACCCCTGAGGAGGTGGAGCGGATAGCGATTGTGTCCGACGATGACCGCCGAGCCCTCCACTCCCCCGCCCGGCCGATCGTTGTGCTCAAGAAGCGTGATCCCCTCTCGCACCAGGCGATATCCATGCTCCACACCATCGGGTGCATGCTCCCCTACGCAGGATTGCATCACCTCCTCTTTGCAGCCCTCGATCACCCCCTCCTCATCATGACGAGTGCAAACCTGCCGGGCTACCCGATGATCACTGATGTATCTGACGCCCTCGACCGTCTCTCCGGGGTGGTGGACTACATCCTCACCCACGACCGCCGGATCGTCAACCGATGTGACGATTCGGTCATGCGGGACGGCTACATCATAAGGCTCTCACGGGGTCTTGCTCCGAAGCGGGCCGCGATCGATCTCGGGGGTCGGTCCATCCTCGGCGTCGGTCCGGAGCTGAACGCGAATGTCTCCATCTACCAGAGCGGGTTCTGCATCACCTCACCCCACATCGGGAACGTCAGGAATCCTCGGACTCTCGCCTACCTGCAGGAGACGGTGGAGAGGCTCGGGGGGCTTATCGGCGCCCGATACGATCGGATTGTCCACGATCTCCACCCGCAGTTCCTCTCGACCCGATATGCACGGGAGGTTGCTGAGGCGACCGGGGCGGAGCTTCTCGCCGTCCAGCACCATCGGGCGCATATAGCGGCCGCGACCCGGGAGGAGTGTGTCGGGATCGCGATCGATGGTGTGGGGTATGGTGATGACGGGACGATCTGGGGTGGGGAGGTCTTTGCCGGCCAGGTCCCCAACCTCGACCGGGTCGCCCACCTGGAGGTCGCCCCGATGCCGGGCGGGGATCTTGCGACCCGGTACCCTGAGAGGATGCTGTATGGGATCCTGCCGGTGGATGGGATCCGGGATATGCTCGCATCGCGGGGGTGGAGTGATATCGAGCTTGGTGTCCTCTCACGACAGGTGGAGCGGGGCATAAACGTTGTCCCGACGTCGAGTGCCGGCCGGGTGCTGGACGCAGCCGCGGCGCTCCTTGGGATATGCCGGGAGAGGACATACGACGGCGAGCCTGCGATGAGGCTTGAGGCGGTGGCGTATGCCGGGAGGGCATCGGCCTGGGATCTCGAGTTTCTGCGTGATGGCGGGTGCGAGGTTCTCTCGACGCGGTCGATCCTCTCAGAGGCCCACCGGCGGATCTCTGCGGGGGAGCGGATCGGAGACGTCGCGGCATCGATTCAGTACAATCTGGCGATGGGTGTCGCTGAGATGGCCGTCCGGGCAGCTGAAGGACTGGGGATCTCCCGGGTAGCGCTCTCGGGCGGGGTTGCGTATAACCAGGCGATCCGGGAGACGATCGTCGGTGAGGTTCAGAGCGCCGGGCTCACGATCGTCACGAACCGGGGATACCCCCTTGGAGATGGGTGCATCAGCTTTGGACAGGTGGTCTGGGGCGGGAGTGTGGATTGAAGATGGGCTTTTGGTTCTATTGAGTGAACGATACCAGGATGCGATGTACGTCTGGTATGTCCAAGGCACGACCGCGATTGACAGAACCCATGGTCACTGAACGGTTGATCTTCCTCGCTGAGGACGAGGGCTGTGCGTCCAGGTGCCCGAGGCGCGGCACCCCTGCAGCCGGTGAGGGCATGCCCACCCCCCTTTGATGCCCCCAGGCTCGGGGCGGCGTGCTACACATGGAATAATCTCTCTATGCTGAGAAGTTGAACAGGATCGTGAGAGAGCGATCTCAAAGGAAAAGCATTCTTTTCAAAATTGGATTCCTAGCATCCCGCAAGAGTGCTGCGGGTGGGATCCGAACCCACGACCTCCAGATGTCCCAGGATTGGACGCTCCGTTCTTCTCAAAACCCTATGAGTCTGGCGCCCTAACCAACTAGGCCACCGCAGCACACAAAGTGCATTATAACAATGATGCTTCGGCAGATAAACCTTATGACTCCAAAAAATGGATGAGAGGAGTCACTTCATATTTTTCCGGAGGTACACATCGACCGCCACAGCGATCGCCGCTACCTCCTTCCCATGCCGGAGTGATGCAGCCAGGGTCTGCATCCGCGTCTCCTCCTCGTAGAGGTAGCGGCGCAGGCTCCTTGCTATATGCTCCTCCTGCAGGAAGTGCGTATGCGTATCACCGGCAATGAAGTGCGGGTTCCGCATGATCGCATACTGGAGTGGGAGCGTCGTCTTCACGCCCAGGATGACGTACTCGTAGAGAGCTCGCCGCATCCGGAGGATCGCCTCCTCGCGGTCAATGCCCCAGGCGCAGAGTTTGGATATCATCGAGTCGTAGTGCGGAGGGATGGTGTAGCCCGTGTGGATGCCGGAGTCGATCCGTATCCCGGGGCCTCCGGGAGAGCGGTACCGGACGATCTTTCCCGGGTCGGCAGAGAAGTTATTCAACGGATCCTCCGCGTTGACCCGGCACTCGATCGCATGCCCCCGGATGCTGATATCCTCCTGATCCATAGAGAGATCCTCTCCGGCAGCGATGGCAATCTGTTTCTTCACGATATCGATCCCCGTGACCAGCTCAGTGATGGTATGCTCCACCTGCAGCCGGGTATTCACCTCCATGAAGTAGTAGTCGCCATCCGAGTACAGGAACTCCACCGTGCCGGCGTTTGTATAGTTCGCTGCCTTCGCGGCGATGATGGCCGACGCCGTCATCCGCTCCCGGAGCTCGGGCGTCATGATCGGACAGGGCGCCTCCTCGACCAGCTTCTGGTGCCGGCGCTGGATGGAGCACTCGCGGTCGTAGAGGTGAAGGGTATCTCCCCTTGCATCGGCAAGGACCTGCACCTCGATATGCCGTGGGTTTGCCAGGTATTTCTCCACAAAGACCGTCGGGTCCCCGAAAGCCGACTCCGCAATCCGCATCCCTTTGTCGATCGCCTCCTCAAGCTGATCCTCGGACTCAGCGATATGCATACCGATACCGCCGCCACCCGCACTCGCCTTCACAACCACCGGGTAGCCTACCTCAGCAGCAACCTTCTTTGCCTCATCGATGTTGGTGACGCCGTCCGGCGTTCCGGGGAGGACCGGTACGCCTGCCTCCCGCATCATCCGCTTCGATACGACCTTTGAGCCCAGCGTCTCGATCGTCTTCCATGAAGGCCCGATGAATGTCAGTCCTTCATCCTCGACCAGCCTGGCGAAGCCACTGTTCTCAGCGAGGAACCCGTACCCCGGATGGATCGCCTCGGCTGCAGACTTCCTGGCGACATCACAGATCCGCTCCTTGTTCAGGTAGCTCCTGGACGGGTGTGCCTCGCCCACACAGAACGCCTCATCCGCGTACTTGACGTGGAGCGCATTCTTATCCGGCTCAGAGTAGATCGCAACCGTATCGATATCCAGTTCCCGGCAGGCGCGCATAACCCGTATGGCGATCTCGCCGCGATTGGCAATCAGGATCTTGTCGAAGTACTTCATGTCCATCCACCGATGACCGGGGTCTCACTCGACGACCATCAGCACATCACCGTTCTGCACGACGTCCCCGGCATCAACGAAGATCTCTCCCACCGTGCCGTCGCGTGGACTTCGGATGGGGTTTTCCATCTTCATGGCCTCGAGAACGATGAGGGTATCCCCTTTCTTGACGGTACTCCCTTTCTGGGTCAGCACCTGCAGGACCATCCCCTGCATATTGCTTTTGATGCCGCCGGGGACATCACCCCGGGGGATCCGCTCCTTGGCAGCGGGAGAGGCCGCCTGAGTCGATATCGAGCTTCCCTCTACGGTTACAATCCGAACCGAGAAGATCTCTCCATCCACCTCCACCTCCATGGAATGGGGAATATCCGTAAAGTTTGTCGTCTCGGCGACCGGTTTTGGTATGACCTCAGCCCGGCACTCGCCCTTAAGGAACGTCGGCGCGACGGCAGGATAGAGGATGTAGGTGAGGATATCCTCATCCTTGATGACCAGTCTCTGCTCCTCGGCCTCTTTTCGCATCTGCTCATAGATGGGTTCAAGGAGGTCGGCGGGGCGGACTGTGACCGGTTCCTCGTCATCGATGATCAGCCTCTGCACCTCGGGGCTGATCGGGGCGGGAGGACGACCATAGAGACCGAGGACATAATCCTTCACCTCACCCGTCACGTTCCGGTAGCGCTCCCCACCGATCAGGACGTTGAACACCGCCTGGGTGCCCACGATCTGGCTCGTCGGCGTCACAAGCGGCGGGTATCCGAGATCTTCCCTCACCCTTGGTATCTCCTGGAGCACCTCCTCCAGGCGATCGAGAGCCCCCTGTTCCTGCAGCTGGGAGACGAGGTTTGATATCATGCCACCCGGGAGCTGGTAGATCAGGACATCCGAGTCGACCCGGTCTGAGATAGCATTGAAGAGTGGCTGGTACTTCTCCCTGATATCCCGGCAGACGTTTCGGACATTCCGTAGCGCAACCAGATCGATGCCGGTATCCCGTGCAGTCCCGGAGACGCTTGCGACGACACTCTCCGTCGGGGGCTGGGATGTTCCGAGCGCAAACGGCGACATCGCCGTATCAAGGATATCCACACCCGCATCGACCGCCGCCTGGTAGCTCAGGGGTGCAACACCGCTCGTGCAGTGGGAATGAAGACAGACCCTGACGTCCATCGCTTCTTTGATCCCTGAGATCAGGTCACGGGCGGCGTGAGGCATGATCAGCCCGGCCATATCCTTGATGCAGATCGAGTCGCACCCAAGCGCGTAGAGATCCTCGGCCATCTCGATGAACGTTGCGATGGAGTGAGCCGGACTCGTCGTGTAACATATCGCACCCTGAAGGTGCACCCCGACGTTCCTGACCTCTTCCATCGCTTTCTTCATGTTCCGGATGTCGTTTAACGCATCAAAGACCCTGAAGATATCGATCCCGTTCTCTGCGGACGCAGCCACGAACTTCTCCACGACGTCATCGGGGTAATGCCGGTAGCCCACGAGGTTCTGGCCCCGCAGGAGCATCTGGACAGGGGTGTGTCTCAGTTCAGCCTTCAGTTCCCGGAGACGATCCCAGGGATCATCGTTAAGAAACCTGATGCAGCTGTCAAAGGTCGCTCCGCCCCAGGCTTCGACGGAGAAGAAACCTACGCTGTCAATGGCCCGGGCGAGAGGGAGCATATCCTCAGTCCGCAGCCTGGTGGCGATAAGTGACTGATGCGCATCCCTAAGCGTGGTATCGGTAATGTATAATGTATCAGATTTGGCAGCACACATCGAATCTTACACCTCGAAGGGCTGAGGAGATCGCGATAAAGCCTCTAAAAAATTCACTGTAATAATATAAAAACATCTCGTAGGGGGAAGAAGCATAAAACCCCGGGTATCACTGCGGATAGAGCCGCCAGAATGTCTCGCGAGCCCGTTTCGAAGACCGGGCATATCTGCCCTCCGAGCGTATATCCCCGTACCACCAGCAATCTGGCCATATCGTCAGCTCTCCGGATCTGGGTGATGATGAGCAGGACCGCTATCGGCACAATCGAGAGAGCGCCGATCTTGCCCCCTTTTAACGCCAGTGCGACTCGCACCTGCTCGATATCCTGCCTGATCACTGCAAGGCCTGTGAGCCCCATCTCGGCGATGAGCCCTATCTCAAACCCGATACGGTCGCCGAGCGCCCAGACCGCCACAGCAAGCACCTCCCCTTCCCTGGTCTCGGCATACGCCCACGCAGCAAGGAGCAAGACCACGACCATCCGGATAAGGTAGGAGAGGCCCGGACCGCCTCCCCATTCAGAGACGAGCGCTGTTACAACGATCATCGCGATGAGACCGAGGAGCATGCCGGGCCGTGGGAAAGCCTTTGTGCGCGGTGTGAAGAGCAGCCACCAGGCCAGAGCAGCGATAGCCCCCGCCACGCTCGCAAACGCAGCCACCGAGAGGACCACGGTGGCAAAGAGCCTCAGCCTCGGATCCTGCATATCGCCTCCCGGGCATCCTGGAGCCGGACATTCTCAGGGCGCGCACCCAGCTCCAGGGCGTACGTAAGATACGGCGGCGCATGCCGCCACCGGCTGATCGCGTGAGGCACGCTGCCCAGGGCCGTCAGGACACCCCCCTCCATCTCCCAGATGGCATCCACCCGGGGGAGGACCGCGCGCTCGTGCGAGAAGATGATGGTGATCCCCTCGCGCCTCCCCTCGATCATCCTGCAGGCCTTCTGCTTGGCCGCGCAGTCGAGTGAGCTGAACGGCTCATCCAGCATCAGGAGATCAGGGTTTCGCACGATCATGCAGGTCAGGATCAACCGTTTCAGCTCGCCCCGGGAGAGGTGGAAGGGATCATCGTCCGCGCGCCCGGCAAGACCTGCCTCCACGAGGAGATCGTCAGGATCAAGCCCCCACGATATCACCTCCTCGGCGATCGTCGGACAGGTGATGTGGTACTCGGGAAACTGTAGCAGAAGCAGGGTTGACGAGATCCCGTGACGCCGGACGGCACCGCTCATGGGGTGGATGATCCCGGCGAGCAGCAGGCCAAGCGTTGACTTCCCGCTCCCCACCGGCCCGCTGACCAGGTGCACCCCCTCAGCAAAGGCACCGCTGCCCCGGAGGGTGAACCGATCCCGGGAGAAGAAGAGGTCTCCGAGGTCCACCCTCACCGGCGGATCCTCCACATCGCGGGGTAGTAGCACGTCTCCTCAAGCTCAGCGAAGACCTCTTCAGATGTGCCGTGGTGCCGGATCACGCCCCCCTCCATAAAGATGATATGATCCGCGCAGGCCGCAACATCCATCGACTGCGTGCACCAGAGCACGTGAGCCGCCGGGCTCTCCTGAACGGCACACTGCACTCGAGCCGCTGTCCCGGCGTCGAGGTGCGAGTCGACCTCATCAAGGATGAGCACCTCGGGGTGATCGACACCGGCGGCAGCCAGCGCGACGAGGGTTTTTTCCCCACCCGAGAGGGCCGAGACCTTCGCATCCAGAAGGTGCGAAACCCCGGCAAGTGCGGCGGCCTCCCTGACCCGTTCATCAGTCTCCTGGCAGGAACGTCCCCGGAACCGGGGCGTTGATGCGATCTCGTCGTACACACGGGAGAAGAGAAGCGTCCGGTCAGGAAACTCCCCGACCCATCCGATCCTCACGGCCGCCGGTGGCCTCCCGGAGATCCGGATCGTCCCGGCACGGGGTTCCTCAATGCCGGAGCAGAGTTCAAGAAATGTCGTTTTACCACTCCCGTTCGGCCCGATCACAGCGATATGGCGTGTATCTACTGCCAGATCAGGGATATCGACGATCCGGTGCTGGAGATTGATGATCCGGATCATGCCACCCGCTCTCCTATGGTATATGCGGCAGCTGCCTTCAGGGTGTCACCGATGACGAACGGGGCGACACCGATCAAGATCGCCCGGGGAAGCGGGATCGAGGCAGAGTATGAAAGCCATGCGGCGCCAGCTGAGAGGTAGATTGCACAGGCCACGATCAACCCCGCGATCCGGATCCTCGATGACTCCCGCTCGTAGGCGAGTCCGGTGATGAGGGCGGCGGGGATGAAACCGAGCAGGAACCCTCCCGTAGGGCCGAGGAGCACCCCGAGACCTGCCGTGCCGTTATGAAAGACAGGGAGGTTCGCCGCCCCGAGGAGAATGTAAAGACCGACAGGAATTACGGCATACCGCTGCATGACAACCCCCGCGAGGAGGACAAAGAGGGTCTGGAGCGTGAGCGGAACCGGGGGCAGCGGGATGGATATCCAGCTCCCGGCAGCGATCAGCGCTACGAACGTTCCACTGTAGGCGAGGAGCTGAGCGCGGTGTTTCATGTAAACCCATCTTTTTTGGCGGGTTGACAATAAAAACCTGTCAACCGAAAAAGTTTGAGTCGGTTGACATGCAGACGATCGCTCTACAGCTGGAAGCAGTCCCCGGCGATGACCCGCTCTATCTTCCCGTTATCCCTGCGGATGATCAGGGCGCCGTAACTATCGATATCGATGGCCTCCCCCTCAAAGGCCTTATTGATGGTCCTGATGGCCACCCGCTGCTCAAGCGTCAGGGAGAGACTCTTCCACTCGCGGATGATGGAATCGTACTCGCCATCCTCAAGCTGCATGTAGCGCAACTCAAACTCCCGCAGGACCCTGGCAAGAAGTGCTACGCGATCGACCTCGTGGCCGACCTCGACATGGAGCGATGTCACCGTATCCCTCAGGTTCGGTGGGAGGTCGGTGAGCGAGATGTTCGCGTCGATCCCGATCCCGAGGAGGCTGTAATGGACGGCATCAGCCTCCGCAGCGAGCTCCAGGAGCAGTCCACCGACTTTCTTATCCCCGACGAAGATATCGTTCGGCCACTTGATGAGCGCGCTGATCCCGTATTCCTTCCTGATAGCACGGGCGATCGCGATCGACCCGGCCATGGTGATCATGAAGAGGCGATCGATCGGGATCTCTGGCTTTAAGACGATGGTGATCCAGATGCCACCAGCCGGCGAGACCCAGGCGCGCCCGAGCCTGCCAACCCCACCGGTCTGCTCCTCGGCGATGATCACCATGCCGTGCAGACTCTCCGGATCAGTCTCGCTGGCAAGCTGCTTTGCAACCCAGCTCGTTGAGGCAGTGCGATCAAAGTAGCGGATCTGCTTCCCGATGAACTGAGTGCGAAGTTTTTTGTGGATCTCATACGGGAGCAGCCTGTCGGTCTTCGCCATGAGGCGGTAGCCCTGTGCCCGGGATGATGTGATGTTGTATCCCAATCTCCGGAGCTCACGTATCTGCTTCCAGACAGCTGAACGGGTGACACCCAGGTGCTCTGCGATCTGCTCGCCCGATATCGGGTCGGGGCTCTCTTCGAGAATCTTCAGTACGTTGATTGCCGTGTCCTTCATATCCATTACCTTTTCGCTGCAGGTGATTCCGTCGGGAGCGGGCACGGGTCACTGCCGCACACCTGCTTCCGGATCTCTGCGCTCTGTTCCATAAAATTCGCCAGGTCAAAGATGCCAGTCACATCGACGATGCCGACTGCGACGATTGCGTTGCCTTCACCGTCTCTCACTGGCGCCACCACCACCGGGATACCCACGTATGGCCCTCCTGGAGGCCTGACCCTCTTGACAACATTCTCAGCCAGAACCTCTTCGAGGATGGGGCCGCTGTAGACCGCATCGATGACCTTTCCGCCTTCAATCCTGATACCCGGATGGTCACGGGATCGCGCCGTGACCGGCAGATGGCCAAGCAGGTCGTGGATGCACATCATAACAGGAATCAGATCGCGCGCTTTCGAAGATGCAGAGATAGTATATTGCTCCATGGCCATATCCATACCTTTCACCATGCTTTATCTTTAGGGGGTCCGGGCAGCATGAGCGGGAAGGCTCAAGCATGCAGGTTGAAGATGAAAGCGACACCCGCCTCTTCTGAACTCACGCATCACCCGCATGATCAGTCTTACCGTCAGGGGATCTCCCGTATAACACTTACAGAGTGGATCAGCGCCGCCCGGTCCTATGGACTTGCTCCCGCCGAGGAGGATGACGGAGCAGGAAGTCTCATTCGTAAGGGTGGGTCAGTTCATCTAGAATAAGGTTTCCTTCTCATCGCAGGAGAACCTCTTCAAGAATTCACGTGACGGGTATTCGTGGATGCTGGAGACCAGCACCACACCGTCGCCCACCGCTTTTCTTACCAGAAGCACCTCTCCAGATGCCGAAGTCGCCAGGACCTCGCCATCATGGACCGAGAATGATCCATCACACTCGACGGCGGTAAGGTCATATTCGGCAAATATGGAGGTGTACTCGCTCTCGCGGGTATATTGAACGGCACGTGGTCCATACGCAAACGAGTAGGTTATCGGAAACGAAAGCCAGTCGTAGGCATCCTCACGGGCGCAGCCTGCACCAAAGACCAGCAATCGTCCACCGTTCTCGACGAAGCGCTGGATACGGCTGCTTGCGGCCCGGAGCGCAGGGAGGAGGTTGGAGTAGGCCGGGTTTGCAAACCCCGTCGGCACAACGGCCAGGACGAACCGGCCTCGCCAGAAAGGGGAGGCGAGCATGTGAGGGTTGACCACCTCACAACAGGCACCACAGTCTTCTATAAGCCTTGAGAACATGATGGGGCTGTCCCAGAGCAGCCCGGTCCTGCAGATCACCCTTTGATCACCCCGAGCGGTTCCAGGCGGACGACGGTTCCAGAGAGGCCCACCTCATGTACGACGCGCACCACCTCATGACTGGGCTTATAAACCTCAGGCGCCTCCTCAGCGAGCACAGAATTGCGGTGGGCCCGCACCAGAATGCCCTTTTTTGCGAGCTCTTCCCTGAGTTCTTTCCCCCGGATAGACCTCTTCGCCTTCGACCGGCTCATCACCCTTCCTGCACCGTGGCAGGTGCTTCCCCAGGCCTTCTGCATCGCAGTCTCCGTGCCATGAAGCAGGTACGAGGACGTCCCCATGCTCCCGGGGATGAGCACCGGCTGCCCGACCGCGGCATACTCGCGGGGTATGCCCGGGGCTCCAGGCCCGAACGCCCGCGTTGCGCCTTTTCGGTGGACACAGACTTCCATCGTCGCACCGTTAACGTCATGGCGTTCAAACTTGGCAACGTTATGCGCGACATCGTAGACGAGCCTCATCTCATCGTAATCGATGCCGAAGATCCGCGCAAAGACCTTCCTGGCCTCGTGCATGATGACCTGCCGGTTTGCCCAGGCGTAGTTTGCGGCGCAGGCCATACCAGCATAATAAGAGCGACCTTCCGGGGAGTCGATCGGAGCGCAGGCGAGTTGCCTGTCTGGAAGTTGTATATTGTATTTTCGGAGTGCTCCCTCAAGTACCCGGAGATGATCCGTGGCGACCTGGTGGCCAAGACCCCGTGAACCGCAGTGGATCATGAGACAGAGCTGCCCTTCGGTGACCCCGAATGCTCTGGCCACCTCCGGGTTGACTATCTCCTGCGCCACCTGGATCTCCAGGAAGTGGTTCCCGGAACCAAGCGTTCCAAGCTGCGGCAGACCTCGCTGGCGCGCTTTGGCGCTTACCGCCTCCGTCTCCGCGCCCGGCATTGCACCCTCATCCTCGCACCGGATGAGGTCGCCCCCGGTGCCAAGCCCACGCTCTACCGCCCAACGTGAGCCATCGACCATGATGTCAGTCAGTTCTTTGTTCGAGAGGCGCAGGTCACTTTTTGTACCCACACCGGTTGGAACCGCCGAAAAGAGGGCCTCGATCAGCTCCCGCTTTTTGCCGGCGAGATCGGCCTCGGTGAGGGGGATCGTTATCAATCGGACACCGCAGTTGATATCGAATCCGACTCCACCCGGAGATATAACCCCTGAGGCCTTATCAAACGCGGCAACACCTCCGATGGGGAAACCATACCCCCAGTGAATGTCGGGCATGGCGAGCGAATGCTTCACGATCCCGGGCAGGGTTGCGACGTTTGCCAGCTGGCGGACGGCGCCCTCTTCAAGGGTCTCTGCCAGTGCCAGGGAGAGGAAGAAACGACCGGGCACCCGCATATCTGGAACGTATCCTATGGGAACCTCCCATTCGAGATCCCCAATCTTATTGATTCCTTCAAGCATATCGATCCCTCAGATATCAAAGATGATGTCCACCATATAAACATCTTTTTCTTTGACGATTTCAAGTCCAAAATACGATATGCCCTTGATGAGCGCTCCCCCGGTGTGCCGCGCGAGGTCAAAGGGTTCCCCTCTCAGGGTGACGGAAAGTTGATTTCCCTGGAGATCGACGTCAAAAGAGCAGAAAACAAGGCTCTCTGCATCGGCGATGAAGAGCAGCTCTGAGAGGTAGTCGATGAGGAGAGACTCAAGATCCTCGGCTTCCAGGGCGATCTGTCGCACGATGCCCCGGTCCTCGCAGGGGCCGTACATCACGTGGAACATGGCGCGGCCTGCATCAGAGAAGAGCTCACGCAGGGTTGCGCCCCGTATCCGCATGAGAACGTCAGCGGTATGGTCCAGTTCTTCGAAGCTCATGGCCTAGACGTCGTAAAAGAATACCGGGATCATCCCTCTGTGGATGGAGTCGATGTAACGGGCCTGGTATCTTGAGATGTAGACGGTATAGTCACCGACCGGGATCTGCAGGTCAGTCGCCTTCGGCGGCTTAAAGGATGCGGGTAAGAGAACCGGGCCGCTACAGGATGTGCTCACCCGGAAGTCGCGTTTCCGGCCAAGGACATACGATCGGACATCATCGGTGACGTATATGCTCTGCGGTTGCGTCGGTCTTCGTGTGTCGCTCTGCATGATAGTCCTCCATATTGGCTCGCGAGGTAAAAAATGGTAGGTTTTCGTGTCCTACGTCACTCCCAGGACACTCGTCACCACATCCACGTACTGATCTTTCAGCTCATAGACGGTGTTAGTTCCCTCTGCGTTCCGCCTCACGTGCAGAATGCCTATTCGGGATGCGATGGTGCCAACCATGGATGCGATGGAGTGATAACTGATGGAGAACTGTTCCTGTAACTTCTCGTAGATCTGGGGTATGGTCAGGGATCGTATCTTCACGAAGAGACTGAGCAGCTCATGCCGGATGCCATCACGGTCCCGTGAGAGATAACCTTCGAGTCGAGATTCGATCTCTACCTTGAGCTCAGAGGGCGATCTCATATGTGTCTGTGATCCGGTATTTTATATATGTCTTTTCTTTTAGCCCATATAATTGGAGATTCTGTCGCGGAAACGGCATTTGTCTGACGAAAAGGAACCCAAACCAGGGTAAATCCTCTGTTATCCAGGATAGGATGTCCGGGCGCCCGGGAGCACAGACACACCCCTGCGGCACCGCCTCTTCATCCGTGCTCCCGACAGGCACCCTGTAAGTGCACCACCTACCCCCGGACAGACACTCGCGGCGGGGCCCTGGCGCATGCACCCTCTGGAGCATCCGGGGGCGATCCCGTGGGGCGAGCACCAAGACCGTGGACCCATCAGATGACGGGGGACTTCGCGCGCCCGGGGTCATAGTGCTCCCGGGATGTCCTTCTCCGGGAGTCCCGTGGTGATTCCTGTTGTGGTTGAGCACCCCGCCGGGTCCGCGCTCAATGGCGCATTCCCTGTCATCAGGCGATTTTTGAATGTTGCAGTGCTATCCGGGCCCGATTCTGATTCCCACACCATCCTCATGAGCAACCCTTTAACCCATCACAATCGTACACTAATACAGCATGGAATTCGCCAGATATGACATAAACAAATACTCTCCGCGGCAGATGGTGGCGCTGCCCCTCGTTCTTCTCCTCATCGCCGGGATGGTGCTTGGCTATACCACGCTCACCACCGGCCTGCCCCTGCGACCGGGTATCGACTTTGCAGGAGGAACGGCGATCACGGTCTTCACCCCCGATAGCAGGGAGGAGATCGAGGCAACCTTCTCTGGCTACCCGCTCTTATCGGTGGGCGAGGGCCTCAGCAACGGGAAATATATTCAATTCGGGCCCATGGATGACGCTCAGTACCAGAGTCTGAGTGCGCTCGTCAACGAGAAATATCCTGATGCAAAGGTAGACCAGATAGGAGAGACATTTGGAAAGACACTCCAGAATCAGGCCTTTTTTGCCGTGATCCTCTCGTTCATCGGGATGTCCATCGTGGTCCTCATCGCGTTCCGGGATCTGGTTCCAGCGGGTGCAGTAGTCCTCGCAGCCCTCGCCGATATTGTTGTCACCGCCGCGATCATGCAGATCATCGGCATTCCACTCTCCCTCGGAACGACAGCGGCCCTGCTGATGCTGATAGGCTACTCAGTAGACAGCGACATCCTGCTGACCACACGGGTGCTCAAACGGAGAGGAAAGCTCGAGGATAAGCTCTCCGGGGCTTTCAGGACCGGGATCATCATGACGACGACGACGCTCTCGGCGGTCGCCGCCATGTGGGTCGTCTCCACAGCGGGGCAGATCCAGATCATCAGCGAGATCGCAAGCGTCCTCATCATCGGGCTCTTCGTCGACCTGATGAACACCTGGATGTTGAATGCCGGGATTCTCAAAGGATACGTCCTCAGGAGTGGTAAACGATGAAGCGAGAATCCATCATCAACCTCATCAAAGACTGGCGGGTAGCCCTGCTGATAGTGCTTGTCATCGGCTCCCTCGCAGGCATCTACCTGGCTCCTCTGAACCTGCAGAAAGGGCTTGAGGGAAACCTCCAGCTCGGTCTTGATCTTGAGGGCGGCTCATGGCTGCAGATGGAGTTCCAGTCCGTGATCGTGGGCTACTCCACCGATAGACCGATCGGAGACCTCATAGAGAACCTCCAGAAGAACCTGGATGCCGATGTCGTTCAGATCGACGCAGATCACCTCGAGATCCGGAAGAGCGTCTCCCGGGCCGATCTCGAACCGATATTTACGACATCGGGCGCAAAGATTGTCACCTACCACGAGGGCGTATCCCCGTACACCGCCGATGACGTAAAACGGATCCTCAACAAAAAGGTGAATGCCCTCGGGATGCAGGATGCAAAGATCAACCTCCTCACCCCGACGGGGAGCGAGTACCCGCAGTACGTCCGGATAGAGCTTGCCGGTGTGGATATGGCAACCGCGCAGGAGATCGTCGGCAAACAGGGAATGTTCGAGATCCGTATCCAGACGACCGCCAACCGGACCGAACATGTCCTCTTCGGGGACCAGATCACCAGCGTCGGTGTACCGCAGAAGAGTCCCTACACCCAGGCATGGGGTGTTGGGTTCACGCTCTCCGATGCAGGCGCCCGGGCCTTCCGTGATGCTGCCAGCGAACACGGAGCCCTCGATGACCCGAGATCCCACCACCTCGTGATGCTCCTCGACAACGAGACCGTCTACAGCGCCCCCCTCGACAGCGATCTTGTATCCCAACTCCGGTCGGGCCCGGTCCGGTCGCTCTCGGCCACCACCGGGACCGGTGACTCAGGGCTCGAGGATGCGATGACGCTCGAGATCCACCTGCGTGCCGGAGCTCTGCCGGTGAAGGTGGGCATCGTCGGGTCCGGGTCGGTCCCGGCGGCACTCGGTGAGCATTTCAAGACAATGGTCGCCCTTGCCGGGATCCTTGCGCTACTCACCGTGGGGGCCGTCGTCTACTACCGCTACCGTGAGGCCTCGATCGTGATCCCGATGCTGGCGATCACCTTCTCCGAGATCATCATCCTGCTCGGCATAGCCAGATTCATTCAGCAGCTGGATCTCGCCTCCATAGCAGGGCTGATAGCGGTGCTGGGCACCGGGATCGACCAGCTCGTCATCGTCACGGATGAGGTTCTCCATGAGGGGCGCGTCCCGTCACCGAGCCTCTACATGAAGCGTTACGGGCGGGCCTTCGGCATCATCGCCGTGGCTGCGGCGACGGTCATCATTGCCATGCTCCCGCTGGTACTCATGGATCTCTCCACCCTCAGGGGCTTTGCCATCATCACCATACTCGGCACCATGGTTGGCATCCTGATCACCAGGCCTGCGTATGGGAAGGTAATCATGGCGATCCTCTCAAAATAACAACCCTACAACAACCTTTATTGCCCCGCTCACACACAGTGTGTGAGTGGGGTTATAACCTATGGGTAAACCGGTTTTAATGGACTTCTACGCAGATTGGTGCGGTCCGTGTCACCAACAGTCACCGATAATCGACGAGCTTAGACAAAGGATGGGTGACCAGGTTGATATCAGGAAGATCGACGTCAGTATCGATTCCGAGCAGACGCGGCGATATGCCGCGAAATATGATATACAGTTTGTACCCACGCTCGTCATCGAGAAAGACGGAGCCTTTATTCGAAAACTGGTAGGCGTCCAGAGCCTTGAGACGCTTGAGAGTATCTTAAAACCCCTGGTGGACAGCCAGTGAAGATCGGTATCATCGGGGGAACCGGCGATATCGGGGAGGGTATGGCACTCAGGTTCTCACCGAGGTACGATGTGATCGTGGGATCGCGCAAGGAGGCGAAGGCGATTGCAACC
>MTBK01269907.1_pt1 | contig 21556 bp, 24 predicted proteins | sample 1535981 | NCBI WGS metagenome assembly MTBK01 (sample SAMN06109225, study PRJNA356200) | anaerobic digester metagenome | isolation source: biogas reactors fed with pig manure or primary and secondary sludge | place: Spain | collected 2016-06-30
GGATCATAGATTCATAGCAATACTCAATCGAAGAGAACCCTCATAATGCTCATATAGAAGGGAATCGTGATCATCGAAGCGACCGTGGTCAACGATGTTCCAATGGCTGCGTACTCAGTATCGGATTTATAGGTTTCCGCAAGGATAGGTGTCTGGGTCATGGCAGGCATCGAGGCTTGCATCACAAACACTTCCTTCATGAGAAGTGGTATATCTAGGCTCCTGACAACCATAAACATGAACATGGGCGTTATTAGGAAACGCCCTACAAGCACGGCTATGAAATCCTTTTCGAACTTCAGCTCTTTCCAGTCTACCCTCGCAATCACTATGCCAATGAATAGCATTGAAAGGGGTGTTGTCATATTACCCAGATACTTACAGGTATCCATGATGGGTTTCGGGAGCATTATTCCGGTTAAGATAAATAAAACCGCAATCAAAAAGCCAATGAGCGGAGGTGACAGTATGCGTTTTAGCCCCGATAACGAGACGAGCGAAGGCTTTGGCCTGCTATTGCGCAGGGCACCATCCATAGCAATGCCATATACACCTATAGTCCAGAAGAGCGTGGTGTTGGCTATATAGTATAGTAGGGCATAGGGAAGGCTTTCATCTCCAAAAAGCAATAGATTGACCGGTAGCCCTATAAATACCGAATTCGATAGCGCAAACATCGAGCGAAATGTGCCTTTTCTATCCTCTTTTACCTTGAGCAACTTACCAACCATCATGGCCATGAGGTAGCTTACTATCATAACGGCAAAAGGAATAACAAGGCCAGGCAGCATCGAGAGGAGCGTCTGCCTGTCATAGCCTCCCATAAGATTCGATATCATATATGCAGGAAGCGCTACATTGACTACAAGGCGAGAAACGAGGACGCTTCCTCCGTCTTCGAACCATCGGGCCTTCGAAAGCCCAAACCCGATGGCAATCATTATGATTACGGAAAATACACTCTGGAGAGCACTAAACATGGTTGTTTCCCACCTCTCTGTGCCAGCCGGTCTCTTCTTTTTTAAGAGGCATTGTATCATTATCCATACTATTTTAGCTGATCCGTCTGAGCCGCCAACTTCCTCGAAAAATCCCGGTAAAGCGCAAATGCAAGGCCGACTGATAGTGTGTCAACAATCGGTTGTACCGTCATAAGGCCATATAAGGGAATTAGTTTATCCATGAGAAACATGAGCGGCACATCGATTGTCGTTTTGCGGAATACCGAGATGGTTAGTGCTCGTTTGCCTTGACCTGTGGCTTGGAACATTGTTGTAATGAGATAGCTTATGGCCATCATGGGCGTCATAAGACATAGAATTCGCAGAAAGTTTGCGCCCAGCCTAATGGTCTCCGGATCATTTATAAAGAGCCTAACAATAGGCTCCGCAAAAATCTCGAAGATAATAATGCAGAGAAGCGAGAAGCATACCGCGACGGTACGCGCGAACTTGTTTGCCTGGTGAACTCTGTCGAATCTCTTTGCTCCATAATTATATCCTATAAAAGGAAGTACACCCTGAGAGATTCCCATAGTCACATTCATCGGCAACATATCGATTTTTTTCGCAATTCCGATCGCAGCCAGGGCAGCGGAGCCATACTTTGCCGTAAGGTTATTTAGGACTGTGTTGGAAGTAAGCGATAGAATATTTTGTAGAGATGCCGGCAATCCGACAGAGACCACTTTGGCTGCAATGCTGAATTCCTGATTCAGATCCCGTGGTACAAAGGAGATGATGGTTTTGCCTTTCTTGTATGCAAGATATACAACGAAATAACAAACAACCGCGCAGTTCGATAAAAGAGTTGCGATAGCCGCACCCTTTACTTCCAGGCCAAATGTAAAGATGAATATCGGATCCAGGATTATATTGAGGATACCTCCAAAAGACATTCCGATGCTCGCCTGTTTTGCTCCTCCTTCGGAGCGCACCAGGTGTCCAAAAAGCATACCCATTACCGTAGGTATGCCTCCGATCACCAGAACCCATATTATATAGTTGCTCGCAAAATCATAGGTCTCCTGGTTAGCTCCAAGGAGCATGAGCAGCGGTCTCTGGAATATAAATGCCAGTATCGAAAAGATGGCGGCAACGAAAATTGCGGAAAGCAAGCAAAAGCTAGATGTCTGTTTGGCTTTGGCGGGTTGGCCTGATCCAAGGAATCGCGATATGACACTACTGCCACCCACTCCAAAGAGATTGGCAATAGCCGTTAACATTGTATATGCGGGCATGACGAGCGAGACCGCAGCCACCTTTCTTGGATCGCCCAATTGACCAACGAAGAAAGTATCAGTGACATTGTAGATCATTGTCACGAGTTGACTTATTACGGTTGGCAAGGCAAGACTAGCTACTGCAGATGGAATCGAAGCACTACGGAATACTTCTATTCTTGCTGCATCATGGGCTGGAGCTACATATACGCTTTCATGTTGAACATCTTCCAAATCGCACGAACCACCTTTCTTATTCGTTTTTCCATTCCCAGGAATAACATAGAACCCTAGATTATCCTAATACACAAATAATCTAAAAGGGTTATGAAATCCCGGAAAAGGATCTCATCGAAGATAACCCAGCCATTGTGCCTGTCGCGAAATCATAACATCCACAAGTTCCGGGACTTGCTCGCAGATAGGCACAACCGGATTGACCAAAAGAGCCTGAATTACGAGGTCCTTGCTTTTCTGGAGAATCGCCTCGGCGGTGAGATCGTAGACACCGGTGTAATTGCGCAAGAGAGCGGCAAAAGCCCTTGGATAATCGGGAAATACCACACCTTCTATACCCTTTCTGTGCACGCGAGCAGGTACTTCCACGGTTACATTTCCGGGTAAGCTTGGGATGAGTCCATTGTTCATTATATTGACAGCCGCTTCCTCATAACCCGAGTCTTGGAGTATTCCTTCGATAATTGGCACCAAGCGCTCCTTTACCTTAAGCTCGATTTTGGGCTGGAGCAAGCTCAAGGAGCTACTATACAGCAGATAGAAATCGAGTATTCCCTTATTGTCTGCGACACTGTGAGCCCAAGGAATATATTCTCCAATATGGCTGTCAGAGGTGATAGGCAGGAGGTGGAAATGCTCTAATATTTGTCTGAAGAGCTTTCTATCGGCCCATTGCCTCGATGAAAGAGTACGACCAATATCTGGCAAATCAGTCTCACCTTCGGTTTTGGGTATATTTCCTGTCTCCTGGATGTATTCCAGGATATCCGAATAACCGATCATTCTTTCGAAAAAGGCCGGCGCTTTGGCTAGGATTTCGGGATATGCGTCTTCTCCTGTCTCGCGATAGCGGGCAGAGATAAGGACGCTAAAATGATTGAGTCCGCCTGCCCTAAGCTCGAGTTTTTCGAGAGGGACACCAAGCATTGGGGGGATATAGCGAGCGAGCGAGGCTATCTCATGGCATAATCCGATGAACTTCAGCCCTGGGAATTTTCGAAGAACTGTAGTGGTGATGGAAGTCATAGGATTGGAAAAGTTGAAAATTGTCGCATCGGGACAGAGCTCTGCACAATCCTGACAAATTTCGAGAATAGGCGGAACAATTCGAAGCGCATGAAAAAGTCCGCCTGCGCCGCCATTCTCACCATAGACCTGAGGTATGCCATATTGTAATGGAATCTTCCAATCTTGATCCCACAGTTCGAATCGATTACCTACTTCTATGGAGATAATGACAAAATCCGCTCCCTTAAGAGCCTCTCTTCGGTCGGTATGCGCCGATAGGGTAAAATTGAGTCCATTAGCCTCTGCAAAAGCTTGTGCGGCCTTATAGACATTGCCAAGGGCTTCTCCATCGATATCGACGAGCGCAATATGAGAACCTTTGAGCAAAGTGCTCGAAAAAATGTCGCCCAGCGTGCCAAATCCAAACTGTGCGCTTCCAGCGCCAATAAGTACGATTCTCATTGTTATTCCTCCAATAATCTCGATCCAGAATACTATCGATATATAAAGGGGAGGCGTGCATCGCTTTACTTCTCAATGAATTATTCGCGAACCAAAACCGTCCCCGATTTAAGTATCCAAAAGAGAGAATCCCTTTAGATCCACTATCTGCAAATAGACTATCCCCGAATCAGAGATACAACTACCACTATAGCCGCGAGCGCGAATCTATACCATACGAACAGCTCCGCCGAATGCTTCTTAAGGTAGGACAAAAGATATTTGATACAAAAAAAACCACTCACGGCTGCCACAATGAATCCTATCGGGAAAATAGATAATTCGCTTTTACCAATGGTTCCTGCGCCTATCTGTTCCGAAAAATCGTAGAGACTTTTTAGGCCTGCTCCGGCGATTATAGGCGCAGAAAGCAGAAAGGAAAAACGCGCCGCTGCTTCCCTCTCGAGCCCAAGCGCAAGTCCCGCAGTAATAGTCGAACCCGAGCGCGATACACCCGGAATGACCGCAAGAGCCTGTGCAAGGCCAATACAGAGAGCATCGCGGGCCTTTATCTGGTTAAAACTCCTTCTATGCTGTGCGTATTTATCTGCAATCAAGAGAAGGAGTGCAAGCAGAGCAATAGATCCAGCCATAAACAGCATCGAGCTCCGCGGTATAGGATTGGAATGAAAAGCTTCGTTTATCTTGGATTCCATCAAAAGGCCCGAGACTCCCCCGGGTATACAAGCGAGCAAGATGTACCAGGCCATGAGTCGATCAGGATCTTCGCCTATTTTGAATTGAATCACGCTCTTGAACCAAGCCGAGATGAGCCGCGCCCAATCGGAGGCGAAAAAGACAATAACTGCCAGTAGCGTTCCGAGATGAAGCGCTACATCAAAGGTAAGGCTTGTGAGAGCAGGATTGTTCCATCCAAAGAGCCATGGAATGATTATAAGGTGCGCGGAGCTTGATATAGGAATAAATTCGGCGAGGCCCTGGACCATTCCAAGAATTATAGACTGAATAATGAGCATGCATTTTCCTCTTGGGTAACGCTATAGCATTCTAATTTTTACTCTGTTTAAGGTTTATCCGCAATATGGCATACAGCCTTGTCATCCGGGGTGTCTTTCACTATCATTAAAGCTAATCTTCCTGAGCCCATAGATAGGCCAATCAGGAGATAGGAAACTGCTATGATACTTCAGAACGCATTCAAGCCGGCTACGATAAAGATTGGGCTGGAAAGCGAATATAAAGATGAACTTCTAGAAGAATTGGTAGATATCCTTGCAAAGGACTATCCGAAAGATCGGATCTTTCCAAGAGAAGAAGCCTTGAGAGCTCTTAGAAAAAGAGAAGAGAAGATGTCTACCGGTATTTATAAAGGAGTAGCGGTTCCTCATGCGACATTCGAGAGCATCGATAAGCTTCGTGGCGTGATTGGTTTATCTAAAAATGGTATAGACTTCGAATCTCTGGACGGAAATCCGGTGTACCTGGTATTCATGCTCGTTTCTCCTCCCAGCCAAGCAGAAGCCCATCTCGAGGCTCTTCGACAGATCGCCCTTCTTATTAAAGATCATCTCTTGCTCGAAAATCTCATGAAAGCTACTACACCCGAGAAGGTGTTTGCCCTGATTCGAGAATTCGAAGATAGTCTCAACCCATGAGGTTGTGTTATGGATTCAGCAGATAGCATCGATAGATTGCTCGAAATAGAGCAGAAAGCAGCTCAGATAATCCAGGAAGCCGAAGAGAAGGCTTCCGGATTGTTAGTTGAAGCAAAAAAACGGTCGGAAATAGTCCAAAATCAGAAAATTTCTCAAATGCGCAGGGAACTCGAGGCAGATTTTGCAGCTTATATCGATTCTCTTACCCAAAAGAGCCACAAGGAGATCGAAGAGTATCGCTTGAGCCTTAATTCCATTCCCCTAAACCGGAAATCGCTTTTGGAGACATTGGAGGCTCTTCTCCAAACGGAAAACTGACATGGCCGAAACGCTCGATATCGCCTATCTCTATGCTCGCGTATGTGGGGCTTTTTCGAACATGAGACTGGGCGATAAGGCCGGAGAACTCATGCAGAACTCTGGAGGTATCGTAGGGCTATGGAGACTCCTCTTTAATGAGGAGGCGCCAAGTATCGCCGAGGCAAGGCTTGTCTTCGAGGCCGAACGTAGAATAATAAAGCGCGCCATAGATAACTTTGTTCGCCTTACAAAACCCTTTTCAGATTCCAGCGAATTCATCCGTGCACTGATTTCGAAATATGAGATAAGCACCATAAAATCGATGCTATTTAGACTTCGTTCAGGCGAACCAAAGCCTGAGGCGACTACCTATTTTTCAAATATCATCGGGCAAGCCCTGGCTCGATGGCCTCGCATTACGGATATGTTCTCAGATACTCCATATTCATGGCTCGACAGCCATTGGCTCGACAAGATAGCAATGGCCGAAAACGAGCTCGACAAGCAATATTATCTGGAATTGTGGAAGACGGCGCTCGGCTTGCCAAGGCAGAAAGTCGGAGCAATTCCGGAGCTGATACGATGGGAGGTAATCTATCAGAATATAGTGTGGGCGATTCGTATGTCGCGTTATTATGGATTGTCGAAAGAGGATATTGCCGACACACTCGTCTATTTGCCACAAGAGGACACTACTTCGCTTGCTCTGGAGACTTTTTCTTATGATCTTGAGAGAATCGGAAGTTTCGATTCATGGCGACTTAAGAAACTACTGTCCAACCAGACAGGGATGGTTCTAGATGTCCCCGCTTTGGAGATTCGTGTTCTTGAAGATCTATTTTTTATGGTTAGGCGAAGCCTGCATCTCTATCCATTTAGCTATACGCCGATTTACTGCTATTTCAAGCTACTGGACTATGAGACATCGCTGCTCTTGGCGGTACTGGAGAGTACCAGGCTAAGTGTGACCCCAGAGGAAAAGATAAAATATGTGTGGATTCCAGGAGGAGGAACAGCATGAGCAGCGTGAGCATGCGCAAGGTCGAGCTATTGCTTCTCAAATCCGATATCGATGCGGTGCTGAAATATCTTGCAACCAAGCGTTGCTTTCAGATCATTTATCCCGATGAGATCGAGCGGCTTGCAAGAGAAAAGAGAGCGAGCTTTGGACTGGGGGGCAAGGAAGAGTTGTTGGCCAGTGACAATGCGTTTAATAAAGCGCCTTCGACTGCTTCAACGATAGCCAGGCCTGCAATGAACGTGAAGCGCTTTGATGAGTCGCATCTCGAAGAACGACAAATCAACGAGCCTGATCTCGATGAGGAAAGGCTAGATGATGCGCAAAGGAAACTTGATTTTATAAGCCAGTTCCTTGGCATCGAAGGCCCAAAAGATATTATCGAAGACAGCCGTTTGCCCGATGAAGATATGCTCTCAAAGCTAGAAGTGCTCTTCGACCGCTGCTCGCAGCTCAAAGTGAGCTTAGATGAGGAGCAGGCGAAATTGGATGGGCTTGCAGAGTCCATCCATGAAGCAAAGGCTTTTGCCAGCCTTTCTCGGCCATTTGAAGAATTCGAAAAATTTTCCTATGTCTCGATTCAGATCGGCAAGGTGGCAAAAGATAAAATCGAAGAGCTTTCTCAGATGCTTGGCGATAGGGCAGTTATAATTCCTCTGGACGAAGAAGGGACTATTCTTGCTGCTTCTAGCCGCAAAGGCCGCTTTGCTTTCGAGACCGCGCTTTCCAAAGTGGGATTCGAAAAAAAGAAACCACCGGAAGGGCTCAAGGGTATTCCGTCGGAGACAATGAACGCACTCGAAGGTGCCTATCAGGTAGGAAAGCTCCATTTTGAGAAACTCTTGACGGAAAAAAAGGCACTAAAGGATCAATACAGTGATTTATTGCAAATTATAGCCTCCTCCATTCGGCTCAAGAAAGCCATCGCTTTGGTGGAGAGTAAGCTCGAAAAAACGCGTTGGGCCTATCGACTTTCGGGATGGGTGCCTGAAAATATGGTCGATAAACTTGTCAAAGACCTCCTCACTATGCTTGGAAACCGGATCTCCATTCGTGTCTACGATCCGCCTGAGCTGGACCTTGCCGGCACAAAGGAAAAGCAAGAAGGAGTGCCGGTTCTCTTAGAGCACAATTCTTTCGTATCGGCATTTCAGGGTATTGTCCTATCCTATGGCACGCCTCTATATGGAGACATAGATCCCACCCCATTTGTTGCTTTCTTTTTCACTTTGCTGTTCGCGATAATGTTCGGCGATTTGGGTCAAGGTATGGTGATCGCAAGTCTGGGGCTTGCAATGCACAAGGCAAAGAAAGGTCTTCTGGCGAGTTACAAGAAATATGCGCATGCTTTTATCGCTGCCGGCGTTGGTTCGATGATAATGGGACTGCTGGTAGGTTCTTTCTTTACGAGCGATACCGCTCTCATTCCGATCGAGAGAGCTTTGACAGGTTTTTTCTTGGGCAAACCTGCCGATCGTTTTTTGCAGATAATGCCTAGAGAAAATGTGAGCGCCATGTTTTATTTCTTTGGATTCACATTGGGCGTGGGCGTTATAATCAACTCAACCGGGATTGTTATCAATATAATCAACCTCATCCGCAGAAAAGAATATGGTGAGGCCTTCTTTTCGAAGACTGGCCTTGCCGGCGCGCTATTGTTTTGGTGGGCAATAGTAATGGTAGTTAGGATCATTTTAGGGAACAAGCTGGGTATAGTCGATGTTGCAGGCATTGGATTACCGCTCCTGGCTATTATATTCGCCGAGCCAATAAAGTCCTTTATCGACAAAACTCATGGAAAGCCACATACAGAAGAAGCTTCGAATTGGCTAATTGGCGGAATTATCGAACTATTGGATATAGTCAGCTATTTTGCCTCGAATACATTTAGCTTTTTGAGGGTTGGGGCCTTTGCACTTGCCCATGCTGTGCTTTCGTTTGTGATATTTACTATGGGCAGTCTTGTGAGCGGTAAATCCGCTTCTGGGCTGGCATTAGAAATCATAGTATTTTTATTTGGCAATGCAGTGATAATTGTGCTGGAAGGTTTAATTGTGACTATTCAGGTTATCAGGCTTCAGTATTATGAGTTTTTCTCGAAATTCTTTACCCGCACAGGTGAGCCATTCAAACCAGTTAGCTTTGCAGGTAAAGTATAATGAAGTCATGATCTATAACATTATGTTAGAAGGAGATTTTGTATGAAGAAGAAATTGCTATTCGGTGTTATGGCCTTTATGGCTTCAGCTGCTGTTTTTGCTCAGACCCAGGCTGAACCTGCAGCCGTATCGTCCTCGGTACAGATGGTAAAGTATATTGCCGCTGCTCTCGCGGTTGGCATAGCGGCGATAGGTGGAGCCATGGCTGTCGCAAAGATAGGTGCCGCAGCGATGGGAGCCATGGCAGAGAAGCCAGACCTTTCAGGTAAGGCTTTGCCTTATGTCGGTCTTGCGGAAGGCATTTGTCTGTGGGGATTCTTGGTTGCCGTGCTTATTCTGTTCCTATAAGGGAGAATAGGTTGGCATGATGCCCCTGGCAAGGCTCATGGATGCGAGAGAGCATTATTCTAGAGGGTACTATGGCAGAGATTTTTGTGCTAGCTGAAGAAGAGCTTCTCATAGGCTTTGGCATGATAGGCATAAAAGGAGCGGCTATATTCGATCGAGATGATGCAATTACGGCATTTCGAAGCGTGGTGCGCGACAAACGCTATTCGCACGAAGGCCAGACTTTTGACCTCTCCGACTGCAAGATGCTCATACTTAGCGAAGATGTATCGGATATGATCGGCGAAGAACTTTTGGAATGGCAATTGAGCGGAGACTTTCCTTTGATTGTTGAGATTCCGCCGCTCGCGGGTTCCTCGGCTCAACATACTCGTCTCGTCGATGCCGTGCGGAAGGCGATTGGAATCAAAATCGAATAGCAAAGCAGAATTAGGAAAAAGCATGGAAGAGATCAAAGGCACAGAAGCCCTGGAACGAGAAATTCTCGAAGATGCGCGCAAACGCGCAGAACGCATCATTCGAAAGGCCGAGGAAAGCGCCAGACTCCTTGGTGTACAAACCGAGAAAAAAATAGAAGAAGCCACAACTGCTCTTGTAGGAGAGTATCAAGCCAAAAAGAGGATCGCAGAACTCGAAATGCTTTCGCGCCTTCCTCTCGAAAAGGCAAGGCTCGATATTTCGTATCGCGACGAGATGCTTCGCAAGGCGCTTAAGGGGGCACTTGAAAGCATGAATCCTCGTCTTTTTGGCCTGTGGTGTGTGAAAAGGCTTTCCTGCCAAGCCGAGCTTGTTCGCAATTCGCGCGCAAGAGTGCTTGTACATGGCCTGGATTCAGAGACGATGAGAGACATTGAAGCATTGTTTGGGCAAGGTTCTGACATCTCGATCGAGGAAGTTCCAACCATGAAGGCTCGCGGCTTGGTAGTCGAGCCCATGGATACAAGCTATCGCATTTCGATAACCGAAAAGGAGCTTTTGGAATGGCTCTTAGATGAAAAGAGAGGCGAGCTTGCAGCGGCGCTCTTTGGAAGTTCTGCTTGAATACAGAGGTTGGCGCAAAGAACAAGGGAATATAAGCAAAGAAATGAGTGCGAGAAAATTAGGGCAAGAAAAAATATGAATACAAGCATTCGAACAGGGGTAATAACCAGGATTTCAGGGCCTGTTGTCCTTGCTCGAGGACTGGAAGACGCAGGGCTCTATGATGTAGTAAAGGTCGGAGAATCCGGGCTAATTGGAGAGATCATAAAGCTCTATGGCGATGAGGCTACGATTCAGATCTACGAAGATAACACGCTTATGCGCGTGGGCGAGCCGGTTGAGTGCATGCATAGACCACTTTCAGTGGCGCTAGGGCCTGGCCTCATAGGTTCGATCTACGATGGGATTCAGAGACCTCTGCCGGTGCTCAAAGGTCTTTCAGGCGCTTTTCTTAAGCCCGGGCTTGCTGGCGAGCCGCTCGATGCAAAGAAAAAATGGCATTTTGTGCCGCTTCTGCATGAGGGCGATTCAATAGGTCAAGGTATTGCCTATGGAAGGATTCAAGAGACTTCTTCTATTGAGCATAGACTCATATTCGATGCGAGAGTCCCTGCGGGAATTGCGGCCTATGTGGCTCAAGAGGGCGATTACACGATCGGAGAGACGCTTGTCAGGTCGGCTGAAGGAGCCAGTTATACTTCGGTTTCCAATTGGCCTGTGCGCGAGGCGAGGCCATATGGGGAAAAGCGAATGACGCGCGAGCCGCTTGTAACGGGCTTGCGGGTCATAGATGTGCTCTTTCCAATTGCGAAGGGCGGGTGCGCGGCGGTTCCGGGCGGTTTTGGAACGGGGAAGACGATGACGCAGCATGCAATTGCGAAGTGGTGTGACGCGGACATAATTGTGTACATTGGATGCGGCGAGCGCGGCAACGAGATGACCGAAGTCCTGACCGAGTTTCCTGGTCTTGTCGATCCCCGCACTGGCCGCTCACTCATGGAGCGCACGGTGCTCATTGCCAATACATCGAACATGCCTGTTGCGGCACGCGAAGTCTCAATTTATACAGGAATTACGATAGCCGAATATTATCGTGACATGGGATACCACGTTGCGGTCATGGCAGACTCAACGTCGCGCTGGGCTGAGGCGCTGAGGGAGCTATCTGGTCGTCTTGAGGAAATGCCCGCAGAGGAAGGATTTCCGGCATATCTCCCAACGCGCTTAGCCGAATTCTATGAGCGCGGTGGAATGGTGCAAACACTGCGACAAGAAAGGGGTTCGGTAACGATTATTGGCGCGGTTTCTCCCCCTGGAGGCGACTTCTCCGAGCCAGTTACACAGCATACGAGGCGATTTATTCGTTGCTTTTGGGCGCTCGATCGTGACCTTGCAAATGCGAGGCATTATCCGGCGATTTCCTGGAACGATTCCTACAGCGAGTACACCGATGATTTGATAGCCTATTGGGATGCCATTGATCCATCCTGGGATACCCTGAGAATAAAAGCGATGGATATTCTCAAAAAAGAGCGAAGGCTTTCGGATATCGTGCGCCTCATCGGCCCCGATGCTCTGCCGGATGAGCAGCGGCTCATACTGCTTACTGCAGATATGATAAGAAACGGTTTCCTTCAGCAGAGCAGTTTTGATAGAGTCGATATGTATTGCGCTCCTCAGAAGCAGACTCTTTTGCTTCAATGCATTCTGACTTTCCATGAGCTTGCGGAGACTGCAATAAAGAATGGTGCTCCTCTTCCCAAGGTATCCGCGCTGCCAATACGGGAGAAGATTGTTCGCCTCAAGAGTTCGCTAGAGAATGATAAGGTAGAAGAAGGCAGGATGGTAATACAGGAAATTCAGGTTGCCTTTGAGCAGCTTGGTGTTACGGTACAAGGAGCGGTTCTAGCATGAGAGGTCTTGAATACCACGGAATAGAGCGCGCAGATGGGCCGATTATCATTGCTGAACGCAGAGAGGACATCGGTTTTTCCGAGCTCGTTAGGGTCAAAGATAGGCAGGGAGAATATCGACTTGGCCGGGTTGTGGAGCTATCCGATAAGGCAGTGGCCATTCAGCTCTTTGCAGAGAATACCGGCATATCGATAGACGATGCCTGGGTCGAATACCTCGAAAAGCCCTTGACCTTCCGTGTTGGCGAAGGCATTGTTGGCAGAATCTTCAATGGTCTTGGGGAGCTCATAGATGGCTATCCGCCTATATTGTCTTCAGACCTCAGGGATATAAACGGCCTGCCCATAAATCCGAGCGCTCGCGTGTACCCCAGGGACTTCATCCAGACCGGAATTTCAGCAATAGATGGCATGAATACCCTTATCCGTGGCCAAAAGTTGCCGATTTTTTCCGGCAATGGCCTTCCTCATAATAGGCTCGCAGCCCAGATTGTGAGGCAGGCAAAAGTACTCAGCGGAGAAAGTCAATTTGCAATAGTATTTGCCGGTATGGGAATAAAATACGATGTTGCCCGATTCTTTATAGATTCTTTTGAGAGCTCTGGCGTCTTAGGCCGAGTTGTAATGTTTCTTTCGCTCGCGGACAGTCCATCGATAGAACGCCTTGTAACGCCGCGCACAGCGCTTTCCGCCGCGGAATACCTCGCATACGAAAAGAATATGCATGTTCTGGTAGTCATGACCGATATGACAAACTATTGTGAGGCTCTTCGTGAAGTCTCTGCAGCCCGCAACGAGGTGCCTTCAAGAAAGGGTTATCCAGGCTATCTATACTCAGACCTCGCTTCGATCTACGAGAGAGCGGGAAGAATCGAAGGCAGCGAAGGTTCCATAACTCAGCTTCCTATTCTCTCGATGCCCAACGACGATATATCACACCCCATTCCGGACCTTACGGGTTATATAACCGAAGGTCAGATCGTTCTAGAGCGGGAACTTTCGCAGCGTGGCGTGTATCCGCCAATCGCGGGGCTTCCTAGCCTTTCGCGGCTGATGAAAGATGGCATAGGGGAGGGTATGACTCGAGAGGATCACCGAGAACTTGCTGCCCAGCTTTTTTCCGCCTATGCCTATGTTCACACGGTGCGAGATCTAGCCGCAATCATAGGAGAAGAGGAGCTTTCGGACAGGGATAAAATATTCCTGAATTTTGGTGATCATTTTGAGAGCCAGTTTTTAGCGCAAGGCGAGTTCGAGAACCGCAGTATAGAGCAGACGCTCGACTTAGGTTGGAAGATGATATCGCTCCTCCCGGAATCTGAGCTTGTTCGTATTCCGCCCCAGATTCTTGCAAAATATCTGCCGCGTGATGATAGGGATGATCAGAATGATCGGGGTGGTCATAAAGAATCCCATGAAGTGGCTGCCCTAAAAGAGCCAAAGGAGAAATAGCCCATGGCTGAGCAAATGCCTGCGCCGACCAAGACGAATCTCATCAAGGAGAAGCGAAATCTGCAACTTGCGCTTCAGGGCTATGATCTTCTCGAGAAAAAGAGGGAAATTCTTGTCATCGAGCTGATGAAACGCATGGATAGTCTCGAGCTCCTGGAAAGGGAAGTTGCGGATATAACAGAAAAAGCCTATGCAGCCTTACGGAAGATGCTCCTTTTGGTTGGTCGAGAGAGGGCTCTTGCAATTTCATCTATGCCGGTGCGCGAAATCACTCTCAGCGCATCACGTATCAATGTCAGCGGGATGCGACTTCCTTCGCTCGATGTACACGCCAGTAGCCCCACTTTGAATTATTCTTTTATGAATTCATTTGCTATATGTGACGAAACTGTGATAGAGTTTACTGAGCTTCTTGATAAGCTCTCGACAGCGGCAGGAATGAGATCGATTGTATGGCGCCTTGCGCGGGAAGTCCGCAAGACTCAACGCAGAGTGAACGCATTGGACAAGATGGTGATACCTAGGTCACAATCGATTGTAAAATATATCGATTCTTCTCTGGACGAGCGGGAACGCGAATCGTTGTTTGCAGTCAAAATGCTTAAAAAGCGGCAAATAGGACAGCAAGAATCATGAAGAGAATGCTGGGGACCATTTTGGTGGCGATCAATGGTTCAGATGCCTCCATATGTGCTTTCAAATATGCATTGGCGCTCGCAAAGGCCTTTGGTTCGAAGATTATTGCCTGCTATGTGGTCGACACGGCTACTATCCGTCAACTTGCGCTCTCCAGAATCTTCGTACCCGAAGAGAGTGAAGAATACGAGCGAAATCTCGAAAATTCGGGCCTGCGCTATCTAAATTTTTGTGTCGAACTTGCTCATCAGAAACAAATGTATATTGAGACATCCATTCGTAGAGGCTCGGTTTCTGGAGAAATAGTCAAGTATTCGATGGAGATCGATGCAGATATCATAGTGCTAGGCGGTAACCCAGTCGATGTGCTCTATCGCGATGCGATTGCAGATTCCAATCACGAAGTCCTAAAAAATGCCCGATGCCCTGTGCTCTTTGTCAAGCCGCCCATAGGGGATGATATATACAAGTCTATATAGTATTGAATTGAATGATAGGCTTTGGTTTGCTTGTTTTCAAGAATCCGTATGATTGATCCAGTAATTTCTAATTGCCTTGAAATAATCAATTCTTTCTGTGATCTTTGCAATTTCGTTTGGATAGAATACATCAAGAGCATCGCATAATTCCAACATCCAGGATTTTCTAGTTTTCTTTGTATCTCTTTTTATTTGCTTCTTTTCTCTCATCTAGTTGCATGCTCAAAGTATTTCTTTCCCAGAATACGCCGCTTGAATAGCCTTGTATTTCTCTATTATGCTCAGCGATATCCAATCTCTTTTCAGTCCAGCAGCAATATTCTTCATTGATCTCTATTCCAACATAATTTCTACCAAGTTTTTTAGCTACAACAGATGTTGTACCAGAACCAACGAACGGGTCTAAGACGATACCATTTTTAGGGCAGCTTGCAAGGATTAATTTTGCAATTAGTTTTTCTGGCTTTTGTGTCGGATGCTCTGTGTTTTCTGGCATTGACCAATATGGTATAGAAATATCGTCCCAAAAATTACTAGGGTATGTCAAACGAAAATTGCCATTCTCTGTTTCTTCCCAATCTTTTGGCGCTCCATTTTCTCGATACGGAGCTATCACTCTTCGTTTTTGCTTTACTGATTCCACATCAAAGTAGTAATCGTCTCCCATTGTTCCAAACCAAATATCCTCTGTGGTGTTCTTCCAATTCTTCTTTGCTCCACGTCCCTTCTCTCTTTGCCAGGTAATTCTGTTTCTTACAATGGTATATTTCTTCATTATTTCGTATAGACAAGAAGTGCTTTTCCAATCACCACATATGTATATCGATCCGTTAGGCTTAACAACATTGATCAATTTCGGGAACCAACTTCCAAGATATTGCAAGTATTTATCATCATCACTTTTGGAAAATCTTATTCCATTGAAATCTTTATCCAAATTATAGGGAGGGTCAATAACAAGCAAATCAACAAATGACTTTGGCAGATAGTCAATAATATTGAATAGGTCAGAATAGATTGTCTTATTTATTATTTTACTTGGAAATAATGGGCTTCCATCAGGAATAAGCAGCCTTTTACTATATTTTTCTTTTTCTACAATATTCATTGTGAGAGTCTTATTCCTTGGGGCTCGCTGTTTTTCTCCTTCCATATGACTACTTCTTCTTATTATAAGAATAAAGCTTACCTTAGAGCAAGGCTTGTCACTATGTGATTGAATAAAAAGCGAGCCCTCTATCCCAATACTCTTTTTCACAGTAAACTTTGTTATTCTTGTATTTAATATAAAGAGGAAATATGCTTTATTTTGAAAAATTCAATCTTGCGGAGCTGCCCGAATTAGGCGCAGCCAAATATGGTTTGAGGCCTTCTCTATCGATGGTAGTCGGCTCGTTCTATACCTATATGGATTTAGAACGATTGAGCAGGGGAGTTGCGCAAGCTCTGGCGTTGAAGGGCGTAAAGAAGGGCGACCGCGTGGCTCTATTGGCCGAAAATTCTCCCCATTGGGTAATTGCTTGGTTTGGAATAGTCAGAGCGGGAGCCGTGGTTGTTCCAATCTTGAACGATTTCATGCCGAAGCAGATTGCCAATATCATTCAACATTCAGGCGCAAAGATCGTTTTTGCATCCAAGAAATTGCAGGCAAAGCTCGCCGATATGTCACCCAAGCCAGACATCTGGGATGTTTCCGAGAGTCTTGAGCCATCCACCGATTATGTCGAATTGCCGGCTGTCGAGGCGGATGATCTTGCAATGATCATATATACCTCAGGCACAACAGGTATTTCAAAAGGCGTTATGCTAAGTCATCGCAATATTCTGTCCAACGCGCTTGCATGCAAGAGCATAATAACTCTACGAAGGACAGATCGCCTTCTCTCGATTCTTCCGCTTGCTCACACCTATGAGTTTACAATTGGCATGGTAATTCCTCTCTTGTATGGAGCTCATATTTTCTATCTTGACAGGCCTCCTTCAGCATCGGCTCTACTTCCAGCGTTAAAGGCCGTAAAGCCTACAATTATGTTGTCTGTACCGCTTGTAATAGAGAAAGTGTACCAGAGTGGCATTGCTCCCGAGCTAAATGGGATGAAATTGTACAAGAACAAGCTCATGCGGCCTTTGATACTCCGCATTGCGGGAATGAAATTAAAGAAGACTTTTGGTGGTCATCTGCGCTTTTTTGGAATTGGCGGAGCGCCTCTGGCGGCGGAGGTCGAAGAATTCCTCAAGAAAGCTCATTTCCCTTATGCGATAGGCTATGGACTTACTGAGACCGCTCCTCTTCTTGCGGGTTGCGCTCCTAAAGTGACTTTTTTGCGTTCCACGGGTCCAGCGCTCAAGGGAGTAGAGGTGCGCATAGCCGATCCTAAGACCATTACTGGAGAAGGCGAAATCCAGGCAAGGGGCCCCAATATCTTCAAAGGCTACTGGAGAGATGAGGTTCGGACAAAAGAAGCTTTCACTGAAGATGGATGGTTCCGCACGGGAGATCTAGGATCGATCGATAATAAAGGTCGGCTTTTCGTACGCGGACGACTCAAGACAATGATCTTAGGCGCATCGGGCGAGAATATCTATCCCGAAGAGATCGAATCGATCCTCAATCAGATGCCTGAGATAGAGGAATCCCTTGTGGTTGAAGAGGAAGAGGGACTTACCGCGCTAGTATGCCTTAAAAGCGAGGTCCTGGATAATATTGGTGCGCGTTTGCAGGATCATCTCGATGCCGTTGGAGATCTGAGTTCGCGTGTTGGACAAGCTATCGCCCAAGCTGAAAAATCCGTTACAGGCAGCGTAAACCAAGCCTTGACAGATACCGAGAAAGCTATCGAGCGCCTTTTGGAGAGCATCCGCAAGGAAGCGAACTCAAGGCTTGCCGCTTTCTCACGCATTCAGCATGTAAAATTCCATCCCGAGCCCTTCGAAAAAACGCCGACTCAGAAGATCAAGCGCTTCTTATATGGAAAGAAGGGTGAAAAGCCAGAGCTTGCCCAATAAATATGCGAGCATAGCGGCGGCTACAATATTTATTTTGTCATAGATTATAGATTGCTGTTCTGCTTTGTTATTCCACGATTATCTTCAAATCAGGGAATGCCTTCTCGAATGCCTCTTGAGCCCTGCGTACAATGCCCGCCTTTACAACTCCATTTATTGCGGAGCACGCTGGGCATTGCCATCGAGGAGTACCGATGGCAAGCTTGACTAACATTGTTTTTTCTTTCTCGCTGTAGGTGACTTTCTCTAGAAGCCCGAGGTTTACTATTGGCTCTTCGGATTGTGGCTCTTTTACTTGGGCCAAGGTCTCATCGATCTTTTTTTTCATTTCAGGGTCCATAGGCGCCTCCTTTTACTTCCTTTTGTCTACTCTTGCCTTATTTGCTTATGCAGCTGGCATATAATACATTGCGGGCGCTGGTTATCGCTATCCTCGCACTCCTTAGGGAGCTTCCTTAGGGCTGCACAGATCAAGCATAGCATCCTATTTATTTGATTCGCGAGGATTTTCCTGGCGGAAATAAGTGGGACATTGCACCAAAAAGGCTTTTAGATTGTCCGATATTTGGCCCTTTTTGGGCTTCAAGTAAAGAAAGAATGTCTTATTCTCTGAGTAGCAGCAGAAATGCGTTAGCGACGAGGCATCGGGCATGGAATCGAGAGTCTGGATAAGTTTGTCTCTTAGATTAGTCGAGCGCCAGCAGAGCACAAATGTCTTTCCAGCGCGCTGGATTTCCTCTTTGTGCATTTCCTCTAGGCCTTCAATTTTAGCCCTGCGAGAGTGTCTTTTTTCGATGATATGACCTTCTCCCACCAGCTTTTTGTCTGTAAAGATATTCATATAAAAGCGATCACAGTTGCCCACAACAAGGGAAATGGGCATATATAGGAGAGAATGGCGAGGAAACAGCGTGAAAGTGCCCTTTGCATTTTTCCATGGTTCTTTCAACTTATAAGCAAAATTATAACCAATCGCCCCGCCTATGTTGACATAATCAGTATCTTTCGGTTTTAGGATTCCCTCTGCTTGCGATGAGAGGTTTTTCCCCATCCAGCGGTTTTTCTTTACTCCAAGGAAATACTGAATTGTCGCGACGACCCCAAGTGCAAATATCGCGAAGAATAAAAAATTATTCATTCTTTACATACCTCTTGCCTAGAAAAAGGTCTATGAATGGTTCGATGCCAATATGAACCAAGTCTTCTCTGGTGCTAATGCCATTTGGCGCAAAATCACAGATTAATAGAGGCAATTGGCCAAACTCGGGCGAGAGCGTCCATTCTGCCCTCGAAAGGCCTTTTTTATTCAGGCATACAGCAGAGAGCATAATCCCCAGCTGAGACAATTCGTCTTTGATTCTTATGGCTTCCGACACCGAAAGCTCATCAGGGTTTACAATGATGCTCATATAACTCCGCTTTGCAAACAAATCCTGCAACGATGTAAGTCTGGTTCTTATATTCTTGAGCTTTCCATAGACCTTATCATCTTCTTTGTCCACGCAGCTCTCTGCAACCGGCGACTGAGGATTTAAGCGGACGATTGTCTGTCGATCGCGAAGAATTCGCTCACGCAGTTTTGTTAGCTCTGCTACCCAAAGGCCTGAAATAGCCGGCATAGAAAGAAAGCGAAGCGTAAGAGCAGTCGGAGGCGTATCGAAGACCACAAAATCGTATTGAGGCGCAAGTCTGCGGCGAATATCTTCGATTGCCCACAGAACCGCATATTCTTCCGTACCTGGTGAATATTTTAGAATGCCAAAGAAAGAATCAAGATTTAGCGCTGAATTGTAAGAATAGTTGGCTTTGAGTTCTTCTTTGCTGTCTTCGAGATATCTATCCACCCAATATGCTAGATCGACTTCTAGCGCATCTAGCATGGGTTCGACTTTTTTGGGCTCTCCATTCAATTTTGTCTGAAGAGCATCTCCCAGGTTATGCGCAGGATCCAGCGATACCGCAAGGACTCTACTGCCTCTTCTTGCCAGAGCCATGGCAAAGGCACTGGATACCGTCGTCTTGCCTACGCCTCCCTTTCCAAGGAAGAAAATATTATCGCGCACAGAGACTCCTTAATCTATTTCGAGCATACTAGCCAATACACCCAGAGGGTCCTGAGATAGATCCGACCTGGAGAGAAGTACAATCAGCTCTCTTTCCATATAGGGCAATAATTCTATGGCAATAGGCGATGGTGGCGAAGGCAGGCCTACAAAGCCTCCAAGAATAAGAAGCGCAAAGATATTCTCCAGCTCCTTGAGCTCGAAATCGAGCATCCCGGTTGCCTTTTCTCTGTTTACCTGAGCAAAGGTTTTGAATATATTCTTGATTATGCGGCCAAAGCGTTTTGGCATTTTTGCTTCCTTCGGGCTCATCTATATAAGACTTCTCTTGGCTCAACTATGATTGCCTAACTATAGCGCGCTCATAGCAAGATTGACAAGCTTCGAGCAATAGACTTAGTCATCACGATGAAGATTACTGGGCTCGAAGAAATGCTGCCTAGCTACCTTTGCACGAAATTGTCGTACACCCGTTTCTACTTCTTATCGCATCTCAACTAATTTGTCCAATATGCCATAGCTCATAGCTCAAAACAGAAAAAGAGCCGAAAAGCACATGGCTTCCGGCTCTTCGTTTTTGTCATCCGCCCATAATTGCAATCCAACGGACCAAAGTCAGGCGGAAATTACCATTTATCAGGCTGTCTCTGGCTTCAGCTTATAGTTCTTTAGGAATGAGTTGATCATCATGAAGTTGAGTATGAGCATGAAGAGGTTGATGACTCCCACAATAACACCAGTAATTATGTTCATAGTCTTTGTGGCATCTGCAAAGAATACAGGGACTATGACGATTTCATACCAGATGAGCGCTACTGTAACAGTTATCCAAAGAAAAGCAGCCGGAATCAATACCGACATGACATATTTGGGGTTGAGCTTCTTCTTAACCCAGATTGCCATGGTGAGCATTACAACCGAGGCGAGGAGCTGGTTAGCTCCGGAGAAGGCGGGCCACATCGTATTGTATCCGCCAGACCAAGCTAGGAAGATCCCCAAAAATGCGATCACAACCGACGCAACCCACTTGTTCGAGAGTATTTTATAGGTGCTTGGATTCTTTTCCTTGAGGGGCTCAGCCATTTCTTGGACTATGTAGCGACCAAGTCTATTTGTCGTATCGAGAGTCGTTAGAGCAAAAGTAGACACCCATACCGCCGTAAAGAGCGTCATGAAACTCATAGGCAAGAAGGGGAGATTTGTGCTGACCATCAATGCAAAGGAATTGACAAATCGCCCGAGTGCAGGAGTGGCCATGAGCTTGTCTCCGAGTGCGGCGGCTCCAAAAGATGCGATAGAAATGATTACAAGAGTAGCAAGGAATCCTTCGACTAGCATTGCGCCATATCCAACGAACAGCGCATCATTCTCTTCTTTGAGCTGCTTCGCGCTTGTGCCAGAGGCCACAAGAGAATGGAAGCCCGAGAGTGCGCCGCAAGCAATGATGAGAGGAACAGTAGGCCAGAAGGGTGAAGGTTGAAGAGCGCCCGCGGGCCCAATGAGCTTGGCGCTAAAGGAGGTGAAGGCTGGTATCGAATCGAGTGGTTTTGCACTTATGAGCGCTGCTATACCTCCTACAAGCAGTCCGAAATACAGGAAGAAAGAAGACAGGTAATCG
>MTBK01232502.1_pt1 | contig 21543 bp, 20 predicted proteins | sample 1535981 | NCBI WGS metagenome assembly MTBK01 (sample SAMN06109225, study PRJNA356200) | anaerobic digester metagenome | isolation source: biogas reactors fed with pig manure or primary and secondary sludge | place: Spain | collected 2016-06-30
GTTTTTATTTTCGGTTAATCAAATCTAAGCTTAATCATTTCAGTTTCAAAAATAGTATTCCATTCATTTTTGTCAATCGCACTAAAGTAGAGTTCAATTTCTTTGAAATCAACAATACCGTGACTTTTCAAATCTTCCTCCAAAAAGATGAGTTCAGTATATGCCCTAGTACCTGACAAAAGATCTACATAAAAAATGGGGTTGACCTCAAAGCCATTTACTGAAACATCCCTAACGGTAAGAGAAATATCGCGGCCAGAGTTATTTTCGACCAACACGATAAGTTCTGCAGCAAAATAACTCGCCTCTGTATCCAGCTCTTTCATGATGACGCGAATGCCATCCTGTTCAAATAAAAGGTCTCCACTATCATCAACCTTTTGAGCAAAAGCAGGATCCGCATTAGTTTCTACCCGTATTCGATCCGTGTTGAATGATTTTGACCAATCATCACTATCTATAATACGCAAATTAAACTCTAAATACTGAATCGTTTCAATTCCTGCGGTTTCAAGATCCTCCGCCATAATAGTTAAGGCGTTATTCACTTTTTCCCCCGATGGCAAATCGGTAGACATGACAGGGTCTAACACAAAACCATTGATGACAAGATCAGCAGCTTGCAGTATGACTGACTTCCCCGATTCATTTTCTGCCAGATATTTCAACTCTACCCCCATCCAACCATCATAATCCAGAGACTTTACAGTTACTTTTATGCCATCTTTATCATAGATGACGCTTTCTGGAACTGTCACATTTTTACCGAGCGCGTATAGCTCTGAGCTTAGTATTTCTTCTGTTTCATCCGCGACAACAGGTGCCTCTTGAATGATGGCTGGTTCTTCTTTTGTATCTTCATCGGGAGTATCTTTAGTGAAAAGTCCCCCAACTTTTGATAAAAGCCTTTCAGCAATGGTTCCGTTTTCTGTATCTGTTTTCTTTGCGCCACTCGTGCAGGCAATCAACAGAATCAGCAGAACTAACAAAATAATAACTCTATTCTTATTTTTCATTTTCTCTCCTTCGTTGGTCATACAATGCTAAGCTGCTAAGCTAAATTGTTTTTGATTCATTCCAACTTTTTTTGGTTTATAGATTTTTGATCTTCCTATATGCCATTACAAATAAAGCAAAACGCTATAGGCTGATGCGCAAAATATTACAAGCTCACTAAATGTGAGCTTGAATGCGAATAAATAAAGTAATAGCTGTTATTCAGCATCTGAATTTGGGTCTGTTTTTGGCAAGAACACTTCAATGGTCGTACCGTGGTTTAGTTCACTTTCCAGGAAGACCTTGCCTCCCAAAAATTCCACCACATGCTTTACAATTGCCAGTCCCAAGCCTGAACCGGAAATCGCTCGTGACCTGGCCTTGTCTATCATATAGAAACGCTCAAACACTCTGCCGATATGCTCTTCTGGGATACCAATACCGGTATCAGCCACACGCAAACGCAATTCGTTGGGCTGATTGCTAAGCCAAATGTCTATACTGCCGCCATCGCGATTGTATTTCACAGCGTTAGAAATCAAATTATCCAGCACATCATGCAGCATCGCTTCGGGGAAGAACAAAGTCCTTTCACCTTCCAGGGTAATACTCAATTTGAGTATACGTTGGTTTATTGTCTCGTTATACACTGCCAGTATTTGTTGTAAATAAGCGTCCAGGTCAATTTCGGTACTTTCTTGTTGCACCTTGCTTTCGTCAAACTGCGAAAGTTTGATGATGTCATCGATGATGGCAGACAAGCGCCGCCCTTCATCAGAAATCGTGCCCCCGATGCGTTTTACATCATCAGCATCCACCATGCCGTTTTTCAAAAGTTCTGCATAGCCATTAATCGCGGTTAACGGGCTACGCAGTTCGTGGCTCACATTGGCAGTAAATTCTTTGCGTTGTTTTTCGAGTCGCAAGTTCTCTGAGTCATCGGCTATGATCATCATGACCCCATACAATTCATCTTGTCTTAACACACGGTTGATGTAAATGCGCAAAAGCGTACTGTTCATTTCAACCGTAAAGGTTTCATGCTCACTGTCTGAGCTTTGCTCGAGCTTCTGATAAATTTCCGGCAAACGGCATAAATGTAAATAGTCCTTACCGCGATATTCCGAGCTCGTATCCCCTCCCAACAGGCGCACCGCGCTGGCATTAATACTCAGGATAGTGAGTTCAGAGTCCATCAATATCATACCTTCGCGTGCGTCGCGGATTAAGCGGTTAATGGTCTCGCTTTGGTATTTGAGTTCTTCAAGGTGTGCGTCAATGGTTTTCTTTTGCACACGAAGTTCTCGTACAAAGGGCAAAAGTTCATCGTACACCGGGATGTCCTCTGTATCAGCGAGAATCATTTGCTCGAGGTTCTCGGCATAATAATCAATGGGCTCCAATATACGTTGCGAAGTGCGATGGGTAAAAGCAGCACTCAAGATAATCGCCAGCACCGCAATAATGGCAGTTGTGGGTAAGGCTTTCCCCAATAAGCCAGCCATGTTCTTCCATTCCTGAGAAAGACGCACCACATTGCCCCCGGCAACTCGCATGGCAAAGTAAAAGCTGTCTTCGCCGACGCTCTCAGAGTGTCGTATGTCTTCGCCCAGTTTACCCAGCAATGCCTCCCTGAATTCTTTACGGTCAGCGTGGTTTTCCAAATGGAATTCATCAACACTGCTATCGTAAATAACATTTCCATCTGGGTCAATCAAAGTAACCCGTACACTTCGGTATTTACTGTTTAGCTTTTTGAGAATTTCAATTTGATTCTCAGTATCAGCATCAACTATGCTGCTATAAAAACGCAAGGTCTCGCGCATCCAGGTTTGCTGATTGTCCAGCGACATGCGATGATAAACAAAGGTAACCGCCACTAAAACGGCAAGCACCGCAAGGACGATTACCAATGTGTTAATCAGGTTCATGCGGCGCTTCATGCTTCAGCGCCCGCCTTATAACCAATATTACGCACAGTTTTAATCAACGCACCTTTTTCACCAAGCTTCTTGCGCAATGAAGCAACGTGCACATCCACAGTGCGCGTGCCGCCCTCGAAATCATAGCCCCAAACATTTTCAAGTAGTTTTTCGCGCGAATATGCCATGCCTGGATGAGAAAACAGTTGGAACAAGAGCTCAAATTCCTTAAAGGTCAACTCTAATTCCTCGCCATCCACAAAAGCTGTTCGATTTAAATAGTTGATTTCAATGCCGTTATACTCTAAATGCTGGATAATCGTGCTGTTGCTGCGACGTTTCACTGCCCGAATACGTGCTAAAAGCTCCATCACGCTAAATGGTTTCGAGATGTAGTCATCCGCGCCTAAATCAAGCCCGATGACTTTATCATATTCCCCGCCTAAGGCAGTAAGCAAGATAACTGGAATATCCTTGGTATCGGGATCGGCTTTGAGCTTTTTCAAAAGTGCCAAACCACTCTCGCCGGGTAGCATGATATCTAAAATGATAAGTTCGGGCGTTTTTTCGCTGATGACCTCAAGCAATGTGGATCCATCTTCAAACAGTCTTGTTTCATAACCCTCTTTTTGCAGGGCGTAGGCAAGCAGTTCACGGATAGATTGGTCATCTTCAATACAGTAAATCATGAACTACTCCTACTGTTGCTCTTGTTGTTCCGGATCGCCTTTGATAGCAAAGATAACCCAGCGCGCGATGCGTTCGGTATTGTCACCAATACGCTCAAGGTATTTGGTGATTTGCATGGCGTCGATAAGTTGTTTGTAATTTTCTGTGTCAGTTCTGATGCGGTCTGCAATTTCATCCATGGTTTTATCAAAAAGCGCATCAACCTCATTATCGCTGGCAATCACTTCCTCTGCTAATTCGAGGTCATTTTCAACAAAAGAATCCAGTGCTTTTTTAAGCATGATCATCACTCGGCTATTCATCTCGGTGAGATGATTAACAGCAAACAAGTTGTTGATAGGACCAACGAAGTCCAAAAGCTCTACAACTTCGATAACGTGTCCGCCAATGCGTTGCAAGTTGTTCGCAATTTTTAGCACTGATGAAATAAAACGCAAATCCTTCGCAACCGGCTGTTGGGTGCTCATAATCCGCAAACAGTCATTTTCGATACGTCGTTCTCTAGAGCGTACCGTTGATTCTTCATCTGCCAGCAGCTTAGCTTCTTCGTAATCACCCTCAACAAAGGCTTTTTGCAAAGTACGACACATACCTTCAATAAACGAGCCATACAGAATAACTTCTGTTTTGAGCTCTTCAAGTTCTTTAAAATATTTAGCTCTCATCATTTACCTACCACCTATCCAAAACGACCTGTAATGTAATTTTCTGTGCGTTCATCTTTCGGATATGAGAATATTTGTGCTGTTTCGCCAGTTTCAATAATTTCACCTGTTAAGAAAAACGCGGTTTTATCCGAAATTCTCGCTGCTTGTTGCATATTATGGGTTACTATAACAATAGTATACTTTTCTTTGAGCTCAATTACCAAATCTTCAATTTTACCGGTTGAGATTGGGTCAAGCGCAGAAGTGGGCTCATCCATCAGCAGGATTTCGGGTTCTACTGCCAAGGCGCGCGCGATACAAAGGCGTTGTTGTTGACCGCCGGAGATTTGCAACGCGTTTTTCCTGAGTTCGTCTTTCAGCTCATCCCATACAGCGGCTTTTCGCAGACTGTCTTCAACGATTTCGTCCAGCTTAGCGCGATTGCGCAAGCCATGAACCCGTGGCCCATATGCAATATTATCATAGATACTAATCGGAAAGGGATTAGGTGTTTGGAAGACCATGCCAACTCTTTTGCGTAAAGCATTTACATCCACGCCTGGAGCATAAATATCTTTGCCGTCAATAAGGATTTTTCCTGTAATCTTACAATTTTCGATAAGGTCGTTCATTCGGTTGAGCGATTTTATTAGCGTGGATTTACCACAACCGCTGGGTCCGATGAATGCCATAATCTCGTTGGCAGGTATATCAAGGTTAGCGTTTTTTATGGCTTGAAAATCACCATAAAAGAGATCCATATTTTCAATCTTAATTTTAATTTCTGTCATTTTGTTTTATTTACCAGTTTACTAAGTCTTGTTGAAAGTCGGTTGATGACGAGAACAATGACGAGCAAAACCAATGCTGTCGCAAAGGCTTCTCGAACGTGGAATGCCTCAGAGGAAAGCACATACATATGCAAGGCGAGTGTTCTGCCAGATTCTGTCAAGCGGGTGGGCAATTGCGCCATCGTACCCAAGGTGAAGATAAAGGCTGCGGTTTCACCAACAATGCGACCAATTGAAAGGATAACCCCCGCCAAAATACCCGGCATTGCCACTGGCAAACAGACCTTTACAATGGTTTGCAGTTTGGTGGCGCCCAAGCCAAGGCTGGCTTGCTTTAGCAAGGGATCAACAGCGAGCAGCGCTTCTTCTGTCGTGCGGATGATCAAAGGCAGAACCATAATGGCAGCCGTAAACGCGCCAGCAATCAAAGAATAGGACCATTGCAAGCGGAATACAAAGAAAAGCATACCAAACAGACCATAGACGATACTGGGAATACCCGCCAGAGTTTCCGTTGCCAGACGAATGGCAATAACTACTTTGCTTTGCTGCCTGGCATATTCAGTGAGATAAATACCGGTTAGCACGCCAAATGGAATCGCGATTGCCAATACCAGAACAATCAACATGATTGTTGTAATCATGGCAGGCACCAGCGAAAGATTTTCGCTGGTATATTTCCAGGCAAACATATCCCATGAAAGCCCAGGAATACCACGAATTACGATGTATCCCACAGTAATCAGGAAAATCGACACCGTCAGTATCGCGGATAATTTAACCAATATGCGCAAAACTTTACTCATGGCGATCCTTTCGTTTCATCAGGAAAAAGAGGAAGTTGATTACCAGGATGAAAACAAAGAGCACCATAGCGGTAGCAATGAGCGCCTGGCGGTGTTCCACACCCGCATATGCCATTTCAAGTACGATGTTGGTGGTGAGTGTACGCACACCATCCGTTAAAGCCTTTGGCAAACGAGGCTGGTTACCGGCAATCATATAGACTGCCATCGTCTCACCAATCGCCCGCCCAATACCGAGGATGACCGAGCTCAGAATACCTGATTTCGCCGCAGGTATCATCGTCCTGAAAATGCTGATTTCCTTGGTAGCCCCTAAAGCCACACTTCCCTGATAATAGCGATTGGGCACAGCGTTGAGACTGGACTCAGAAATGCTGACAATCGTGGGCAGAATCATAATCCCCAAAAGCACTGAAGCGGTGATAATGTTCATGCCGGTTCCGCCAAACAGGGCTCTGCTAATAGGTACCATCAGTTGTAGCGCGAAGAAGCCATAGATAATTGAAGGCACACTGGCCATTAAACTCACCGCGGATTGGAATAAGTATTTCAGTTTTCCTTTGGCATAATATGACAGATACACCGCGCTTAAGATACCAATCGGTGTACCAACCAAAGCAGCCCCGACCGTGAGAATGAAAGACCCAACGATCATAGGCCAAATGCCGTACTTTTGAGGCGAATTTACCGGACTCCACACCTGTCCAAACAAAAACGCCTTCAGGCCGTATTCCTTTATAAAAGGAATACCGGCACTGAAGATAAAGTACATAATAAGAAATAGCGCTAAGATAGAACTTAGCGCTGCCAACAGGAAAACAACTTTCATTAATTTTTCGCGTGTTTCCGGTCGACTCATTATTTTGGCTTTACTATTTGACAAGGTTCCAGTCCGTTAGTTCGCCAATGAAGATTTGTTTAACTTGTTCCATAGTGATGGTTTTGACAGTATTGGTTTTGTGAACGATCACAGCGATACCATCAATAGCAATCACTTTGTATTCCAACGCGGCTTTTTCTTCGTCCTTCAGCTCGCGTGAAGCCATACCCAACTGGCTAACGCCTTCCATGGTGCTTTGCATACCAGCGGAAGAACCAGTGGCTTGAATTTCGACTTTGACGTTGGGGTTGATTGCGTTGTAGGCTTCAACCAATTTTTCCATAACGGGGGTAACTGAGGTTGAACCAGCAACTACAACGGTACCTTCTGCTTTGCCGCCTGCGAAAGGTGCGCCAGCTTCGCTTGAGATATAACCGCGCTCTTCAACGATTTTTTGGCCTTCTTCACTCAAAATGAAATCAAGCAAATCTTGTGAGGCTTCATCAAGTCCGGCTTTGTAGGCGATGTTGAAAGGACGGGCAATCTTGTAGCTGCCGCTCTTCACATTCTCGGGGGTAGCTTCAACGCCATCAATTTGTACGGCTTTGACGGTGTCATTGAGCGAACCAAGGGAGATATAACCAATCGCGTTAGCATCATTGGCAACAGCCATCATTACACCATTGGTGCTATTCTGAATAATAGCTTCAATGTAAGTGTTGTCAACTTTGTCGCCAGCCTCGTTTTTGCCTTCAACGCCGGTCAGTTCAACAAAAGCGCCACGGGTACCAGAACCCTCTTCGCGGGAAACGACGATGATTTCAACTGGCTTGGCAGGTTCAGGTTCTGAAACTTTCGGGGCTTCAGTAGTGGGAGTGCTTGTTGTGCCGCAAGCGGTCACAGCGAGCATAAGTGCAAAAAGCACCAAGACAATACTTGTTAGTTTTTTCATTTTATTTCTTCTCCTATTTTTATTTACCCACATATTGTAGATGGCTGGTATTTCCTTGGTATCTTGGTTATGTAAAGTTCTTGTAAAGTGAAGAAGGGAAGATTGACTTGTTTTGCTGTTACTAATTTGGCATTTTTAAAATAACAATGAACACATTTTCTATGTTTTCTCCTCATATCAATTAGATAGACTCAGTCTAAACAAGCTTTAATACCTTCTCAATAACAACGCGAAACATAACATAAAGAAATGTTTCGCGTTGTCTCTGATATGTAATTTGTTGACCAGTAGCTTAAAGAATCAAAGCTTCAATTTTATGTGATTTCAATTGTTGATGTGTTAGTACATTTGGAACGTATATTTGCGAGAAGTTTTTAAGGACGCTAAACACTTTTAAGCACCGTTTATGTACGTGAGCAATTAATGGGTCTTCTGGGCACGTGAGTGCAATGGGTAAATACCAATCTACAAACATGTCCAATGTCTTTGTAGGAAGAGCCGCATTAGAAACTGGACACCAATAGGGATTTCCAGTTAATAGAAAATGACTTACCAAGGTATCTTTGAGATTTATTCCATATACGCTCTTGAGCAATATTTCAACTAGAGGAACAGCTTCAAGATAGTAAATATTAAAAACAGGATAGTCAGGATTGTCATTTAAAGTGTTTTTGAGATTATTCTCTCCTAATGAAGTAAGTTCCAAAAAATTTTTACTAAATAGATACGCTTGAGAAAAACCAGCGAATGAGGTCGGTATTAGAACATTTCTGGTTACATTATAAAAATCACCGCTTAAAATCGAATCATATTCAAGTAATGCAACATTTTTGTTTTTTGCCAGCTTATTTTTACTGACAGCATACCATGCTGTAAAGCTAACCAGATTCTTATATTGCTCAATATTGTGTTTAAGTCTTCTGCAAACGAAAAGGTTGTTTAAGTGTTCGATTTTTTCTGTAGGGCAGTCCCCTACAAACAGATAGGTATAGGAAGGCAAAGAAGAAAACCTGTTTTCTTGTTCAATCTCCTGGATGATTTCTTGGTCATGGCAAATAATAAAAACATCCATTTCCTTTTTGAACGAATTAATTGTGCGTTGGATAAAGTTAATCATCGGAAACCCCTTCCTTCTCATTAAGAAAATTTTGCAACTTTCCTTTTTTACGATAACTCAAATCCCATTGTTAATCCCAATCTAAAACCAAGTATAGAAGTAGTCCTTATAATAATACAAAAACTGAATAGGTCCACCCAGAATTGTTAACAAAACTATAGCCGCTGATATGATATAGAGCATAAACTTGGGTTTTATTCCTTCAATTATGCGAGCAATTATCACCAAATAGGCTGGGATTATTGGGTAAAGATACCTCCCTTGAATGCCAAAACCCGCAAATGCGTATAAAAGTTGTTCGTTGTAATTATACAGGTAAAGAACTACGGTATAAACCAAGGCAATCAACAATAAGCAACTCATCGTCTTTTTTGGTTTTTTGATTTGTGAAAGCCATAGCATTGCAATAAGAACGAGTGCCATTTCATAGCTTTTATTAAGCGGGTTATACCAAGTTTTATGCCCAAAAGCACCGGTATTTCGCGAAATCATGACTTTCATCCAGTGATTAATATAATATTTAATTGGGCCAGGATGACCTAGCTCTTTTAATTCAGAGAGTTTTAGTTTTTCTGATTGACCTGTCTGGAGCCAACGGACATAATAGTTAGAATTAACGCAAAAATTCTTTTCCGCTACAGAAAAGCAATGAGGAACAATGGTCTTATAAACCAATAAGTTCCTGCCATACATATAAATATTGGCCCCTAAACTAATAATCGCTATTATCAGTAAAATGGTGCTTAGAAAACTCCATTCAATTTTCACTGGTTTTTTTTTGATGACATAGAAGAGCCAAATGAAAAAGATGATAACAATGAGTGGGAGTGAGGTTTTTTTTGTAAGTCCTGCCAAACCCAGGACAATTGCTAAACCAAAGCTATTTAGCCAGACTGTTTTCTGATCGTCCTTCACAATTTTGATAATGAGAAAGATTGCAAGAGCACAAAACAGGTTGTTCAAGTTATCGTAGTTTATTCCCGCAGAAACCATGAAAAAAGTTTGCAGATTAGCCATAATGAATGATGGCAAAATAGCTATCCAAGGATTTATAATTACTTTTCTGGCAAGAATATATATGATAAGCAAAGTCCCCGCACTCAGGAAACTATTAAAAAACCGACTAACAAGAAAAAGTGCTTCATTTTTAATTGAAGGAAAGAGTAATTTGACAACATTTCTGAATCTGGCAAGAATCCAATAATAAAGAAAAGGGTTTCCTTCAATGACATTCCCACCTAAGAGAATTTCTTCAGTTTCCTCAGGAATACCAAGTGTAGTATCAAAAGCTTCCGTAATCCTTATGTGAGCGTGCTCATCAGGCACAATTTCACGCTGTAGATGAAAAGCAAAGGTGATATTTGTCGCTAAGAATAGCAAGATAATAATTAGAAACACTATATGCTGAGAAACATTTTTCGCTTTTGGATTTTCTTTTTCATTTTTTGTTGGCATCATTTAACTCTTTTATATTGATATGTTTTTCAAATAGATTGTGTCTTGTTCAAAGTAAAATCAAAATCCTTTCGATCCCTATCCTCGCAGCAAGCACGAGGCATTTCGGGTTCTCACCCTACAGGACTGATTTTGAGGGCAGTTTCATAGCAAGCTACGGGGAAACGCCCTCATTTGCATTATAATCGAAACTCTTTTAGTTGGTTTGATTTACACCTCAGTTACACAAATCAAAAAAGACGCTCAATTGAACGTCTTTTATAATGATTTAAGTTAAGCAAAACACATGAAAGCTGAAAATCTTCAGCTTCCTGGCCCCCCATCAATTGTCTCGATTCTTTCAGCCCTCCCTACCGGGACACTGAAACAACCGTCAACCGCTCTTAGATCTTGATCTCAATATCCACGCCGGCAGGCAGGTTGAGACGCATGAGCATGTCGATGGTTTTTGAATCGGGTTCAAGCACGTCGATCAAGCGATTATGGGTGCGGATTTCAAAGTGCTCGTGAGAGTCCTTATCGATGAAGGTTGACCGGCGAACGGTGTACTTCTCGATACGCGTGGGCAAAGGCACAGGGCCAACAACTTTAGCGCCACTGCGTTCAGCGGTTTCAACGATGCGCTTTGCGCTTTGATCCAAAATGCGGTGATCGTATGCTTTTAGTCTGATTCTAATCTTTTGTTTTGCCATTCTTTTTCCTATTAATCGCCTTATTGATAAGGCAGTATTTTATCCTATTCTTCCTAATATCTTATTCATGTACGCGTCAGATACCTGAGCGTAATGTTTGAATTCCATAGTAAACGCGCCACGCCCTTGAGTCGCGGAGCGTAATTCGGTGGCATAGCCAAACATTTCTGAAAGAGGCACCTCAGCATGAATAGCCTTGGCATTGCCATAACGTTCGTCCATACCTAATATATTTCCAACCCGCGCGTTGACCTGACCAATCACATCGCCCGTAAATTCTTCAGGAACGGTAATCTCAACCTTCATGATGGGTTCAAGAATGACAGGTGAGGCTTTCTCGGTTGCTTCGCGCAGTGCCATAATACCCGCCATGCGGAACGACATTTCGCTTGAGTCAACTTCATGGGAACTGCCGTCTACAAGTGTCACCTTAAGATCGGTCATCGGGAAGCCTGCCAGGGGGCCACTTTCAGCTGCATCGCGCACACCAGCTTCAATCGCTGGAATAAATTGTTTGGGAATCACACCTCCCACAATTTTATTTTCAAAAAGGATTCCGCTGCCCGGTTCGAGTGGCTCAACATCAATAACCACATGCGCGTATTGTCCATGCCCACCAGTTTGCTTGATATAGCGATGCGTATGCCCAAAAATCGGTTTGGTGATGGCTTCGTGATATGCCACACGCGGTTTACCAACATTCGCCTGCACCTTAAACTCGCGCAAAAGGCGGGTAACCAAAACATCCAAATGCAATTCGCCCATACCAGAGATAATGGTCTGGCCGGTGTCTTCGTCCTGGCGAACTTTGAACGTGGGGTCTTCTTCGGATAATTTGGTAAGCGAGTCAGACATTTTATCCTGGTCGGCTTTGGTTTTGGGCTCAATCGCGATAGAGATGACTGGTTCTGGAAAACTGATGGTTTCAAGCAAAATCGGATTGGTGGGATCACACAAGGTGTCACCGGTAAAGCTAAACTTAAGACCCAAAATCGCGCCAATTTCGCCCGCGCCAAGCTCGGTAATGTCCTCGCGATGGTCTGCGTACATGCGTAAAAGACGCCCTACACGTTCCTTTTTATCCTTGGTCGCGTTGTGCATATTTCCGTTTTGCTTTATTTTGCCAGAATAGACACGTATGTAAGCCAAACGCCCCATATAAGGGTCGGTCACAATTTTAAAGACCAGGGCAGACAAAGGCTCGCTGTCAGCTGCTTTGCGTTCGACTTCACTGCCATCACGCACCAGAACCGCCTTTACTGGAGGAATATCTAACGGTGAGGGAAGATAATCAATAACTGCATCCAAGACCAACTGCACGCCTTTATTGCGCAAACTGCTGCCACAAAAAACCGGCACAACTTGATTATCCAAAACACCCCGTCGCAATGCGGCTTTAAGCTCAGCAAGCTCAATGGGCTCGCCCAGCAGGAACTTTTCAGTCAGCGTGTCATCCAGCTCGGCAATGCGCTCAACCAAAACTGCTCGTTTTAAAGCGACTTCTTCTTTATATTCAGCGGGAATTGCGGTAATGCGGGGTTCTGAGCCCACTTTGTCTTCAAAATACCAGGCATCTTCTTCCAGTAGATTAATCATGCCTGTAAAATCGGACTCAGAGCCAATTGGAATTTGCATCTGAACAGCATTTGCGCCCAGGCGTTCGCGAATGCTTTCAATCGTGCGCTCGTAAGAGGCACCTACGCGATCCATCTTATTGGCAAAAGCGATGCGGGGCACAGCATATTTATCAGCCTGACGCCAAACCGTTTCGCTTTGGGGTTCAACGCCTTGTACCGAATCAAAAACGACCACACCACCGTCCAACACACGTAAGGAGCGTTGCACTTCAGCGGTGAAGTCGATGTGACCCGGGGTATCGATGAGGTTCAAGCGATAACCCTTCCACTCAGCGGTTACCGCGGCAGAAACGATAGTAATACCGCGTTCGCGTTCCTGGGGCATCCAGTCAGTGACGGTTGTACCGTCGTCTACGTTACCGATACGATAGGTTTTGCCCGTATAAAACAAAATCCGCTCGGTCGTGGTTGTTTTACCAGCGTCAATATGGGCAATTACGCCAATATTGCGATATCGATCAAGCGGAAATTCTGTCATTTTATTCTCTAAAAAAGTTAAAGTACGGCCGTATTAGATACGGAAGTGAGAAAACGCACGGTTGGCTTCAGCCATTCGATGGGTTTCCTCTTTGCGGCGAATGGATGCGCCTTGATTTTCGGCAGCGTCCATAAGTTCCGCAGCAAATTTTTCTGGGAATGATCTGCCGGAACGCGCGCGCGATGCTGTGATAATCCAGCGCATCGCTAAAGTGATACGACGTTCAGGAGAAACCTCCATGGGCACCTGATAGGTTGAACCACCAACACGACGTGGGCGAACTTCCATAAGGGGGCTCACATTTTTGAGCGCGGTTTCAAAGACTTCAATGCCTTCTTTACCGGTTTTTTCAGTAATCATATCAAGCGCATCGTAAACCATGGTTGTAGCCAGGCTTTTCTTGCCATTGAGCATGATGCGATTTATGATCATTTGCAAATGAACGTTATTAAAGCGATCATCGGGTTTAACTTCTCGCTTTTCGGGCTTAATCCTTCTTGACATAAATGCTCCTCAATCTAAACAAGGCACAACGTTACACTATTTATGGTAGGCGTGCCTGTACTCGTTTCTCTCTATGCTATTATTCCGCGCGTTTGGCGCCGTATTTCGAGCGTCCTCGTTTGCGGTTGTTTACACCGGTGGAGTCCAGGGTACCACGCACGACGTGATATCGCACACCGGGCAGATCCTTTACTCTGCCACCGCGAACCAGGACAACACTGTGCTCTTGCAACTGATGACCTTCGCCAGGGATGTATGCGGTGACTTCCATACCGTTGGAAAGGCGCACACGAGCGATCTTGCGCAAAGCCGAGTTTGGCTTCTTGGGGGTCATGGTACGCACGATGGTGCACACACCACGTTTCTGAGGCGCTCCCTTGGGTTGGCGAGTGCGGCGTTGTTTCTCAGAGTTAAGCGTATATTGCAGAGCTGGTGATTTGCTCTTGGCTTTCTTTGTTCTTCGACCTTGTCGAACCAATTGGTTAATTGTTGGCACTTTTTCTTTCTCCGTACTATTAAACTCTTTAATAATTTATCATTAGGGGTCATTTTTACTAACTATGACCCGTTTTTACCCTTTTAAGGCATGCTAAAAAGATCAGCCTGCCTGATGGACGAAAGGGAATTCTAACACGCCCTTCGCTCTAACGTCAAGCGATTCTATCGAGAGCCGGAATTTCACTGCCGATATCCAGCAAACCGGTCGAAACGCGGGGTGTTTGACTTCTTTCGTCGTCTTTTCCAAAGCGAACTATCTCGCCATCGTCCATAATCGCCTCAACCGCAAGGCTCAGCGACTGCAATTCCTTTACCAGCACACGGAAAGCGGCTGGGATACCAGGAGCTTCAATGGGGGTGCCCTTCACGATGGCTTCATATGTCGCCGTGCGACCCTGAACATCATCCGATTTCACCGTCAGCATTTCCTGCAGGGTATAGGCGGCACCATAAGCTTCAAGCGCCCACACTTCCATCTCACCAAAGCGCTGACCACCAAACTGGGCTTTACCACCAAGTGGTTGTTGGGTTACCAGGCTGTATGGGCCGGTTGAACGGGCATGAACCTTGTCTTCAACCAGGTGATGCAATTTGAGCATACTCATCACACCAATCATCACAGGCTGATCATAGAAGTCACCCGTGCGACCATCACGCAAAAGTTGCTTACCCAAAATCGGAACAGGATCGCCAGTTTCAAGTGAGATTAGTCTTGCTTCGTGAATCATCTTTGGCACTTCAATCTTGTGCTCCATGGTTTTACCGAGTTTCTTCGCCCAAAGCTGCAAACATGCGCGAATCGCGTTATCGTCTTGCTCATCACGTTGCGGCACAGGAATATTATCTTCAGGGAAAGCTGTAATCGTCTTAGGATCAAAGCCTTCAGCTTTCAACCATTCAATTAAAGTAGCCCGGCGGGCTAAAACTTCGTTTTCTTTGATGGCGAAGATATCATAGTCCTTATCAGCCAAAATGCTTTCAAGATAGAGCAAGCGCACTTCACGATCGTCCAGAATCATTTCGGGGTCGTGTTCAAAGCTTTGAATCCATTCCCATCCCTTTTCAGCTACGACTCGCCAGGCTTCATCAATCATCCAGGCGCGGGCTAATTCCCCGGCGATTTCGGCCTCATTGGCACCATCAAAAACAGGTGTAATCGCACGGAAGCCAAGCCGGCTGACTGCCCAACCGAGTTCAGCTTCCAAAACCTGACCAATGTTCATGCGGCCGGGGATACCGAGTGGGTTTAGAATGATGTCAACAGGGGTACCATCTTCAAGGAAAGGCATGTCTTCAACAGGTAACACCATTGAAACACAACCCTTGTTACCATGGCGTCCTGCCATTTTGTCGCCAGCGGTGATCTTGCGGCGTTGCGCCACAGAAACGCGCACCATTTTATCAACACCAGCGCTCAAATCAGTATTTTCTTCGCGGGTAAAGACTTTCACATCCACCACAATACCACGCTCACCATGGGGCATTCGCAAAGAAGTATCCTTAACATCACGTGATTTTTCGCCAAAAATGGCGCGCAGTAAACGCTCTTCGGGGGTTAGTTCTTTTTCACCCTTGGGCGTAATCTTACCCACTAAGATATCATTCGGCCCGACTTCAGCACCAATGCGTATGATACCGGTTTCATCAAGATCACGGATGGTATCATCACCCACGTTGGGGATTTCGCGGGTAATCTCTTCGGGACCCAATTTGGTGTCGCGGGCTTCCACTTCGTATTTTTCGATGTGGATGCTGGTGTAGCGATCGTCCTCGACCAATTTCTCCGAAATCAAAATGGCGTCTTCAAAGTTAAAGCCTTCCCAGGGCAGGAACGCGATGACCACGTTTTGTCCAAGCGCTAATTTACCATCCTGGGTAGAGGATGAATCGATGATGACCTCATCTTTCTTGATTATCTGTCCTTGCACAACCGCGGGGCGCTGATCGATACAGGTGGATTGGTTCGAGCGGTGATACTTGCGCAAATTGTAGATGCGCAAGTCGCCATTGCTTTGTTTCACGACTAAATTGTCGCCAGTAACCGAAAGCACTTCGCCATCCGCTTCTGCCAGGGCAATCTGCCCTGAGTCAGCCACAGCAACGTCTTCCATACCCGTTGAAACAATTGGCACCTGCGGGCGCAGGAGTGGCACAGCCTGAGTCTGCATGTTTGCACCCATCAGCGCGCGGTTCGCGTCGTCATGTTCAAGGAAAGGAATCAGCGCTGCTGAAATACCCACAACCTGGTTGGGTGCGACGTCAATATAGTCAATGTCTTCGTAGTTATAAATCGCGAACTGGTTCGCGTAACGACAAGAGTTGCGGTGCAGGAACTCACCGTATTCGTTCAAAGGCGCGTTAGCCTGGGCGATAACATACTTGTCTTCAGCGTCGGCTGAAAGATATTCATAGTCATCGCTCACGAAAGGTCGCACATCAACGACCTCGATGCCCAGCTCTTTTATTTTCTTTGCCATCTTCTTGTCAATGCGGGTTTCCGTCTCGTAAATAATCTCGCCGGTTTCAGGGTCAACGATGTTTTGACGCAAGAGATGACCTGTCAAATTGGGGTCATCGCCCTTCATGTTTTGATAAACTTTGCGATAGGGTGTTTCGATAAAACCAAATTCGTTCACCTGCGCGTATGCTGCCAAACGACCAATCAAACCAATGTTCGGGCCTTCCGGGGTCTCAATGGGGCAGATGCGGCCATAGTGCGAGAAGTGAACGTCACGCACGTCAAAGCCGGCACGTTCGCGGCGTAAACCACCCGGACCAAGCGCCGAGATGGTGCGTTTGTGACGTAGCTCTGAAAGCGGGTTGGTTTCTTCCATGAATTGTGAGAGCTGGCTTGAACCAAAGAACTCACGCAATGAAGCCACCAGGGGACGAATGTTCACCAAACTCGCAGGAGCCACAGATGCGCCGGCATCGCGAATGGACATACGTTCTTTAATAACCCGTTCCATACGGCGCAAGCCAACACGCAGCTTGTTTTGAATCAGCTCACCAACGGTCTTCACACGGCGGTTGCCCAGATGGTCAATATCGTCTTTGGGGATTTTGCCGTTGTTGACCTGAATCATATGGCGAATGATGCGCACGATATCATGTTTGGTGATCATGCGATGCGAGCCAGGAATGACATCATAGAGGTCAAGCTTTTGATTCAGTTTATAGCGACCGACCAACTCAAGGTCATAATGACGGGGGTCAAAGAGTTGCTCTTTGAGGTAGTTTTCGGCGTTTTCGACGATGGGAGGTTCACCGGGACGTAATCGGCGGTAGAACTCAAGCAAAGCTTCTTTGGCAATATCCTTGTTAGGATCATATTCAGGCTCTTGCGCGAATGAGTTTTCGATATAGGGATGTTCGGGATTATTATCCACATCCGCGAACAGCGCCATAATCTCTTCATCGCTGCCTGTTTTCAGGGGCGAATCAGCAATGCCATCATCCAATGTCGACAAAGCGCGTAAGAAGACCGTAATGGGCACGGTGCGCTTGCGATTGAACTTGAGGATGATAAAGTCGTTTTTGCGGGTTTCAAACTCCATCCATGCACCTCGGTCAGGAATCAACTTCGCGGTTGACATCATACGACCAGTGGTGCGGTCCTGGTCTGCTTCAAAATAGACACCAGGTGAGCGGATGAGCTGCGAAACAACCACACGTTCGGTACCATTAATAACGAAGGTACCCTTTTTGGTCATTTCCGGAAAATCGCCCAGGAAGAGGTCCTGTTTGATTGCCTCGGTTTGGTCAGCGCCTTCGAGCAAGACCGAAACATAAAGCGGTCGGGCGTAGGTGAGGTCGCGTTCGAGACATTCTTCAATGGTGTTTTTAGGTTCTTCAAACCAGAATTGCAGATCGAACTCCCGTGCCAGAGGCGTATCGCTGGGGAAGTGTAAGCGCAAATCATTACCATAAGAGACGATTGGTGAAACTTCATTAAAGAGATTGGCAAGCCCCTCGGTTTTAAGTCGCTCAAAAGACTCGAGCTGAACTTCAATAAGCTGAGGCAATTCCAACCCAACTGGGATGCGCGCATAATTTTTAGGGGGCATCAATTCGGTCATTCACAACTCCTGTACAAGCTAAAAGCGTGGGGGCATAGCCACACCCACGCGGAAATTAACGGATAAAGCGCAATTTATAAGTATAAAACAAACTCGTTCGAGAGTCAACTGTTTTTCCCAATAAAACCTTAGTTTCCAATGAACTAACAATCATACCACAATGATTCAAATATTTACAGGCTTTTTTTGAGGAAAAGCCTGTCTTTTTTCCTAATTGCCCGCCGAGTTTCCGCACCATCGCATCCTTAATCCCCCAAAGTCTCATTGAGACGTATAATAAAGACATCATTTAATAGAAACAAAAGAAGGTGTAATGCATGAATTTTCAGGAAAAATTAGAGCGATTAATTGCGATGCAGAAGTTGTGTCTTCAGGTTGAGCAAGACTGCGAAGCCATGGATAAGTGTCTCACCTTTTTAGAGGAGGCGCGTAAACGCCAGCAAGAGTTGTCCTCATTTTATGAAGAAGAGTGGACGGATCTCGTTTATGACGATGATATCAATCCCAGTGCGGATGCTGACGTGCTGAGTGAGGTGCTTTACGAGTATATCCCGGAAGGACATTATTCGATTATGAGCGAAGACACCATCTGGAACGCGCTTGTTGACCACCGTGAGTTGCTACTGAAACTGCTCAAAACCATCGTGCCCATGATTGATTAAACGCCTCCCTGACACCAGGAAAGGTGATACCAAAAAAGATCAACCGACAAACGCGCGATTGATCTTTTTGTTTTTATCAATGTGTGTTTGTTTTTTAGGCTTCTTTGGCTATGCCAGGCACGCCATGCTCTGGGCAAAATCCATCTTCAAGCGCCTGGTCACAAATCGGACAATAAAGCTGTGCGTGGGGCGCGGCATTGATTGAACCGACCTCATGCCAAACCTCATCCATGGATTCAGAGATTTCGCGCTTAGCCTCGCTCATCGCTTCGTTGATTTCCTGCTCAATGCTCACAGCGGTTTCAGTCGTCTGGGATAGCTCTGGCATCGGAGGCACAGGGGGCATAGGCGGCATGGGCGGGCTTGGATGACTTTCGCCCACCGATACCCAGCTATCAGTCTCTTTGGAGGCTTCATTAAAAGTCTCCACGTCTTCGATTAAATCATTCCCATCCGAAAAGAATTCCGCGCCATCATCTTTGATTGTTTCATCCTCCAAATCAGGCAGTTCGGACAAATCAGGCATAGGGGGCATGGGTGGCATGGGCGGCATAGGTGGTTGCGACTCTTCCGCTTCTGGGCGTGGTTCCTGGCTGGGTTGCCGGAAAGGAAACACTGCGGGTGAGTCAGGCAAAGGCGGAGGCACAGATTCAACCGGGGTCATTACAGGAACAAAACCGTCAACCACCGGCTGGGCTGGTGTCTCTAACTGGGGCGGTGGTGCCGGCACAACCCCTTCCAAACCATGTTCCGGACAGAACTTGCCGATTAAGACCATCCCGCATTGTGGACACACCAGGCCTGACGCGCCAGTATAAGCTGTCACGGGTGTCATTTCCGGCTCAACAGGTGGAGGTGGCGGCACTTCGTTTTTGATCGCTTCCAGCGTTGTCTGCAGCTGGGCAAGATATTTGCGCATTTCGTTCAGGTCATGCAAATGCGGTTGCAATTCGGGCTGGTTTACCCCTCCGCGGTCACTTAGTGCCAGGGTAGCTTCGCCCAGTCCATAAACACGGTCCTTGATTTGTTTTTCCATGTCGGAAATTTGTGATTGGGTTCTCACGATACGGATTTGCTGATCAGCCTTCCATTTTGTTACGGCAGCAGCATGTTCTATTTTGGCTTTAAATGTCATGATAGGTCCTTTCCTGGTCTGATATCAAACGACACCTGTTTCATCCCTCAGGCAGGATTAATTATATCGTAAAAAGGGATGTATTAAAAAGACCTGCCAGGTCAATCTCAATAAATTCAGCTTTTCAAAACCCAAATTCATGGCTAACAGTGAACATTTCAGCCCTTACGGGGAGGGAATGAATTTAAATTCGTGCTATGAATTTCCATATCTTTCGTGTATAATGGTGCTTCGCGTGTGATTAACGCAGATTTGAACTATTCTATGCCCGGAAGGAGGTGAATAGCAATGGCAAGTGTCAATTTAAGACAAAATGAATCGCAAGATTCTCTACTCAAGCGCTTTCGCAAGAAGGTCGTTAAGAGTGGTGTGTTGAGCACCGTGCGCCGCAAACGCTGGTTCGTTTCCAAGAGCGAACAACGCCGCATGGACAAGAAAAAGGCTGTTCGTCGTAACTTCCGTAAGTCATACGATTAGCCGAGAGTATTAAGTGAGGTTTTATGGCTAGAGAAGATGAGAAAATTACAGTAGAAGGCACCATTATCGAAGCCTTGCCCGGCACGCAATTCCGGGTGAAGTTAGAGAACGGCCATGAGGTCATCGCCTATCTTTCAGGACGGATGCGCCGCTATTACATCCGCATTCTCCTGGGCGACTTGGTGCGCGTGGAAATGTCTCCTTATGACCTCGACCGCGGACGGATTGTATACCGCCAACGCCGAACTGGCCCTATCGACCCCGCGGATTTTTCATAGTTTTGTTCCTCATTTCCCTGGCGTTCTGCCAGGAGATGATACAGACCAGATCATAAACTCCCGTCCTGCGCGGGAGTTTTTTGTCAAATAGCAGCTTCTTGCATTAAAATCAAAGCATGAGCACGCAGTCAAATCCGAGACCCTATGGCTTTATTCGCCCAATGAACCCCACCCGCGATCTCAACGCCGTGGCAGACCTTGTTGAAGCTGCTTTTGAGCTTAAAAACGACCCTGAAGGACATCTCCTCATCGAAAACATGCGCCAACACGCGCGCAAATTATCCGACCCCGATGCCTCCTTTCTCGACACTCTCAATGCCCGCGTATCGTGGTCAGACGGCTTGGTATGGGAAGACCGCGGCAAAGTGGTGGGCAATATCACGCTCATCCCTCACATAGACGGCTTCAAGCGCGTTATTATGATCGCGAATGTTTCCGTGCAGGATGATTACCGTCACCAGGGCATTGCCCGCGAGCTAACCCTGTGGGGTTTGCGGCGCTGCCAGGCGAGTGGGGTAAAAGAGGTCTACCTGCAGGTGCGGCATGACAATGCCAGTGCCATTCGACTTTATGCGGATTTGGGCTTTCAGAAACTACACAGTGTTAGCGTATGGCGCTTGAGAAACAGCCGAAACGCGCCTAAAAGTGCTCCCACCAAAGCCAGTCAAGACATCACACGGCGACGCTACCGCGATTGGCGTCTTCAAAAGGCGTGGCTTTCCGAAGCCTATCCGAGCAAAACCCGCTGGTATGCGGGCCTCTCGTTTGGCGCGCTTTCGCCATACAGTTGGTTCGTGCCCGCTTACTGGGCACAGATGATGCAGGTGGAACATTTTGCCCTGCGCCATGAAAACACGCTACTGGGCACCCTCAGCTGGCAACGGCGTATGGCGCAAATCGACGCGCT
>MTBK01230128.1_pt1 | contig 21526 bp, 19 predicted proteins | sample 1535981 | NCBI WGS metagenome assembly MTBK01 (sample SAMN06109225, study PRJNA356200) | anaerobic digester metagenome | isolation source: biogas reactors fed with pig manure or primary and secondary sludge | place: Spain | collected 2016-06-30
GCGGGATACCCTATGACCTCTATAAAGGCAAACCCTACATCATGGGGCACACCGCGGAATTTATCGCCCAGATGTACGGCATTTCCCGCGAAGAAATGGACGAAGTCGCCCTGCGCAGCCACAATAACGTGGAGCGCGCCACGAAGGAGGGGGATTTCGCCGAAGAAATCGTTCCGCTCGAGATTCCGCAGAAAAAAGGCAAACCGCCCAAGATTTTTGACAAGGATGAACACTTCCGGCCCGGCATCACCCTGGAAGACTTGAGCAAACTTTCGCCGGCTTTCATTCCCAAAACCGGCAAGGTCACGGCGGGCAACGCTTCGGGGCTTAACGACGCGGCCAGCGCCACGGTCATTATGTCCATGGAAAAGGCGAAGGAGCTGGGCCTCACACCGCTGGCCAAAATCAAGGCGGTCGGATACGGCGGATGCGATCCGTCGCTCATGGGGTTGAGCCCCGTTCCGGCGGTTCGCAGTCTGATGAAGCGTTCCGGCCTGAAGCTGGAGGACTTTGAACTGATCGAGTTGAACGAAGCGTTTGCCGCCCAGTATCTGGGATGTGAAAAAGAGCTGAAAATCAACCGGAAAATTACCAATGTGAACGGCTCCGGAATCGGTCTGGGCCATCCGGTCGGCGCAACCGGCAACCGGATTATGGTGACGCTCATTCATGCCATGAAGAAGCGCAAAAAGACGCTGGGCCTCGCCACGCTGTGCGGCGGGGGAGGCGTTTCCATCGCGACAGCCATTGAAATGCTGTAAACACCGTCCCGTCATCGGGGAGGAAGATCACGGAGGATTTAAAAGTCAAAGTTGCTCTGGTGACGGGCGCGGCGATGGGCATGGGCCGGAGTCGATCAACCATAAGGACGGGACATGCGTTATCAACTCCTTTTTTCAGAAGGCCGGATCGGCAACGTGATTTTGCGCAACCGCGTGGTTCTGCCTCCCCTGGAAGTGGGCATGGCCAATTTTGACGGGACCCCTTCCGAGCAGCTCATCGCCTATTATGAAGAACGCGCGAAAAACGGCCTCGGACTGCTGATGACCGGCATCACGCGCGTCAATGAACGTCACGGCGCGGGCTTGCCGCGCCAGCTGGCCATGACGTCCGACCGGCACATCGAACCCTTTGCCCGCATGGTCGAACGCGTTCACCGCCACGGCACAAAAATTTTCTGCCAGCTGCACCACCCCGGCCGTCAGAGCAATTCGCTGATGATCGGGTCCTGGCCTCTCATGGAACGGATCGGCCGCCTCTGGCCGGGGTACTGGAAACATTTTTTCAAGCTGGTGCCCGCGGCGGAAAAGTTTGCTAAAACCGGCCTGGCGCCGGCCGTTGTGGCGCCTTCGGCCATAGCCTGCGAATATTCCAAACAGAAAACGAGGGCTTTGTCGAACCGGGAAGTCCGAAGCCTGATCGGCGACTTCGTCCGGGCCGCGCGCCGCGTTCAGCAAACCCGCGCCGACGGCGTCGAACTGCATGCCGCGCACGGCTATCTCATCCAGCAGTTTCTGAGCCCCCGCACCAACCGGCGAACGGATGAATACGGCGGGTCCTTTGAAAACCGTATGCGCTTTATCCTGGAGATCATCCGCGGCATCCGCGGTCTCTGCGGTCCGGATTTTCCCATTATTGTCCGTCTGGCCGTGGACGAATACTACCGCTCAATCGGCAAGCCCGGCCTGGGCATTGAACTGGCGCAGGGCGTGGAGATTGCCAGGCGCCTGGAACAGGCCGGCGTCGATGCCCTCGATGTTTCCTCGGCCAACTATGAAACCATGAACTACTGGCTGGAGCCAGCCTCCTTTGAACCGGGATGGCGCAAGAATCTGGCCCGCGCCGTCAAGGAAAAGGTCGGGATACCGGTGCTGGCCGCCAATGTGATCCGGAGCCCGGAGCAGGCCGAGGCGCAGCTTCAGGGAGGGTGCCAGGATTTTGTCTGTCTGGGACGCCCGCATCTGGCGGATCCGGCCTGGTCGGGAAAAGCCGCCCTGGGCCGCGAACAGGACATCCGGCGCTGCATCAGCTGCCTGTGGTGCTTTGAGTCCTTTTTGACCAATGCCGCCAGGGGAGAGACGCTGGAATGCGCCGTCAATCCGCGTCTTGGCCGTGAACGCGAAACGGCCGATCCTCTGAAGAACGGCGCTGGCCGCGTGGTGGTCATTATCGGCGCGGGGCCAGCCGGACTTTCCGCGGCTGAGATTCTGGGCTTGCGGGGATTCAAACCCATCGTTCTGGAAAAGAACGCCTTCGTGGGAGGACAGCTCCAACTGGCCAACAAGCCCCCCAAAAAGGAAAAGATCAACTGGTGCTTTGCCGATCTGGAGCATGCCGCGGTGCAAAACGGGGCCGAAATCAGGTTCAATACGGAGGCCACACCCGCGTTAGTGAGGGCTTTTGCTCCCTATGCCGTTATGGTGGCCACCGGGGCAAAAGCCGTCGTCCCGCCCGTGGAGGGGGTTCATCTTCCACATGTCTGCACCGTCACGGAAATCCTGAACGGTGCGATCCGGGTCAAAAATCAGCGGGTTGCCGTGATCGGCTCGGGCATGACCGGCCTGGAAACAGCGGAGAAACTGGCGGAGGAAGGCAACCGGGTCCTGGTCGTGGAAATGATGGATCAGATCGCGCCGGGCGTCCATCTTCAGCATGTGGACGACATCCTCCCGCGACTGAAAGCGTACGCAACGGACTTTATCACCGGCCACAAACTGGTCCAAATTTTGGCAGACGCCATTTTTCTGGAAAGCGCCGCCGGCGGCAAACGCCGCGAAGAGAAGACCGATGCCGTTGTTCTTTCCGTCGGTGTGCAAAGCAACAACGCGCTGGCCGCTGCGCTTCAATCTCACTTTCCCAGACTCTGCGTCATCGGCGACGCCCGCAAGGTCGGCCGTATTCCCCAGGCTGTGAGAGATGGTTTTGACACAGCCTGGAATTTGATGTAAAAGAAAAAACCCATCAAACAGGAGGATCGGAGGATGAGCATCATCAAAGACGTTCCATCCGGGACCAAGCCGCTTATGCGGGCGTATGTGGCGATTTTTCTGTGGTTCACCGGCCGGGCCGTTCAGGCCGCCGCCCGGGTCGATCGCGAGGTCAAAGAGGAATTCGATTCGCTCCCCGACGATTTCACTTTTTCCCTGGGATGTATTCCCAACGACCCCCGAATGGTGATCGGCAAGGAACAAGGCAGGGTGAAGTATCTCGGCGGCGATCCGAAGGGCCGGCGCGTTCATGTTCGGCTGATCATTAAAAGCATCGATGCCGCCTTTCTTCTTTTGTCTTTTCAGGAAAGCACTGCTTTATCCACGGCCCGCAACCGCCTGATGGTCGATGGCGAGATTCCGCAGGCCCTTTCCGTTATCCGGGTTCTCAACATCGTGGAGGTTTACCTCCTACCCAAAATCATCGCCTCTCTGGCGGTGAAACGATACCCCTCCTGGTGGTCGATGGGCCGTAAGCTCGGAGGGCGGATCGGCGTCTATACCCGTACACTGCTAGGCATCTGACGAAAGGAAAAACCCATGGATCTTTCAGCCGGTTTTGTATTTACCTGTCCGTTCAAAACCAATTCCGGAAACAAGGCGCTTTCGCACCTGCCGGTGGAACTGGCCGGTCTCAATGCCGCGAGGCCTCTGGTTGTTGCCTCCGCCGGGACCGAAGGCCGGAAGGCCGTGAAAATTCTGAGGAGCGCTTTTGGCGATTCGGGAATGACGCTGGGCCTTTTCGACAACGTGACTCAAACAGCCGATCTTGGCCTCGTCGATCACCTGAAGAACCTCTGCCTGGAAAAAAAGTACGATGCCGTCATTGCCCTGGGTGGAGGAAAAGCCGCCGATGTTGCCAAGGTGCTGAACCTGGCGGTCTCGTTGAAGACGCCGGACGTGCGGCAGCTTCTGCCGGAAGCGCCCATCCGCGTCCGCCTGTTGCCGCTGGTGGTCGCGCCGGCCGCCGGCGCTGACGGCCTGGAAACGTCGCGATTCGCCCATCTGGGAAGGAAAGTGTTTTCCTCTGAATCTCTGGCGCCCGTCTTGGCCGTTCTGGATCCGCGCCTGGCAAAGGGAAAAAGTTCGATCGGGATGGCCGCGGCGGGTATTGCCGCGCTGGGCCGCGCGGTGGAGTCGCACATTCAGGCGGATCAAAACCCGTTTCGAAAAGCCTATTCCTTCGCCGCCATCCGCTTTGTCAGGGAAAATCTTTCGGTCGCCGTTGCCGATCCGGGCAATCGAAAAGCGGCGCTCGCCTTGTTGAATGCGGCTGCGATGTCCGGCTGCGCCTTTTCCAACGCGGCGGCGGGCAGACTCCACAAACTCGGGCAGGTTTTTTACGATCTGCTGGGTATTCCCCAGGGCGTGATCATGGCCATGTGCCTGCCCCATATTCTGGGAGATTATCTCAAAGAGGGCCAATATGACCTGGCGGCCCTTTTTCAACCTCTGGCCGGAGACGATGCGTTTGCGCGGACGCCTGCCGGGAAGCGGGCAGAGGCCGCTTGCGACCTGCTGAACCGCCTTCTGAAAGAACTTCAGAACGCCCTGGGAAAAGATCTGCCGAAAAGCCTCGCGGAGGCGGGCGTTTCCGGCTACAGGAAAGAGGAAATTCTGGACGTTCTGGGCGCGGATGCAGAAGGACGTTATCTGTGCGGCGTTGTCGAACGGGTGGCCAACGGAAGACCGGAAAGGAAGGGGTGATTCCGATGCTGTTGCCGGATTATTATGAATTCTGCTGTCGCGTAAAAATCGTTGCAGGTCATGACGCCCTGGAAAAAATACCGGATCTGCTGATCGAAAAGGGTGCGAAAAAACCCCTGATCATTACGGACAAGGGGATTGCCGGCGCGGGCCTCATCGATATCGTTTCCCGGGCGATCGGGGACCGCGTGGCCGCAGGCCTTGTTGCCGATGATGTTCCCCCCGATTCAGATCTCCGGGTCGTCAACCGGCTGGCGCGTCTTTACCGGGACCATGCTTGCGACTCTCTTTTGGCTGTCGGCGGCGGTTCCGTCATGGATACGGCCAAGGGGGTCAATATCGTCGTTTCAGAAAACGCCGACGATCTGATGGCTTTCAGCGGCGCCGGAGCATTGAATCGGCGTCTGAAGCCCCTGATTGCCGTGCCGACCACGGCGGGCACGGGTTCGGAAGTGACTCAGGTGGCTGTTGTCAAGGACCATGAAAAGCATCTGAAGATGGCTTTCACCAGTTATTTTCTGCTGCCCGACATTGCCGTGCTCGATTCCCGGATGACCTTGACCATGCCGCCCTTCATCACGGCCATGACCGGCATGGATGCCATGAGCCATGCCGTGGAAGCCTACTATTGCCTTCAGAAAAACCCGCTGAGCGACGCCCATTCTCTGGCCGCCGTCGGCATGATTTACCGGTATCTGCCTCTGGCCGCGAAGAACCCGGAAGACCGCGACAGCCGCCTGGCCATGGCCGTTGCCGCCTGTCTGGCGGGCATTGCCTTTTCCAATTCCATGGTCGGACTGGTTCACAATCTCGGTCACGCAACCGGCTCCGTCTGCGGTGTTCCCCACGGCCTTTGCATGGCGATTCTGCTGCCCTACGGTCTGGAATACAACATGCACAAGCGCGGCGGGGTCATGGAGGATCTGCTGTTGCCCATGGCGGGCGAGGAGGTTTACCTGGCCACGCCCCCGGAGCGGCGGGCGGAAAAAGTCGTGTCCCTGATCCGCGGCCTCAATGAAGATCTTCACGCCGTCACCGGCGGCCGGCACGCCAGGTGTTTGCAGGAGATCAGGGATCGGGAGGGGAAGCTGTCGGTGCCCCGTGACGTTCTGCCGGAAATCGCCGCCGCGGCGCTGCTGGACGGAGCGTCCATTTATAATCCGGAGGATACGGATTTCGAGGACAATCGAATGGTTCTGGAGGCAGCCTGGGAAGGAAAGCCCCTGGACAGGACTCGCGTGAAAAAAGGCTGAAAAACGAAAGGGAGCCCTCATGAACAGACCTTACATGGGAAAAATCCTCATGGTGGATTTGTCCAACCGGACAATGACGGAAGAAGAAATCCCCGACCGGGTTTATGAACAGTATCTGTCCGGCATGGGGCTGGGCGCTTATATCCTGTATAACCGGATGCCTGCGGGCGCCGATCCGCTGGGCCCGGACAACATCCTCGGCTTCTGCTCCGGCTTTCTCACGGGAACCGGCAGCCTCTTTTCCGGCCGCTGGACGCTCGTGGGAAAATCGCCGCTTACCAGGGGCTGGGGCGACGCAAACTGCGGCGGCACCTTTTCTCCGGCCATCAAACATTGCGGTTATGACGCCATTTTCTTTACCGGCATCAGCTCCGGCCCCGTCTATCTGTATGTAAAAAACGGCAAAGCGTCTCTGAAAGACGCAGCGGACCTCTGGGGACTCGACGCCGTCGAGACGGAAGAAGCGCTCAAAAAGCAATACGGTCCAAAAGCGGCCGTGGCCGTCATCGGCCCCGCGGGCGAGAAGCTTTCGCTGATTTCCGGCGTTTGCAGCGACAAGGGCCGGATCGCCGCCCGGTCGGGTCTGGGCGCCGTCATGGGCGTCAAAAAACTCAAAGCGGTTGTTCTCGACGGCGTTCAGAGAATCGGCGCGCACGATCCGGCGGAAATGAAACGGCTGAGCCGGCACTGCAACAAATGGGTGAATTTTCCCCTGACCCTTCCCCCGGGAAGCGTTCTTGCATATCTTGGCGCCTTCATGCGGATCACGCCGGTTCTTTTTCCCCAGGACGGTCTTTTATACAAAACAATTCTGAAGAAATGGGGCACGGGAGGCATGAACCAGTTGTCTGTCGAAATGGGAGATTCACCTCTGAAAAACTGGGACGGCTCCAATCGCGATTTTCCCATGTCGAAATCCCGGACCATCAATCCGGACATTATTAAAAGCATGGAGATCGTGAAGTACCACTGTTATTCCTGTCCCGTGGGATGCGGCGGCATCTGCGCCACGAAGGGGAAATATCCCCATACCCACAAACCCGAATATGAAACGGTTCTGGCGCTGGGCGGCCTGTGCATGAACGAGGACCTGGACAGCATCTTTTACTTGAACGAGTTTCTCAATCGGGCCGGCATGGATACGATTTCCGCGGGCGCAACAGCGGCGTTTGCCGTCGAGTGCTACGAAAAGGGCATTCTCACCAAAGAAGACACGGGCGGTCTGGATCTGAAATGGGGAAATGCGGAGGCGATTGTCTCCCTCCTCCGGAAAATGGTCGACCGGGAGGGCATCGGCGATCTTCTGGCCGACGGCACGAAAATTGCCGCTCAAAAAATCGGCAAAGGATCGGAAGCCTGCGCCGTCCACGCCGGCGGTCAGGAGCCGGCGATGCACGACGGCCGGAACGATCCGGGATTCAATGTCCACTACAGTCTGGAGCCGACGCCGGGCCGTCACACGCTGGGCGCCCATCTGTATTACGAAATGTTTCAGTTGTGGAAGCGCGTGAAAGGGGTTCCCAGGCCTGCCCCGCTTTTCACGAAGAACAGCAAGTATGCGATCGACGGAGAAAAGGCGCGGGCGGCCGCCGCGTGCAGCAAGTTCATGAGCCTGGCCAACGGCGCGGGTATGTGCATGTTCGGCCTTTTCATCGGAGCCAAAAGAGTTCCGACCTTCGACTGGCTGAACGCGGCGACGGGCTGGCGGCTGACCCCCGAAGACTACATGACCATCGGCGAGCGTATCCAGACGCTGAAGCAGGCTTTCAACGTCAAACACGGCATTGAGCCGAGAAACAATTTCATCAGCGGCCGCGCTTTGGGTAATCCGCCCCAAAAGCGGGGCGCGAACAAGGGAAGGTTCGTAGATATTGAAAAACTTGCGCCCGGCTACTGGGAAGAATTCGGATGGGATGCGGCCACCGGCAAGCCCAAAGAGGAAACCCTGCGCAAACTGGGAATACAATAAGAGGTTACCTATGGCCTACACGATCACGGAAAAATGCAACGGTTGCGGCGCCTGTGTGCGCCTGTGTCCGGCGGACGCCATCTCGGGCGAAAAAAAGAAGCTCCATACGATCGACGCGGCCTTGTGCATCGAATGCGGCGTCTGCGGCCGGATATGCCCACAGTCTGCCCTGCTGGATGCGGCAGGGATTCCGTGCGCGATGATCAAGCGCTCCGAGTGGCCCCGGCCGGAGGTTCTTCTGAAGGCCTGCATCGCCTGCACGATTTGTGTTGACGCATGTCCGGCGGGGTGCCTGGCGATGTCGGATGTTCCCCGCGACAAAGGCGTGGACGCTTTTCCGTATCTGAAGGATCCCAAAGCCTGTATCGGCTGCGCGTTTTGCAGTCGGGAATGCCCGGTGGACGCCATCGTAATGAAATCACCGGCGCCCGCGCAGAAACCGGCCGCTGCCGGTGATTCAGCATGAGCAGGGAAACAATATGGCGGTATAAAATCGACAAAATCATTTCCGGGGGTCAGACCGGCGCGGATCGGGCGGCTCTGGACTTTGCCATTGCCCGCCATATTTCCTACGGCGGCTGGCTTCCCAGCGGGAGAAAAACGGAAGACGGCGCCCTCGATCCTGCCTATCAACTCAAAGAAATGCCGACGAAGGACTATGCGAAAAGAACGGAGCAGAATGTTCTTGACGCCGACGGCACGGTGATTGTCACGCATGGATTTCCGGTCGCCGGATCGGCGCTGACGCTGGAATTCGCCCGGAGGCACAACCGGCCCTGTCTTCCCATCGATTTGAAAGAAACATCTTTGGAAAAAGCGGCCCAAAGCCTGGTTTCCTGGCTTCGAGAGAACAGCATCCGTGTCCTCAACGTGGCGGGGCCGAGGGCGGGCAGGGATCCGGTCATCTATCCGGCGGTGATGAATCTGCTGCGGCAATCGATCGTGGTGGAGAAACCAGTGGACGCCGTACTGTTCGATTTCGGCGGCGTGCTGGCGGAGGAAGGCTGGAAAGAAGGTTTGCAGGCGATCGCCCGCGCCAACGGATTGAAAGCTGCGGATCTGCTGATGATTGCGGCCGACACAGTTTATGAGACGGGTTACATTCTGGGAAAAGGCTCGGAAGTCAGCTACTGGGACGCCATACGGCGGAAGACCGGCATCAAGGGGGATTACGCTCTCCTGCGGGATGAAATCCTGTCCCGCTTCATCTTGCGGGAGCGGATGATGGAGCTGGTCAGAAAGCTGAAATCGGAGCGACTTGTCGTCGGCATTTTGAGCGATCAGACGGATATGCTGGACAAACTGAATGCCCGGATGAATTTTTTTCAGGAGTTTGATCATGTCTTCAACAGCTACCACATGGGCAAGGGCAAACGGGACGCGACCCTGTTTGACGATATTGCCAAGCGGTTGCAAATTCTTCCGGAGCGGATTTTGTTCATCGACGATGATCCCGGGAATATCGAACGGGCGGGACAGAAGGGCTGGCAAACCATCCATTACGCGGATGAAGATATTTTTCATGCGGAAGTGAATCGACTGCTGGACCTCTGAGGACCGTCTCCAGGTGGAACGGCGCGGCCGTTCAGTCCGAGGTTGCCCGGCAAGACGAACGGTCAAAATTTTTCACAACGCTTGAGGTTTATCCGTCAGAGGGATCATGGTCAGAGAAGAAAAGACTTTTCATGGAATGACCATGCCGTCCTATGAAGATCTGTTTGCCAGAAATTACGGGATTTTTTCCGAAGCCCGTCAGGAGAGACTCCGCCGGGCTTCCGTTCTTATCGTGGGCTGCGGGGGAATCGGCGGCACAGTCGCAATCATCCTCGCCCGCTCGGGTGTGGGCCGTTTCGTTCTCGTGGATTTTGACCACTATGAATCAACCAACATGAACCGGCAGATTGCCTGCTTTGCCGACACGCTCGGACGCAACAAAGCGCAAGTGGTCGGAGAGCAGATCGTAAAAATCAATCCCGATGCCGTAGTCGAGATCCACGACCGGCTTCTGGACCACACCCGGATCGCTTCCCTGATTCCCGGGGTTGACATGGTTTTTCCGGCCGCCGATGATTTTGCCTTCAGCATCATGGTTTTCCGGGACGCGCAGAAGCTTGGCCGGATCGCACTGCTGGCTGTGCCATCAGGGACCTGGGCAAACGTATGCATGATTTCCCCGGACGGTCCAACGGTGGAAGAAATAGAAGGTGTGCCCCGGCTCGAATCATACGAAGCGCTGAAGCGGTTGTTTGAGGTTCGGAAGTATAGGCTGGGCACGTACGATTTTCCTCTTCGGGCGGATTGGCGAATGGAAGCCTACCGGGCGTTTATTGAGGATGACGGCCGGCCTCCCCAGATTTGTCCTTCCGTCTGGATTTGCGCATCCCTTGCGGCCCTGGAGGTTGTCAAACATCTGACCGGACAGTGGAAACCCGTCGTCGCTCCGAGATACTGGATGATTACGAGAAACCGCATCCGGATCCAGCGGGTCAACGGACCGTATGTCCAGACGCTGCTTGTCTGGCAGAGGAGGCTTCTCTGGCACGTTTTTCAGACACGGCTGGGTCCGGGGCTGGAAGGCTTGCAAAACCTGTGGTGGCGGTTTTTCCGCCGCTTGCGAAAGAACCACCAGGATTCCGCATGACAATGGACGCCAAACCCGGCTATACGACGCTTTTCAACAGAAATTACGGCATTTTCTCCGCGGCCCAGCAGGAGCGGATCAAAAAGACACGGATCCTCATCGTCGGCGACAGCGGTGTGGGGGAAACGCTGGCCGTTCTTCTTTCCCGTTCCGGGTGTGAGCATTTTATCCTGATCGGACAGGACGCCTACGAACCCTCGGACATGAATCGTCAACCCTGCTGCTTTACCGATGTCCTCGGCCGGAACAAGGTTTCGGTGATCGCGGAAGTTCTGAAATCCATTAACCCGGAAATATCGGTTGACGTTTCCCCGACCCTTCCCCCGCCTGCGGCCCTGGAAGGGTGGATGACCCGTGCGGACATTATCATTCCCGCCGTCGATGACCTGGCTTACAGTGTCATGCTTTTCCGCGCCGCGAGAAAAAACGGCAAGACCGCTGTTCTTTGCATGCCCTCCGGCGTCATGGGCTGGGTCAGTGTGTTTACCCCCGAATCGCGCACGCTCGAGGATTGCTTCGGTATCCCCGATCTGGATTACGCACAACTGACGGATGTCGTGCGCACGCCGGAATTCAAATGCGCCCAGTACCATTTCATCACGGCCGGCGGCTGGCGGATGGAATGGTATCGGGAATACTTTCGGGGCGGGCGCCCGCTGGCTCAGATTTGCGCCGTGGCATGGCTTGCGGCGAGCCTGGCGGCACTGGAAACGCTCAAGGTTTCTTCGGGAATATGGCCTTTCGTTTGCGCACCCCGATGCTGGTCCATTCAAAAAGCGGACGTGTCGCTGTCCCGTTTCAGCCGGTTGGCCAAATACCACCGCAAGCTGGGCTGGCTGATCTTCGGCGGCCGGCGGGGCAGGTCGCTGCATCGCTGGACCGGTCTTTTCTGGAACCGGTTCTTCCGGTATTGGCAGGAGCGCCAGCGCAGCTCTTATTGATGCGGCGCATAGACACGATCTGTTACCTTATCCGTCCGCGTCTGCCTGCACGGCCAAATGCCTTCCTAAACGGCCGGTTTACCCCTGTAATGTTTTTAGAATTCTGAAAACATCTCTGTCGTTCATGATTCCGGGAACCGGATAGGGGATGCATTCCCTGTGCACCGATTCCGCAATTTCCGGAAAGTCCGCTTCCCGAAGCTCCGGAATGGCCGCGCCGATACCGTAGGCGCGGTTAAAGCCGCGAAGGGACGCAATGAAGGCGGCCGCTTTCTGAGGCAGGCTCATTCCGGGTTTTGAGGCCCCGATGACATCGGCCAGACGGGCGAGGCGGCGGCTGACCGTCCGGCCGTAAAATTCAAGAACCAGCGGCATCACCGCGCCAATGACCCGTCCGTGTGGCAGATGATACATACTGCCGATCTTGTGGGCGAACGGGTGGACGTAGCCTGTCAATGCGCGGTTGAGGACGATGCCGGCGTAATAGGAGGCAAGCATCATCTGACCGCGCGCTTCCAAATCGCCGCCGTTTTTATACACTCTGTCGATATGGCTGAAAATCATCCGGACCGCTTTTTCCGAATAGGCGTCCGAGAACTTGCAGTGCGCGCCGCCGATGTAGCCCTCAACAGCATGGGACAGAGCATCCATGGCGGTGATGGCCGTGAAGAACGGCGGCAGGCCAAGGGTAAGCTCCGGATCGAGCACGATGACGTGCGGATGGATAAGAAAATCGTTCACCGTGTACTTGATGTTTTTCCCGTTGTCGGTGATGACCGCTGCGCTGGTGGTTTCCGCGCCTGTTCCGGCGGTGGTCGGCACGGCGACAATGCGGGGAAGTCTCTTCGGGACCGGCAGCATGATTTTGAAATACCCCCTCAATTGCTCGGTGGTCCGTCGGGGCCTGACCGTTCTTCCGGCAACCACCTTTGCGCAGTCCATGGGCGAGCCGCCGCCGAAACCGACTACGGCGTCGCAGCCGTTTTTTACATACAGATCGTAGGCTTCCTCGACATTTTCAATGGAAGGGTTCGGCTGCACGCCGTCATAGACCGCGCAGGGCATGCCGGCGGCTTTGAATGCTTCCAAAAGGCCGGCGGGGAGATGTTTTTCCATCAACACACGATCCGTGATCACGAGAGGTTTTTCAATATTTTGTTTTTTCATCAGATCAGGGAGTTTTCGAATGCTTCCCGGTCCTTCAAGCACCACGCTTTTCTGGGAAGGGACAACAGCGATGAAGCAAGCAGTGGCGGCTTTCAGGGTTTTGAGCAGCGGTTTCCGAAAAGGAATCATGTCCGGTTTTCTCCCTTGTGCGCAAAAGGCATCGTGCCTTTGATATGCGGTCACTATATGAGGAAAGAACAGGCCTGTCAACGAAAAGGCACTGTAAAGCGCGATCACTCTTCCTGTTGCGGTAATATTTCATTGACATCAAGGTGAAGTTTTCCTATGCTCGCTTGCCCATAAAGACGAGATCTGCTTAAAAAGAGCTGTTGACGGATGCGCCGGAAAATTCCGGTCATTCGTAAGGCGGATCAAAAATCGGGTGTAATGAAAAATAAGATTTGTTGCTCCCTGCAGGAATGTGATGAAAGAACGAAACAGAAATGATTTGATCCATCTGAGACGGGTCCAGTTGACCCGGGCGGCGTACAAAGTGGTCGGTGAAAAGGGCTATTCGGATTTCACCATCAAGGACATCGCGAGGGAAGCCGGCCTCTCCACGGGGCTGGTCCACTATTACTTCAAGAACAAAGAAGATCTCCTGTTTAAATTATTGAAGGGAATGAACGTCAATCTCAAGAATGATCTGAGCAAAGCGCTTTCAGCGCTGGAAAATCCGCGGGAGAAGCTCCTGGCTTTCTGCAACGAAGCGTTTGATCTGGTGCATAAGGAAAAAGCGTATTTCAGCGTACTGGTTGATTTTCTGGCCCAGATTAACCGAAAAAAGCGGCTGCGTCAGGCGATGGTGAAGCTTTTTCAGAGCTACCGCGATGAGATTGAGGCCATTCTTCTGGAAGGCGCGGCCAAGGGAGTGTTTACGGTGAGGGATGTGCGCTTTACGTCGGTCACCATTGTTTCCCTGATCCAGGGGGGTATTTTCCAGCACTTCATTGATCAGGAGGCTTTTGATTATTCCACCTATACGGAGAAAATGAAAAAACAGATTTTTTCCCTGGTCATGAATGATTCATAACGCCTTCCAGGAAGGCCTTGCAGAGTAAGCGCGGTAAAGGATTCAAGGGATCGATGGCGGCCGCGCCGGCCTCTTCCGCCGTTGTCCAACGCCTCGCCAAACTATTGCTTGACAACTCAAAACGGACACCCTATAGTTTTACTCCAAAACAGGGTGTCCGTGGAATTCAACAGGCCTGTTAACTGTTTCGTATCCGGCATCGGCCGGCAGCGGAAAAAAAGAGGGAGCATCCATGAGCAAAGAATACAAATCGGGGACCTATTGCATCGAGGTGAAGTGCCCCAAGCATAAAGAGCTTGAGGGACTTACCGCAGAGGCATACCTCAAGAAAAAGAAGGCGCACTGCAAGACATGCCTCGCCTGGAAATTTTTCATCTGGGCGAAAGACAACAAATGGCGCATTATTCATACCTGGCCCGAAATCTCCAACAAGCAGCTGGCCGCCATGATCAAGGGGATTGATCCGGTTCGTGTTGAGGATTTGACGGAAGAAGAAATCATGTGTCTTTAGAATGTCCCTGTTTTGAAGCGGATATTGATCTGATCCACGGAAAGATCAAAGATCAGCGAATGCGAGAATAGCCGGTGATGAAGAGCATTCCGGAGCTTGCGCCGCGCCAGAGCCGGACTCACAGGGCTTGCTGATTTTCAGAGACGCCGGCGGCCAGGCCCTGCCGGGCTTTTCGGCTTGAAACGCATGCGGACGGCGGTTGTCGCTTCCTCCGGCATGCAGAGGAGGCGCAAAATTTCATGAACAGCTGTTTTGGGGGAACGGTCGGAGCGGGCGTATCCGAAATTTTCCGGAGTTTTCCCGTAAACGTCTGTCCGTGACCTCCCGAAGTCTTCCCTGGTCTACAGGCACATGATTTCGTCTTCCGTCAAATCCTCAACACGAACGATGTCCAGGCCTCTGAGTCTTGCGGCGAGTTCTTTGCTCGACATTTGGGGCAGGGAATGAACGATACGGAATTTCTTGTCCTTCACCCAGTTGAAGAATTTCCAGGCTTCACAATCCGCGCAATGCACGTGTTTCTTTCTGAGATAGGCGTTTCCGTCGAGTCCCTCGAGAGCCTTGTGTTTACGGCATTTGATTTCCTTGCAAAAGGTTCCGATCTGGTATTCTTTCTCCATTTCTAATTCCTCATTTCTCCCGGGCCGGGCAACTGCCTGCCCTGGCAGGTTGAAGGGCCGGACTTTTGCCAGCGCCCTTTTCGTGCCGAATTTATAGGCGGTATGATTTTGCTTGTCAAGCGATAGTTCTGCGCCAAAAATCCTGTTTTGTCCTGCCGCGTTTTTGTGCTACACGATAATCCGGTGTCCTCGAATTCATCACCCGGAAACGCCGGTCCGGCAGACTGTGGATAAGACGGAGGATGTCGAGAAGTCGTTTTCTCTTCAAATTTGGGACAACCTGTTTTTATGGAGGTGAAGGCAATGAAACCGCGCGGACTCCTGATGATCGAACACCGATTGATCGAAAAAGTATTGTCTGTAGCGCAACAAAAGGCTCTGTCCATGACGGAACTGGACTACCAGCCGGCTTTTGTTGAAACCATCGTCGATTTCATCAAAACCTATGCGGACAGAACGCATCACGGGAAAGAGGAAGATATCTTGTTTACGGAGCTGGCGAAGAAAAAGCTCGATGACGACCATCTGCGCATCATGAAAGAATTAATCGATGAGCATCAACAGGCAAGGTCGAAAACAGAGGAAATCGTCGAGCTGAACGAAAAATTCAAAAAAGATGATCGAAGCGTCGTCCCGGCGATTACGTCCGCGATCGTCTGGCTGGCGGGGTTTTACCCGGCCCATATCCAGAAGGAAGATGCCGTGTTCTTTCCCGGCACGGAGCCGCAATTCCGGCAGGACGAGCTGGAAGACCTGCTCAACCGGTTTTATGAATTTGATCGTATGATGATTCATGAAAAGTATCAGAAAGTGTATCAGTTCATCAAATCCTGAGCATAAAGCGCTGTTCCGGATCCGTCAGGTGACGAAAAACGCTTCCGACGGTCAATGATGGACAGGATAGAACGGGATAAGTTTTGCGGGGAGCATGCCGCCTGTGAGAAAGGACCATAACGCATCGGGAAAGCCGGACCGGCCCCGGCCTGGATCCGCCGCCGGCAAAAGGCCGGGGAGCGTCCGCAAAACCGCGGCCGCGCCGGAAGATGTGGATCCGCGCGTCTGCGGCCTGCGGGATGCGGTGAAGCGCGGCTGGTACCGCCTGGAGACCGGAGAGCTGTTCGCGGGCTTTCAGGTTACCCGGAAGGATGTGGCGCTGGACGTGGGATGCGGGGAAGGGAACGCCGCGCTGTTTTGCGCCCGGCAGGGGGCGCATGTTGTTTGCTGTGACGCGGATGCCGGAAAAATCAAAGCGCTCGCGGAAAAGATGAAGGAAGCGGGCGCCAGAAAATTTGAGGCGTTCATCAGTGATTCGCTGCCGCTTCCGCTGCCGGACGCATACGCGACGAAAATTCTCTGCACGGAAATGCTGGAGCACACGCCGGAACCCGAAAAAATTATGGCGGAGCTGGTTCGGGTGGGCAAGCCGAATGCCCGGTATCTGATCACTGTGCCGGATGCCCGGTCGGAAAAAGTACAGATGCCCGTCGCGGATCCGCTCTATTATTCGTCGCCCAACCATATACAGATTTTTGATCGGAAGAGATTCCTTTGGCTGGTGGAAGATTCGGGATTGGCGGTGCTGAAGCACGATACATGGGGGTTTTACTGGACGGTCTTCATGTCGTTGTTTTGGGTCGCGCATCGTAAGGAACGCCTCCAGGGTGCCATTCTGGACAACATCAAGCCCCCCTATCCCCCCGTTTTGCAAAGCTGGGCCAACACCTGGGCGCAGATGATGGAGCTGGAAGGGTCTGAAGCCCTGATGGAGTCCTTTGATCAATATTTGCCCAAGACACAAGTGATTGTCGCCGAAAAATAATAAAATGGATCGGGCGCCAGCGTTGAGATCTGATGCTGCAGCCAAGATTATTTGGGCAGCAGATCGCGCAGGAACGCCCCCGCCTCGCGCATTTTATTTCGGAGTGCGTCCATGACCGGGTGAACCGGATGGTCAGGGCAGGTTTCCCTGGGAGCCGTTGACCGAAGGTAAGCTTCCGGAAAGATCCGGGGACACAATGATGTGGCGAGGTACCCGGATTCCGGATCGATCACCGACCGCTCAATCCCGTCCGGAACGGCGACGGCCGGCGGTCCGGAGAGAGAATAAAAGGCGCGCATAAAACGCGTAAAAATCCGCAGCGCTCCGGTTGCACCCGTCAGACCGGTGTCCGCCCCGGAATCATACCCCACCCACACGGCGCAGACGATGTCGGGCGTATAACCCACAAACCAGGAATCCCGGTTGCCGTTGGTCGTTCCGGTTTTGCCCGACACAGGGAAATCCAGATGAAGGGACTTTGCCTCCCGGGCCGTGCCGCGCTCCAGGACTCCCTCCAGAGCGTAGCCGGTCAGATACGTTGTCCGCGGATCGAAGACCTGTTTGGGTTTCATTTTTCCGGACCAGAGCCGGTCTCCGTCCGGCGTTGTCACGGAAAAAAGGGCAAACCGTTCAAAACGCGTTCCGCCGGAAGCAAGCGTCGCGTAGGCATAGGCCAGCTCGAGGGGTGATACTTCAAAGCTGCCCAGCGCCATGGAGGGAACGGGCAGCAGGGGACTTACGATGCCGGCCGCCCGGGCGGTTTTCAAAACCTCATTGAACCCCACGTCGGCGGCCAGCCGGACGGTGGCCGTGTTGACGGAATCTTCGATGGCTTTTCGGATCGTGATGTTTGTGTATTGCTTGTTTTCAAAATTGGTCGGCGTCCACATTCCTTCCGGCGTGGAAAAGGAAATCGGTTCGCCGGAGACCAGCGTGGAAAGTGTCCAGTTACCGTGCTTGGTGAGCGATTGGGAGAGTGCCGCCAAAAGGACGAAGGGCTTGAAAGCGCTTCCCGGCTGGCGCAAAGCGTCCACCGCCCGGTTGAATCTTGTCTGCGCGTAGCTGCGTCCGCCGACCATCGCCGTGATGCGCCCTGTTTTCGGATCGATGGCGACCAACGCCGCCTGCAGCGGCTCACGGGCGGGACGGGTCGTCTTTTCGATGGTTTCGAGGCCGCGGGCAACCGCTTCTTCCGCTGCGGTCTGCTGAAAAGAATCGAGGGTAGTGTAATACCGGTATCCGGGATGATAGAGTCGTTCCGAGCCCAGCTCTTCTTTGGTGATCCTCAGGATGTAGTCGATAAAGTAGGACGAGAGGTGGGCGGGGGGAACTCCGGCATGGATTTTTACCGGCGCCGCGGATGCCTGTTCAAACTCCGGCTGTGTGATCATCTCCAGTTGCCTCATTCTGGACAGGACTTTACCGCGCCGCTCCAGGGCTGCCCGGGAATTTCTGGCAAGGCTGTACCGGTTCGGGGCGTGGATGATGCCGGCCAGCAGCGCCGCCTCTTCCAGGGAAAGGTCCGCCGCATGCCTGGAGAAATAAAAACGGGACGCCTCTTCAACACCGTATAGGCCGCGATCGCCGGCCTGTCCCAGGTAAATTCTGTTCAGATACATTTCCAGAATCTGTTTTTTCGAGTAGCGCAGCTCCAGCGCCAGGGCGAATTCCATCTCCCGCAGTTTGCGCGCAAACGTTTTTTCCGGAGAAAGGAAGACGTTTCTTGCCAGTTGCTGCGTAATGGTGGATGCGCCCTGGGCAAATCGCTTCTCCCGCAGGTTGACCGATAAGGCTCGGCCGACGGCGAGAACGTCAATTCCGAAATGAGAATAAAAGCGTTTGTCTTCGCAGACGATCACCGCCTTTTGCAGGGAAGGGGAAATGTCGGAAAGAGGAACCGGTAAACGGGGTTCCATGGTCGGACCTGTCAGGCGGCCGATTTCCTCCGGCTCCAGGCGAACCGAATCCAGCGGATTGCCTTCCGGGGACGCAATCGTCGCTACCCGTCCGTTGGCGAGGGAAATTTCCACCGGACCGGAAGTCTTGGAACGCCCGTTGTGGCCGGCGTCGTGAAGGAGCAGCCGGATACGCGCTTTATCACTGGAAAAAGTTCCGGGTTTGGAAGGCTTTCCCGAGACCTGTCTGTAGAAAAGTTTGTTCAGCCGTTCGACTAGGTGCAGGTTTCCGGGATGATCGTCTTTGCGGATTTCCAGAGGCTGTCCGTAAAAAATCGTGGGAGATGTCTTTGTGCGCTCGGAGATGCCTTTGCCTGTTTCGATATACAGTAAGAGGATATGAACCAGCAACGCAGCTGCCGGCAGCACAAAAAATATTCGGCGAATCACTGCATCCTCCCCGCCTCTTTCCGGAAAGGCCTCTGGATCAGAAATCGCTTTTGCATGGTCTGATTTTACGGACAAGCTTGTTTTATAGCAAGTTAATTTAATTCCCGCTGCTTCTGCATTGACAGAGGGGGCTGCGACAAAAAAGTTGGTAGATAGGCACAAAAGATATTGACAGGGTTGATTTTGCTTCTCTGTACTGTATGCATAGTAAACAAACAGTATAGAGGGGAGGGTGACCGATGCAAGAGACGATAGCAAGCTTGGAGGCGAAGCGGGTCGGCGAAAACGAAGGTGCCCATTATTTGTCTGGGGATCATGAACGAATTAAAGAGCCGGGGCGTTGAAGACATTCTGATTGTCTGCGTTGGCGGTTTAAAGGGACTCCCGGAGGCGATTAACAGCGCTTTCCCGAAAACGGAGATTCAACTCTGTATCGTGCACATGATCCGTAACTCGCTTAAATATGTAGGATCAAAATATCAGAAAGAATTTATCGCCGATTTGAAAACAGTTTACAAGGCGCCCAGCGAAGACAAGGCTGTTTATGAGTTGGATAAGCTGATGGCCAAGTGGGGCCAGAAATATCCTCTGGCGGTGAACCCGTGGAAAAACCACTGGACCCATGTAGCCACCTTTTTCAAATACCCTGAACACATTCGGAAAATCATTTATACAACAAACGCTCTGGAGGGTCTTCACCGGCAGCTCCGCAAGGTAACGAAAAACCGGTCGGTTTTTCCGAATGATGAGTCCCTTACAAAAATATTATTTTGGGCGATTCAGGATGTTATGAAAAAATGGACGATGCCCCTGGCCAACTGGGCTTTGACAATCTCCCAGCTGGCTGTTATGTATGAAGGCCGTTTAAATTTGGCGGCAATATGAAAAAAATTCCATTTACACAGATTATTTTACAGTCTCATATCTTACTGATCGCCATGCCGTATTACGGTTTTGTACCAGTCATCTATCCGCACTATTCGTGCACGTTAACGTTCGGTAACAGTCCCCTAATCATTTCAAGAGCCCATGATGGCTAGACAACAGGCAGGGCGACTGTTCCTTTCTTATAATAAGGTTTCTCTTCCTTCCACATCCGGTAGATAATCTCCAAAAGCTTGCGGGCCACAGCAACACGAGCAATTTTCTTGCCGTTCCTGGATATCCGTTGGTAAAAACCTTGTAACCATAAATCTTTAGCCGGTGCTTTTTGGGCAGCTTCGATCATGGCCCAGCGTAACCATTTATTCCCCTGCTTGGTAATCTTGCCTTGGTAGGTTCGGTTGCCGCTGGAATAGGTCGAAGGGACAAGACCCGCATAAGAACATAACTTGCCGGCAGACATAAATCTTTCAATATTGTCTATCTCGTATCGAATGGTTACGGCAAGGATAGGACCTATCCCCGGAATGCTCCGCAAAAGAGTACATATCTTGTCCTCCCGGCATAGAGTCCGTATCCGCTTCTCGGCTTCTTTAATCTTTTTATCCGTCTCCTCCAGGAGATCAAGGTACTCATTCAGAATGACCGTATCGTTACCCTTGAGGCTGACGGCCCTTAAATAGGAAAGCCCCCGTTTGCCAAACTTATCACTTAACGATGTAAATGGTTGATCTTCTATATGGTTCCTCGTTAAAACGGAATGAATGATGTTCTTGATCCGCACTTTCATCGCGACCAGGGAGGATCGGTAACGTAATAAGTTCTTCTGACCCCTTGTCTCCAAATCTGGCGCATAGGCCCGAGGTATCAAATCCGCCCGCAGCAAATGGGCCAGCGTCTCGGAATCTATGGTGTCCGTCTTGATCCGCGCCTCGGCTATCAGTCTTGTCTTCAAGGGATGGGCCATGATGAGTTCGTCCACCAACTCGGAGGCTTCATCATAAAAATACTCCCAACCATAACAGGCTTCCATGACCGCCTTTACACCACCTGATAAATCGGCATGCTTAAAGTAATGCCGGATCGACGAACGATCTGTTGAGGCTTTATCTCTTCTGATTATTTCGCCTTGTTCATTCATGATCGTCGCTACAAAGTATTGCTTATGATAGTCAATTCCTATATACTTCATCGCGTGCACCTCCTTAATTGCTTTTTTAAACGTAGGGGTTAGTGTAACACTATCGCCCTCTGGGAGGTGCACTTTTTTCATGTTATCATTCCCTGCATTCTCGAACCGCAGGGGAATTCAAAGGCCTTCCGGAAAAGCTGGGCGCGGCTGATTCAGAAGATATATGAGGTTGACCCCCTGGTGTGTTCAAAGTGTCAGGGGGCCATGCGGATTATCAGTTTCATCGAAGACGCGCAAGTTATCCGCGATATTCTCACGCATCTGGGGCTCTGGCTTGTCCGATCAAGGCCGCCGCCTGCCTGTGCGATGCACGCAGACAGGCCGAAAAGCCATGACCCGCCAAACATCGAATACGCTGCGGCTGATCTTCAAATCCAAACACACACTGACATTATCGGAGCCTGTCCTCGACCTGATCGGGGAACGACCCTGAATATTCCTGGGATGATTATATACAGT
>MTBK01171824.1_pt1 | contig 21512 bp, 7 predicted proteins | sample 1535981 | NCBI WGS metagenome assembly MTBK01 (sample SAMN06109225, study PRJNA356200) | anaerobic digester metagenome | isolation source: biogas reactors fed with pig manure or primary and secondary sludge | place: Spain | collected 2016-06-30
ATCGCTGATGTTTTGCGGTCGCGGTAATTTTCATGAGGACCTGCTCCCAGCCAGGTTACCTGTTCATAACCTTCAGGCATTTCCATAATAATGCCAAGTTTGGGCAACAGCCAGTCAACATGTTGAGGATTTATTTCAACCTCTACATCTACCCTTCCATTATCAAAAATCACATAATCATAGCGCGAATCCACAGTGAAGCCTTTTGGTGATCGTGAAGAAATATTAGTTGTAATTTTCACCCTGTATGTTGATTCCTGCTTTACATCGAACGATTTAACCACATGATCCAAAGCATGTAATTGCTGATCCTGCCAGATTGGGCCCGGACCTCCTCCAAAAACATAGTCATTGTCAACCGGAGCTCTGAAAATATTGGTACGTGGACCTGATACCCTTGCAGATGTTACGGTGTCCCATGAAACAAGCCGGGTTTCGGGTTTAATTCCATAAATGGCAGCATTTTCAGTTTTAATAAGAGCCTGATTATTATAATACCAGTTCGTAATAGTGCCGGCTTTTCGGTTGAAGGCTACTCTGAAATCCTTGCCTTTTATACAAACGTTGTCGTCATGTTCATCAATAGTGAGTTCAAACTGGTTTAACAACAGATCTGTTTCAGCCTCCGAAACATCATAAGGTAATGACAACTGACCGTATGCAACCACATGTCCGCGCTTTGCCCATTTTTCATCTTTTGCCAATACCAGATACAGATTAAGAAAATACTCTCTGCCGGGTTTAAGCAAAGGTTTCCCAAAATTCAACTTCAGTTTTCCTGTTTCTCCCGGCTTAACATCTGCAACAAAATCACCCGATTGTAATGCTATCCCGTCTTCAGTGAGTTCCCATATTCCTTTATATTTATTCAGATTTATAAAGTCATTACGATTAAGTACAAGAACTTCTCCCTGAAGTATATTTCCTTCAGTAAACTCCGCGTTCTGATAAATGCGTTTTACTTCCTGCATTTTAGCAGTTATTTTTCTGTCAGTGGTGGTGATTCCGTTAACACAGAAATTCCAGTCGGTAGGACGATCGCCAAAATCGCCGCCATAAGCAAGGAAGTATTCACCCGGTTTTCCGGGAATCTCTTTATACAAAGCCTGATCAGCCCAATCCCAGATACAGCCACCAATCAATCTTGGGTATGAATAAATGGCATCCCAGTATTCTTTAAGATTTCCAACAGCATTTCCCATTGCATGAGCATATTCGCACATAAAAAATGGTTTGGGTTCATCTTTTTTGCCTTCGTTGTTCACCCATACCACATCGGGATACATCACCGAAACAATATCAGCAACATCGTTATATCTTTCGTAATGGATAGGATGACTCGGATCGCGCTTTTTAAGTGTGGCAGAAGCAGCTTCAAAATTAATTCCCGGACCGGCTTCATTACCCAATGACCATATAATTATTGACGCATGGTTTTTATCTCTTTCCATCATATTCATGATCCTGTCAATATGAGCCTGCTGCCAGCTTTTCACATGACCAAGGGAATGTTCTCCATAACCCATCCCATGCGATTCAACATTGGCTTCATCAATCACATATAAACCATAACGATCGCAAAGAGTATAGAAAAAAGGATCGTTGGGATAGTGAGCCGTTCTAACTGTGTTTATATTAAACTGCTTAAACAGTTCAACATCCCTGATCATTGATTCACGGGAAATATAACGGCCATCGTATGGATCAATATCATGACGGTTTACACCTTTGATTTTAATACTCTTGCCGTTCACCCAAAACTGCTTGTCTTTTACTTCGACTTTTTTGAAGCCAAAATCAGTACGTTGTACAAGTAACTGATTACCACCGGCATCACGTGTAATAACAAGTACTTTATAAAGATTGGGTTCTTCAGCTGACCACAACGCAGGTTTTTCAACAGTGGTTTTCCAGATTTGAGTAGCTTTATCTGCCTTGCCTGCAATCACTTCCGAACTGAACACAGGCTTTTGTCCTTCAAATTTTTCATTAAAAGGGAACATATAAACATCAACAAAATATTTCCCTTTAGCTTTATGATTAACAAAATTTGATTCCATGGTAAAAGCGGCACTGGTAAAATCCTCATTAAGGTCAGATTTCAGCCAGAAGTCCCTCAGATAAAAATCAGGAACTGACATTAAATAAACATCCCGATAAATTCCACTCATACGCCAGTAGTCCTGATCTTCAAGATAACTGCCATCACTCCACTGATATACTTCAACAGCAAGGGTGTTTTTTCCGGGTTTTACGTAATTACTAATGTCAAACTCAGCCGGAAGGCGGCTGTCTTCGCTGTAACCGACTTTTACTCCATTCACCCACACATACATAGCGCTCTCAACACCGGCAAAATGCAATAGTGTCCGTCTGCCCTTGAATTCCTCAGGAAGTGTGAATTCTTTTATATATGACCCAACCGGGTTCGGAAACTTATACTTTGTGTATTCAACCGGTACCGGCTCCATGATATAAGGCGGTTTGGCTGCATGAGGGAAAGTAACATTGGTATAGATCGGGAAACCATAACCTTTGATTTGCCAGCATGAAGGCACCTCGATATTATCCCACCATGTAATATCATAATCCGGTTTGTAAAATTCCTTAGGCCTCAGATCAGGATGCCTGACCCAATTAAATTTCCAGACACCATTAAGGTTCAGATAATAAGGCGAGCGACTCCAGACCTCAGCCAATGCCTGATCAGTAGTAGCATAAGACATCCAGGTGTTACGTGCTTTTTCGCGGTTAATGTAATTAATGGTTTCGTTTTCCCACTCGGGGCGCTGCGAAAACAACATAACCGGCATAAAAATAAGTACGATTACCAGTAAACTCAATCTGTTCATAATGTAATAATTAAAATTTTTGCAAAACTATTGTTTGTTTTGATAAGGTAATACTTTCTGCAATATAAAAACAAAATAACAGTTTAAAAATTCAGCTTCAACTACTTCTGAATCAGACACAAAATCATGATTTTTTAACAAAAACAGAAAGTTTGCATAAGAAGCACTCTAAAAACAAGTTGTAAAAAACATCATCATCATTGTTTGAACACAAAACCGCAGTATTACGTTGATATAACTGGAAACATAAAATAATAATATTTGCAGGTGCAAACCGTTAATGCATTATTGATTTCAGGATACTATTAATACAGCTTTGTGAAAAAAACACTATCTATTTCGCTTATATTTTTATTGTTGATTTTTTCTGCAGCCGGTCATGCGCAAATTGGCGGCAAATCAACTTATAAATTCTTAAGCCTGCCATCTTCGCCACGCATTGTTTCAATGGGAGGAGATTTTTTAAGCATCAAAGATGCTGATATAAATCTGGCACTTTCAAATCCTTCGCTGATAGTACCTGAGTTAAACAACCAGCTAACTCTGAATTTCGTTGATTATTTTTCTGATATTAATTACGGTTTTATATCCTATGGCCGCAGTTTCGAGAAAATAGGAAACTTTGTAGGATCGGTACAGTATATTGATTACGGAAGATTTACCTATGCAAACGACGCTGGTGAGACAGCAGGAAATTTCAAAGCCGGAGAAACTGCACTTATCATTGGCTGGGGAAGGCAATTGGATTCAACTTTCAGTATTGGAGCAAATTTCAAGACTATTTTTTCTGCTTTTGAATCCTATAATTCTTTTGGGCTTGCTGTAGATGTTGCAGGAACCTATCAGAACGAACATGGATTTGCAGCATCGTTACTGGTTCGGAATATAGGAACTCAGATCATTACTTACGATAATGGAAGTCGTGAACCTTTGCCATTCGATCTGCAGATTGGCATGTCGAAAAAATTAAAACACATACCATTTAGATATTCCATTTTATTAACAAACCTTCATAAATGGGATCTCACCTATGACGATCCCACCAAACTTAAAACCGATCCTTTTACAGGAGAGAAAATCAAGGAGGACAAGTTCATGGATTTCCTTGATAAAACCTTCAGGCACGTAATAGTTGGTGTTGAGTTCATACCTACCAGAAATTTCAGTATAAGGCTGGGTTATGATTACAGGCAAAGACAGGAATTAAAGGTAGATTCAAAATTATCCACTGTAGGATTATCCTGGGGATTTGGGTTCAGAATCTCAAAATTTCAGTTCAATTATGCCCGCAAAGCCTACCATCTGGCAGGATCACCAAATTTTATCAGCATTAGTACAAACCTTTCGGATTTTTTATAAAAACTTAAAGCATCAGAACTCAAAACCAATGGGCTGCTATTAAAACACTGATTTTCAAAAGTCGAATTATTAATGATTAAAATTGTTATTGACGATACTGCCGGTTATTGTTTTGGAGTCAGAAACGCTATTAAACAGTCTGAAGCCATTCTTGAGGAAGATGAGTATTTATATAGCCTCGGACATATTGTTCATAATGAAACTGAAGTGAACCGCCTGAAAACACAAGGTTTAAAAGTGATTGACCATGAACAGCTCAAAACCCTGAAAATCTCAAATGTACTGATCCGCGCTCACGGCGAGCCTCCCTCAACATACGAAACAGCTTACAAAAACAATATTGTTCTTATTGATGCCACCTGCCCTATTGTTAAACATTTACAGAAAAACATAAGCGAACGCACAGCTTTGAATGAAGAAACCAATAGTCAGGTTGTTATTTATGGAAAAAAAGATCATCCTGAAGTTATCGGACTGGTGGGACATGCAGAAGGAAATGCTTTAGTGATCGCTACTAGCGAAGATATTAAAAATATAAATCCCGGGAAAGATGTACACCTTTATGCTCAGACCACCATGAACCCGGAAAATTTCGCAAAATTAGCAGAGGAAATAAGAGCTTATCTAACGGAATATGATCCTGTGAACAGCAAACAGGTATTTGAACATAATACAATTTGCAGGCAGGTATCAAACCGGGTTGAAGGATTGAAGAGATTTGCCTCATCACATGATTTATTGCTTTTTGTAAGCGGAAGGCAAAGCTCAAACGGGAAATTCTTATTCAGTGTATGTAAAGAAGTCAACCCAAACTCATATCATATTGAAAATAAGGATGATATTAACAAAAACTGGTTTGAAAACATAAAATCAGTTGGAATTTCAGGAGCTACTTCAACTCCAACCCGGCAACTCAGTGAAGTAGCTGATTTTCTTAAAGATTTTCTGCTCATGAATGAGACCTTATAATACGACAGGAAGATTTTGAGGTTTTTTACACTATAAATTTTCCTGTCAATTATTTCTAAAAGAAAAAATCGCTCATTTCATGACAAGGATTCACGGAATCATATTTTCAGATCACAATAAGCCGCTTGCTTAAAACACCTTCAGTAGTTATTATTTGAACCATATATGTTCCAGTAATATAATTACTTATATTAAGTATGATTTTATCATTAATTATATCAGGTTTTAGATATTTCCAGATTTCCCTGCCCTGAATATCAAAGATCACTATAGCTTCAACAGTGACATTAGAATTTTCAAAAGATATTGTAGCCATATCACCTGCGGGATTAGGATAAACGCTGACAACCGGATCAGAATACTCTTCAAAACTGGTATTATCAGTAAAATCGAAAACTGCAAGCAAGGAGCGGTCTTTAAGAGCTGTAAACATCAATAAAGTATCAGTAGAAACCACTGCCCCATACTCTCTCCATTCAATAAACCTATAACCAGAATAAGCAATGGCTTCCAAAGTTACAAGCTGTCCGTGTTCATGAATCCCTGAACCGGTTACAATTCCCCAATCACTATTATTAATATCCACACTGATGGTATAAGCATTAATTTCAAATATCGCGTGTATGCTATGATTGCTGGTGACATTAACAAATTCGTATTCAGAAACCGGACCTATACTCACATCATCAATCAAAACATCGGCAATATGAAAGCCCTCGTTAGCCTGAATCAGGAATGACTGACTTCCCCCATAAACCACAGTATTAATTCCAAAAGGTTCAATAAACCCATTTTCACCTGCACTAGCCATAATATTACACATTATCTTATGCAATACAATATGGAATATTTCATCCTGGCTAACAGCAACCACACCACTTGCAGTCTGATATCCCTGAGCAGTTATCTCATAATTATACATTCCGGGAGCCACATTCTCAAAGGTATAGTCACCCGCCTCATTACTCATATTCCCAAGAGTGATTATTGCATAAGTAACCGGATTATTGCTTTCATCCTTGATTTCAAAAGTCACAGTGTAGGTTATTAACTGAAAATTAGCGATCAGAGTAAGATTATTATCCGGCATAGCAAAAGTAGCGTCAGGATTAGTTGAAATTACACTGCCATTAAGATTAGTCCAATTCACAAAGTTATAACCTGTATTAGGGATGGCATTAATGATTACAGTTTCTCCCTGATTATAGTTACCGCCTCCACTAACTGTACCGCCCTCCGTTGGGTTAACAATCAGGGTCAGAGTATAGACGACCGGTTCAAAATTTGCTATCAGGGTAAGATTGTTCGGAGGCATGGAAATAGTAGTAGCAGGCTCAGTAGAAATAACATTACCCTGAAGATTAGTCCAATTCACAAAAACATATCCTGCATTAGGAATAGCGTTAATATTTACAATATTACCATAATTATAATTTCCGGCTCCGGCAACAGTTCCTCCTGCCGATGGATTAGCAATAAGAGTAAGAGTATAACTGATTGGCTGAAAGTTTGCTATTAGCGTCAGATTATTTGAAGGCATGGAAATAGTGGCAGATGGATCAGTAGAAATAATATTACCGTTAAGATTAGTCCAGTTAACAAATGAATATCCTGCATTAGGAACAGCGTTAATATTTACAATGCTGCCATAATTATAATTTCCGGCTCCGGTAACAATTCCACCGGCTGAAGGATTTGCAATCAAAGTGAGAGTGTAGTTAATCAATCCAAAGTTTGCTATCAGGGTATGATTGCCGGCAGGCATGGTAATTATTGTAGCAGGGTTAGTAGAGATAATATTTCCATTTATATCAGTCCAACTTATAAAAGTGTACCCGGTGTTAGGAAATGAATAAATATTCACCTGGTCGCCGAAATTATATATTCCAGCTCCTAATACTATCCCTCCGGCTTCAGGGTTTGCAACCAGCGTCAAAGTATAGCCTGTCATTTCAAAATTGGCGATCAAAGTAAGATCTTCGGCAGGCATGATAAAACTGTAATCAGGTTGATTGGATATGAGATTGCCCTCGGAATCTATCCAATTAACAAAATTCCAGCCTGGATTTGAAATTGCTATTATGTTGATTGTATCTCCGGCATTATAAATACCTGATCCTAATGCTATTCCGCCTTCCTCGGGATTGGCAATTAGCGTCAAAATATATCCTGTCATTTCAAAATTAGCGACTAAAGTAAGATTTTCGGCAGGCATTAAAAAGCTGTATTCAGACTGATTGGATATGAGATTACCTTCAGAATCAGTCCAGTTAATGAATTCCCAGCCTGTATTTGGTATAGCACTTATGTTAACTATATCTCCGGCATTATAAATCCCTGATCCCATGACTGTTCCGCCTTCTTCGGGGTTGGCAACCAACGTCAAAATATATCCTGTCATTTCAAAATTGGCGATCAAAGCAAGATCTTCAGCAGGCATTAGAAAGCTGTATTCAGACTGATTGGATATGAGATTACCTTCAGAATCAGTCCAGTTAATGAATTCCCAGCCTGTATTTGGTATAGCACTTATGTTAACTGTATCTCCGGCATTATATATTCCTGAACCAACGACTGCTCCGCCTTCCTCGGGATTGGCTACAAGCGTCAAAATATAGCCTGTCATTTCAAAATTGGCGACCAAAGTATGATCCTCAGCAGGCATTAGAAAGCTGTATTCAGACTGATTGGATATGAGATTACCTTCAATATCTGTCCAGTTAATAAATTCCCAGCCTGTATTTGGTATAGCACTTATGTTAACTGTATCTCCTGCATTATAAATCCCTGATCCTATGACTGCTCCGCCTTCCTCGGGATTGGCTACAAGCGTCAAAATATAGCCTGTCATTTCAAAATTGGCGATCAAAGTAAGATCTTCGGCAGGCATTAGAAAGCTGTATTCAGACTGATTGGATATGAGATTACCTTCAGAATCTGTCCAGTTAATGAATTCCCAGCCTGTATTTGGAATAGCACTTATGTTAACTATATCTCCGGCATTATAAATCCCTGATCCTATGACTGTTCCGCCATCTTCAGGATTGGCAACAAGCATCAAAGTATAGCCTGTCATTTCAAAATTAGCTATCAAACTAAGATCTTCGGCAGGCATTATAAAGCTGTATGCGGGCTGATTGGATATGAGATTACCTTCAGTATCTGTCCAGTTAATAAATTCCCAGCCTGTATTTGGTAGAGCACTTATGTTGACTGTATCTCCTGCATTATAAATACCTGAACCAACGACTGTTCCGCCTTCTTCAGGGTTGGCAACCAACGTCAAAGTATAGCCTGTCATTTCAAAATTAGCGACCAAAGTTAGATCTTCGATAGGCATTAAAAAGCTGTATGCAGACTGATTGGATATGAAATTACCTTCAGTATCTGTCCAGTTAATGAAAGTCCAGCCTTCATTGGGGGTTGCGATGATATTGATTGTATCTCCGGCATTATAAATTCCTGATCCTATAACTGCTCCGCCTTCCTCGGGATTGGCTACAAGCGTCAAAATATAGCCTGTCATTTCAAAATTGGCGACCAAAGTAAGATCTTCGGCAGGCATTAGAAAGCTGTATTCGGGCTGATTGGATATGAGATTACCTTCAGTATCTGTCCAATTAATGAAATTCCAACCTGTATTGGGGGTTGCGATGATATTGATTGTATCTCCGGCATTATATATTCCTGAACCAACGACTGCTCCGCCTTCCTCGGGATTGGCTACAAGCGTCAAAATATAGCCTGTCATTTCAAAATTGGCGACCAAAGTAAGATTTTCGGCAGGCATTACAAAGCTGTATTCAGACTGATTGGATATGAGATTACCTTCAGTATCTGTCCAGTTAATATATTCCCAACCTGTATTAGGTATAGCACTTATGTTGACTGAATCTCCTGCATTATAAATTCCCGATCCTATTACTGTTCCACCTTCTTCGGGGTTGGCAATAAGAGTCAAAGAATAGCCAGTCATTTCAAAATTGGCGATCAAAGCAAGATCTTCTGCAGGCATTAAAAAGCTGTATGCAGACTGATTGGATATAAAATTACCTTCAGAATCTGTCCAGTTAATATATTCCCAACCTGTATTAGGTATAGCACTTATGTTGACTGTGTCTCCGGCATTATAAATCCCTGATCCTATAACTGTTCCGCCTTCCTCGGGATTGGCAACAAGCATCAAAGTATAGCCTGTCATTTCAAAATTGGCGATCAATATAAGATCTTCAGCAGGCATTAAAAAGCTGTATTCAGACTGATTGGATATGAGATTACCTTCAGAATCTGTCCAGTTAATAAATTCCCAGCCTGTATTTGGTATAGCACTTATATTAACTGTGTCTCCGGCATTATAAATCCCTGATCCTATGACTGTTCCGCCTTCCTCGGGATTGGCAATTAGCGTCAAAGTATAGCCTGTCATTTCAAAATTGGCGATCAAAGTAAGATCTTCGGCAGGCATGATAAAACTGTAATCAGGTTGATTGGATATGAGATTGCCCTCGGAATCTATCCAATTAACAAAATTCCAGCCTGGATTTGAAATTGCTATTATGTTGATTGTATCTCCGGCATTATAAATACCTGATCCTAATGCTATTCCGCCTTCCTCGGGATTGGCAATTAGCGTCAAAATATATCCTGTCATTTCAAAATTAGCGACTAAAGTAAGATTTTCGGCAGGCATTAAAAAGCTGTATTCAGACTGATTGGATACGATATTTCCTTCAGAATCTGTCCAGTTAATGAAAGCCCAGCCTAGATTTGAAATTGCTATTATGTTGACTGTATCTCCGGCATTATAAATACCTGACCCTATGACTGTCCCGCCTTCTTCAGGATTGGCAATTAGCGTCAAAGTATAGCCTGTCATTTCAAAATTAGCGACTAAAGTAAGATTTTCGGCAGGCATTAAAAAGCTGTATGCAGACTGATTGGATATAAAATTACCTTCAGAATCTGTCCAATTAATGAAATTCCAGCCTGTAATCGGGATTGCGCTAATATTAACTATATCGCCGATATTATAAATACCTGACCCTATGACTGTTCCGCCTTCTTCAGGATTGGCAATTAGCGTCAAAATATATCCTGTCATTTCAAAATTGGCAATCAAAGTAAGATCTTCAGCAGGCATTAGAAAGCTGTATTCGGGCTGATTGGATATGAGATTACCTTCAGTATCTGTCCAATTAATGAAATTCCAACCTGTATTGGGGGTTGCGATGATATTGATTGTATCTCCGGCATTATATATTCCTGAACCAACGACTGCTCCGCCTTCCTCGGGATTGGCTACAAGCGTCAAAATATAGCCTGTCATTTCAAAATTGGCTATCAAAGTAAGATCTTCAGCAGGCATTAAAAAGCTGTATGCAGACTGATTGGATATAAGATTACCTTCAGAATCTGTCCAGTTAATAAATTCCCAGCCTGTATTAGGATTTACACTTATATTCACTGTATTTCCTGCATTATAAGTTCCTGAACCAACGACTGTTCCGCCTTCTTCAGGATTGGCAACAAGCATCAAAGTATAGCCTGTCATTTCAAAATTGGCTATCAAAGTAAGATCTTCAGCAGGCATTAAAAAGCTGTATGCAGACTGATTGGATATAAGATTACCTTCAGAATCTGTCCAGTTAATAAATTCCCAGCCTGTATTAGGATTTACACTTATATTCACTGTATTTCCTGCATTATAAGTTCCTGAACCAACGACTGTTCCGCCTTCTTCAGGATTGGCAACAAGCATCAAAGTATAGCCTGTCATTTCAAAATTGGCTATCAAAGTAAGATCTTCAGCAGGCATTAAAAAGCTGTATGCAGACTGATTGGATATAAGATTACCTTCAGAATCTGTCCAGTTAATAAATTCCCAGCCTGAATTTGGAATTGCTATTATGTTGATTGTATCTCCAGCATTATAAATACCTGAGTCTATGACTATTCCGCCTTCTTCAGGATTGGCAATTAGGGTCAAAATATAGCCTGTCATTTCAAAATTAGCGATCAATATAAGATCTTCAGCAGGCATTAGAAAGCTGTATGCAGACTGATTGGATATGAGATTACCTTCAGCATCTGTCCAGTTAATGAAATTCCAGCCTGAATTGGGATTTGCACTTATATTAACTGTATCTCCAACATTATAAATTCCTGATCCCATGACTGTTCCGCCTTCTTCGGGATTGGCAATTAGCGTCAAAATATAGCCTGTCATTTCAAAATTGGCGATCAAAATAAGATCTTCAGCAGGCATTGTAAAACTATATTCGGGCTGATTGGATATGAGATTACCTTCAGTATCTGTCCAATTAATGAAATTCCAGCCTGTATTTGGCATAGCACTTATGTTGACTGTATCTCCGGCATTATAAATTCCTGATCCAACGACTGTTCCACCTTCTTCGGGGTTGGCAACCAACGTCAAAATATATCCTGTCATTTCAAAATTGGCGACCAAAGTAAGATTTTCGGCAGGCATTAAAAAGCTGTATTCAGACTGATTGGATATGAGATTACCTTCAGTATCTGTCCAATTAATGAAATTCCAGCCTGTATTTGGTATAGCACTTATGTTGACTGTATCTCCTGCATTATAAATTCCTGATCCTATGACTGCTCCGCCATCTTCAGGGTTGGCAATTAGCGTCAAAGTATAGCCTGTCATTTCAAAATTGGCTATCAATATAAGATCTTCGGCAGGCATTAAAAAGCTGTATGCAGACTGATTGGATATAAAATTACCTTCAGAATCTATCCAGTTAATGAAATTCCAACCTGTATTGGGATTTGCGCTTATATTAACTGTATCTCCAACATTATAAATCCCTGATCCTATGACTGTTCCGCCTTCCTCGGGGTTGGCAATTAGGGTCAAAATATAGCCTGTCATTTCAAAATTGGCGATCAAAATAAGATCTTCAGCAGGCATTGTAAAACTATATTCGGGCTGATTGGATACGATATTTCCTTCAGAATCTGTCCAGTTAATGAAAGCCCAGCCTAAATTTGAAATTGCTATTATGTTGACTGTATCTCCTGCATTATAAATTCCTGATCCCATGACTGTTCCGCCTTCTTCGGGATTGGCAATTAGCGTCAAAGTATAGCCTGTCATTTCAAAACTAGCGATCAATATAAGATCTTCAGCAGGCATTAGAAAGCTGTATGCAGACTGATTGGATATGAGATTACCTTCAGCATCTGTCCAGTTAATGAAATTCCAGCCTGAATTGGGATTTGCACTTATATTAACTGTATCTCCAACATTATAAATTCCTGATCCCATGACTGTTCCGCCTTCTTCGGGATTGGCAATTAGCGTCAAAATATAGCCTGTCATTTCAAAATTGGCGATCAAAATAAGATCTTCAGCAGGCATTGTAAAACTATATTCGGGCTGATTGGATATGAGATTACCTTCAGTATCTGTCCAATTAATGAAATTCCAGCCTGTATTTGGCATAGCACTTATGTTGACTGTATCTCCGGCATTATAAATTCCTGATCCAACGACTGTTCCACCTTCTTCGGGGTTGGCAACCAACGTCAAAATATATCCTGTCATTTCAAAATTGGCGACCAAAGTAAGATTTTCGGCAGGCATTAAAAAGCTGTATTCAGACTGATTGGATATGAGATTACCTTCAGTATCTGTCCAATTAATGAAATTCCAGCCTGTATTTGGTATAGCACTTATGTTGACTGTATCTCCTGCATTATAAATTCCTGATCCTATGACTGCTCCGCCATCTTCAGGGTTGGCAATTAGCGTCAAAGTATAGCCTGTCATTTCAAAATTGGCTATCAATATAAGATCTTCGGCAGGCATTAAAAAGCTGTATGCAGACTGATTGGATATAAAATTACCTTCAGAATCTATCCAGTTAATGAAATTCCAACCTGTATTGGGATTTGCGCTTATATTAACTGTATCTCCAACATTATAAATCCCTGATCCTATGACTGTTCCGCCTTCCTCGGGGTTGGCAATTAGGGTCAAAATATAGCCTGTCATTTCAAAATTGGCGATCAAAATAAGATCTTCAGCAGGCATTGTAAAACTATATTCGGGCTGATTGGATACGATATTTCCTTCAGAATCTGTCCAGTTAATGAAAGCCCAGCCTAAATTTGAAATTGCTATTATGTTGACTGTATCTCCTGCATTATAAATTCCTGATCCTATGACTGTTCCGCCTTCCTCGGGATTGGCAATTAGCGTCAAAATATATCCTGTCATTTCAAAATTAGCGACTAAAGTAAGATTTTCGGCAGGCATTAAAAAGCTGTATTCAGACTGATTGGATACGATATTTCCTTCAGCATCTGTCCAGTTAATAAATTCCCAGCCTGTAATCGGGATTGCGATAATATTAACTGTATCTCCTGCATTATAAATTCCTGATCCTATGACTGTTCCGCCTTCCTCGGGGTTGGCAACAAGCATCAAAGTATAGCCTGTCATTTCAAAATTGGCTATCAAAGTAAGATCTTCAGCAGGCATTAAAAAGCTGTATTCAGACTGATTGGATATGAGATTACCTTCAGAATCAGTCCAGTTAATGAAAGTCCAGCCTTCATTGGGGGTTGCGATGATATTGATTGTATTTCCTGCATTATAAATTCCTGATCCTATGACTGCTCCGCCATCTTCAGGATTGGCAATTAGCGTCAAAGTATAGCCTGTCATTTCAAAATTAGCGACTAAAGTAAGATTTTCGGCAGGCATTAAAAAGCTGTATTCGGGCTGATTGGATACGATATTTCCTTCAGAATCTGTCCAGTTAATGAAAGCCCAGCCTAAATTTGAAATTGATATTATGTTGACTGTATCTCCTGCATTATAAATTCCTGATCCTATGACTGTTCCGCCTTCCTCGGGATTGGCTACAAGCGTCAAAGTATAGCCTATCATTTCAAAATTGGCGACCAAAGTATGATCCTCAGCAGGCATTAGAAAGCTGTATTCAGACTGATTGGAAATCAGATTACCTTCAGAATCTGTCCAATTAATGAAATTCCAACCTGGAATGGGATTTGCACTTATATTAACTGTATCTCCGACATTATAAATACCTGATCCTATAACTGTTCCGCCTTCTTCAGGATTGGCAATTAGCGTCAAAGTATAGCCTGTCATTTCAAAATTAGCGATCAAAGTAAGATTTTCAGCAGGCATAAGAAAACTGTATTCAGACTGATTGGATACGATATTTCCTTCAGCATCTGTCCAGTTAATAAATTCCCAGCCTGTATTAGGATTTGCACTTATATTAACTGTATCTCCAGCATTATAAATTCCTGATCCTATGACTGTTCCGCCTTCTTCAGGATTGGCAATTAGCGTCAAAATATAGCCTGTCATTTCAAAATTGGCGATCAAAGTAAGATTTTCGGCAGGCATTAAAAAGCTGTATTCAGACTGATTGGATACGATATTTCCTTCAGAATCTGTCCAGTTAATAAATTCCCAGCCTGAATTTGGAATTGCTATTATGTTGATTGTATCTCCAGCATTATAAATACCTGAGTCTATGACTATTCCGCCTTCCTCGGGATTGGCAATTAGCGTCAAAATATAGCCTATCATTTCAAAATTGGCGATCAAAGTAAGATTTTCAGCAGGCATTAAAAAGCTGTATTCAGACTGATTGGATATGAGATTACCTTCAGAATCAGTCCAGTTAATGAAAGTCCAGCCTTCATTGGGGGTTGCGATGATATTGATTGTATTTCCTGCATTATAAATTCCTGATCCTATGACTGCTCCGCCATCTTCAGGATTGGCAATTAGCGTCAAAGTATAGCCTGTCATTTCAAAATTAGCGACTAAAGTAAGATCTTCGGCAGGCATTGAGAAAATGTGTTCAGGCAGATTGGATATGAGATTACCTTCAACATCTGTCCAGTTAACAAAATTCCAGCCTATATTTGGGATTGCGCTTATATTAACTGAATCTCCGACATTATAAATTCCATATCCGCTAATGATACCACCTTCTTCAGGATTGGCATACAAAAACAGGACGTATTCCAAAACAGGATCCAACAATGTGATTATTCCATCAATAGTTTCTGAAATAATATTCTGTGCGCTGGCATTACTGATAACAGCATCCTGTATGGCAAATGTATAAATACCTCCTGATGGCGGAGTAGAAAAAGCAAATGACACTACAACGCCTTCATTTCCTATAAATGGTGTGTTCACAAAAGAAAATGCTATGCATCGGAAAATATTGGTTGAAGGCAGAATATTTGCCTGTATCTGATGATCTATTTTGCGTTCAGGATTTAATTGTGCTGAACCAGAAACATAATCAAAACCTGCAGGTAGCGGAATGTCAAGCTGAAAAGCAACAAACTGATCTTCATTTATAATTTCCAGGTCAACTGTAATATCCTCACCGGCTATTGCAGTAACATCTGACAATTGCATGATATTCTGAGAGATAACAGGTTCAAGAATAACATTTACAGTTACATCTTCATATGTTATGATAACTGTTCCGGAAGTGCTTTGATAGCCTTCCTTTTCTACAATGTAGTCATATTCTCCTAGAGCAATGCCATGAATAATATAGTCTCCGGGTGAATAGGTAATGGAATTGAAGGTTATGCTTGCATCTGAAATCGGATTCTGGTCAGGATCAGTTACAGAAAATGTTACTGTATAAACCTGAGACCCAATAAGGGTTATTGTTCCATTGATTACTCCACTCAAAATATTCTGTGCGCTGGCATTACTGATAACAGCATCCTGTATGGCAAATGTATAAATACCTCCTGATGGCGGAGTTGAAAAAGCAAATGACGCTACAACGCCTTCATTTCCTATAAATGGTGTGTTCACAAAAGAAAATGCTATGCATCGGAAAATATTGGTTGAAGGCAGAATATTTGCCTGTATCTGATGATCTATTTTGCGTTCAGGATTTAATTGTGCTGAACCAGAAACATAATCAAAACCTGCAGGTAGCGGAATATCAAGCTGAAAGGCAACAAACTGATCTTCATTTATAATTTCCAGGTCAACTGTAATATCCTCACCGGCTATTGCAGTAACATTATTAATCTTCATTATATTATTGCCGAATACCGGTACAATTGATATTAAGCAAACGATACCGGCTAACAGAACATGTCTCATGATAGAATTGTAAAAGTTTTCAATTTGTAAAATTAAAAAGAAAAGCTCAATCAGTTGATTTAGTTACTGATTTTATAAATATATCACCAATTAAACATAATTCTCCTCGAATAAAGAAGAATGTGGAAGAAGAATTACCAATACTAATTTTAATCTGGCATTAAATTTTAAGATACCAGACCGTGAATAGGGAATCATCCTGTTTTCAAAGATAATAACATTAACAACTGATTATCAATACATTAACAAAATTTGTAGTATAAATGTAGCAGTCATTAATACTAAAATTATGTCAGAAATGGTACTGGTTTTTAATTTATAAAAGACATTTTTCTGATCTTTGCAAAGTTTTTAAAAAGCACCAATGGTGTATTATTTTTTTAGTTATTAATCAATTAAATCAAAACATGATGAAAAAGCTATTTTTAGCAATGATCCTTCTTGCATCTTTCAGTTTAGGTGCATTAGTAGTAAAAGCTCAGCAAACCGACAATGAGAATCCTTTGTTCAACACCCTATTGAACAGGATTGACTCTCCGGCTATTAACAAATCATTTGAATTTGACGCATTTCCCACTACCAAATACAATACCGGCAGAGATGAGGTACAAATTACTATTTTAGTTAACGAGCACGCTTTCCCTTATTATATGTCAACTGACGGGCAATATGTTTTAGTTTCCGGATTCGGTGGAGGGGGTGCTTTCTGGTCAGAAGCTACCGGTTTAATTCCTTTGGGAGATGCAACAGGTAATGGTATTTCTGATAGTGGAGTTATTGCCGGTTATTTTGAAAACCCTGATGTTACCTGGAATGGTGACCCTGTTCAGTGCGCCGGAACATGGAGCCCTGTAACCCAGAACTGGGAATTTCTTGGTATGAATCCTGCCGCAAATCTTTTTTCTACTGATTACAGCTCAGGATGGGGTATCAGTGCTGATAACAACATAGTAGCTGGAATGCAATATATTTCTTACACTGATTATAAAGCTTTCAAATGGACACCGGAAGGTGGATATGATATGATTGGCAATTTACATTCTGGAGGTTCGAGAGCTTCAGGCGTTAGTGCTGACGGATCCAAAATTTATGGATGGGCACAAACATCTTTTCCAAGAACACCGGCAATATGGTATAATAATCAAATAATCTTCATTGATAACACTCAAGGCGGTGAGGCATTTGGTGCTTCGGCTGATGGAAACTATGTAACCGGAACAATTGGTTCACTTGGTTTCATATGGTCAGTTGACAGCCCACTGGTTACCTTCCCTAATTCAATTAATACCGGCACAATGTCACCAACCTGTGTTACAAATGACGGAACTGTTTTTGGATTTAATAATGAAATGTTTCCTCCTATTCCATGGGGACGCAGAGCTTTTGTAAGAGACAACCAGGGCAATATGATCACCTTTAATGATTATGCTGAAAGCCGTGGTTTGCCAAACGCTCAGGCATGGACTTTCTATAGTATTAACCACGCCACCCCCGATGGAAATAAAGTTATAGGCGCTGGTATTACACCCGAAGGACAGGATGTTTCATTCCTGATAGAATTTTCAGGTTCAAGTCCTGCTTTACCAGGCGACGCCAACTGTGATGGTTCTGTAGATATCCTGGATGCCATTACAATCAGTAATTACATTCTTGGTCATAATCCGCAGCCATTCTGCTTTGAAAATGCTGATATTAATGGAGATGGAGAAATTAATTTACATGATATTATTGGAACTATTAACCTTATTCTCAATTAATAATATTGTTCTCTGAAAAGAGAATAACACCCCTATGGTTTTTATTCCCGGGCTTTAGCTCATAATCTTGATGCTGAAGTCCGGGATTTTTTTTTGCTAAAAACATTTAAAGTCAAGAAAAATCAGCTATCAGTTTTATTCAATTAAATGATTAATACGAAAATTTAAATTATCGAACCCAAAAGGACACGTTAGAAAATTGACAACCCTGCTAAAAATCATTTCCCTTCATTCATATTGATTATATGATGCTTACTACCAACAAAAATAAAGCTTAGAACTCCAATGACTGATAGAATAATTATTGGCATTAATTTGATTTTAGCTGGTTTATGATTGGGATTTACAGCCTTCTCTGGGAAAAAATAATTTTTGGTATTCTTAGTCTGCAATGCTTTTATCTCATTAAACTTTGCCACCACTACTGAGGTTTCAAAAGGCACATCATTAACAAATCCTTCAGCAGGAAGAACAATATTGGATATAGCCTTTTCAAACCAATAATTAACAACTATTTCGCGCGTATTAAATGGAACATCATCAACATAATCTTCAGCCGGCAATCTGATATTGGATATTAAATTTTCGAATAGTTTGTTCACTACTATTTCGTGAGTATCAAGAAAAATGTCTTCAACATAATTTTCAGCCGGGGTTCTGATATCAGCTATTGCCTTTTCGAACCAAAAGTTAACAGCAATTTCATGAGTATCAAATGGAATATCATTAATCTCCGGTTCAGCCTGAAGAATCGGGAAATTAAATTCATAAGCCTTGCCTTCATTATTTACACACAACATGAATGTTGTTAAGAAAATGGTGACAATAAATAATTTAGATTTGCAATTGTTATAAAATTTCAGAGTTTTCATTGAAAATTAGAATTAAATAAAATAGAAATATCGAATTTACAACAATATGACGCCTGACTCAAATATTTGTTACAGTTTTGAGCAAATGATTTTTTGTAAAACATCAGCCTGCAAACCTTAGTAATCCGCTCCTGGTGAACATAAAGCAATAATCAGCGTTAATTGAACGTAATAATAAAAGTACTAAAAATAATATGGGTAAAATAGGATTATTTTATAGCGGCAGTCCCAAGGGCAGCACTCATAAAGTTGCATCCATGATCAGGGATGCTATGGGTAAAGCCAATGTTGATATGCATAACATTGCAAATGTAAAACCTAAGGACATTGAAAAACACGAATTTCTTATCCTTGGAACATCTGCATGGGGTATTGGCGACATGCACCGCGATTGGGAAATGTTCATTGACAATCTTCTGGAAATAAATTTTAGTGGTAAAAAAGTCGCTCTGTTTGGTCTTGGCGATCAGAAAATCTATCCGGAAAGCTTTGTTGACGGCATGGGAACCATTTATTGTCGCCTTCCGGATAAATCGGTTGTTGTCGGCTTTTGGCCTATTACCGGCTATGAATATTATTTTTCCTCAGCCGAAAAAGACGGGCAATTTGTAGGGCTTGCCATTGACGATGATTCACAGCCTGAACTAACAAGCACAAGAATTGAAAAATGGACAGGCATTCTGAAAAAAGAGTTTAAAATAAATTAAACAACATGCGTTTTCTAAAAATAATTATAGCTACCCTAATATTTTACGGAACATTCTGGCAGCTTAATGCACAATCCCTTTCCGAAAAAAACTCTTTACAACATATTAAATATCTTAGCAGCGACAAACTGCAAGGAAGATACCCCGGCACTGAAGGCAACAAGCTTGCTGCTGAATATATCAGGGATCATTTTGCAAATGCAGGATTGGAACTCATTTATGATAAAGGTTTTCAATCGTTTGAAGTCGTTACCGGTGTTAAACTTATTGACGAAAATTACTTAGTTACTGAAAACTATAATGCCACTCTAAAAAAAGATTTCATTCCTCTTTCTTTTTCGGCAAATGCAACCGCATCAGGTCATGTAGTTTTTGTTGGCTATAGTATAGTTATCCCCGATAAATGGGATGATTATTCAGGTATTGATGTAAAAGGGAAATGGGCTCTTTCACTCACCGGCGATCCCGAACCAGATAATCCGAAAAGTGGTTTTATTGCCCATGCTTCTGACAGACAGAAGGCATTAAACGCCCGTGATCGTGGTGCTATAGGTTTATTACTTGTTAAAGGCACCGAACAGGACAAAGAAGACAAGTTAATGCCGGCGTATTATGATAAAAATGCATCTGATGCAGGCATACCGGTTATTAATATTACCCGTAAGCTGGCAGATCATTTAATTTCAGGAAGAGGTTTTACAATTGAGGAGATTGAAAAAGAATTACAGGCATCATTACAGCCGTTTTCGTTCGAAGCATTTACAGATATAAAAGCAAAGGTGAGCCTGGAATATGTTAAAGTAAGCACTCAGAATGTTGTTGCAATACTTTACGGAAACAGCAATGAGCTGAGTGAAGAATATATAGTTATAGGAGCCCATCACGATCATCTTGGAATGGGTGGAACAGGCTCAGGCTCAAGAATGCCTGATTCAATAGCCGTACATCACGGAGCTGATGATAATGCATCAGGAGTAGCTGCTTTACTGGAACTGGCTTCAAATATGGCTTCAAAACAATCCAGGAACAAGCGCAGTATTTTGTTTGTATCTTTCGGTGCTGAAGAAATGGGACTGGTAGGTTCAAAATATTTTGTAAGCAATTTGCCTGTACCTGCCTCACAAATCAAAACCATGATCAATCTTGATATGATCGGCAGACTTAAAAAAGACTCAGTTCTTACCATAGGTGGTACCGGAACAGCAAAAGAAATGGATGAGATATTATCTACATTTGAAAACGACCTTCCATTCAAAATAAGCCGTCAGCCCGATGGTTACGGACCTTCTGACCATGCTGCCTTTTATGCTGCTTCTATCCCTGTATTATTTTTCACCACCGGCGCTCATGAAGATTATCACACTCCCCTCGACACCTGGGATAAAATAAATATTTCAGGGCTTGAAGCTATCTCTGATTTTGTATACGATTTAAGTAATTATCTGGCTGACCACACTGAAAGCCTAACATTTACCGAAAGTGGCACCATGACCCGTACTGGTATGGGAAGAGGATATAAAATAACACTTGGCATAATTCCCGATTATGCTTCAACAAATCAGGGTCTCAGAGTGGATGGGGTCAGGCAGGAAGGACCTGCAGCAAGAGCAGGAATAATGAAAGGTGATGTTATAATAGCAATGAACGGATTGCAAGTTGGGAATATTTACGATTATATGGCAAGACTAAATACCCTGAATGCCGGCGACACCGTTATTGTTGAAGTAATGAGAAACGGCAAAAAAGAAGTTCTTCTTGTTCAATTGTAAGAAACTGATGTTTTTTTGAAGATTGTCTATCCCGGTATCTGGCTTATTCGTAAATAACTTTTACCC
>MTBK01045965.1_pt1 | contig 21164 bp, 21 predicted proteins | sample 1535981 | NCBI WGS metagenome assembly MTBK01 (sample SAMN06109225, study PRJNA356200) | anaerobic digester metagenome | isolation source: biogas reactors fed with pig manure or primary and secondary sludge | place: Spain | collected 2016-06-30
GGCCACCAAACCCGCCAAACTCACCCTTGAGCGACAGCAACAGCTCCGTCGTCTCGCCGCGACCGGAGAACCCGTCCACGAGCTCGCCAAAGCTTTCGGCATCAGCCGAGCAACGGCATACCGGTACCTCTCCGCACCCGTGAACGACCCAGCGCTGGAGCCGAGGCAGCCGTTATGAATCTGACCGAGCTGGGCGCGGCCCTTGGCCCCTTCTTCGATATCTCAGGCAGCCCCTCACACCAGCAGCTCCGCGATGCGTTCGCCCGCCACGCCCTCAGTCATCTCGATCCCGCGCCAGAGGGAAGAAAACCGGACGGGTCCCACCTGGGCAAGATGAAGCGAATCAGACATGTCTTCGCCTCACCGGAAGCGCACAACGCGACTGCGGGGCTGCTCTTGGCCCGAGAACTTGTGGCGCTGTGTCGGGCTCACGGCGGCTTTAATCCTGACAGCGAGAGCTATGCCGGCACCGCGAGAGTGACCCAGCTCGTCCAGGCCTTCGCTCCGCTCGGATTCACACTCGAACCCGACGGGTCCATGCGCCCGACCGTCATCGACAACCTCAGCGGCACCGAACTCACAGCGACGCTGCGCAGCTACGTCGACAGAATCAACTCCAACCCCGACGACGCACCGCTACAGGTAGGTACGGGAAAGGAACTCGACGAAGCCGCCGCCCGGCATGTTCTGACAGAACTCCTGGGTGACTACCCGGTGTCGGACAACTTTCCGGTCACGTTGACCAGGGCTTTTACCGCTATCGGCATGGCCACACCTACGGAGCTGCCGAAGCTCGATCCCGACCCGCACCGTGCAGTGCATCAATGCCTGTTCCTGCTGGCCACCGCGGTCAATCGACTTCGAAACGACGCCGGAACCGGCCACGGAAGACCCGGATCACCGCGTAAGACCACCGAATTGAACGCAGCGGAAGCCCGCCTCGTTGCTCGCGCAACTGCACTCGTCGCAGGGGCGCTGCTCGACAAACTCGACGGTGGCTGATGCTGGACGGTGTCTAAAGTTCTGAAACCGTTGATATTGCGACACTTTCACCGCTGCGGGCGCGAACTGGGGAAACCCGCTGCGAGCACTGTCCCAGAACTGTGCGTCTAAACGAGGACTGCGCGGTGGTGTGGCTACGCTTTGTCGTTGGTCACCGCTGCCTCACCCCCCGTGGCAGCGGTGACCCCTTTTCCGACATGGCTCCCGCCCGACCCTGCGGGTCGGTTGGGTTCGATTCCCGTTGATGGCGGCACTGTGATCGCCCCGGCAGGAGTGGGGCCACCTTTTGCGACAGGTAGACGGCTTAGTCCCCCGCTGGGATATAGAAATTCCCTTTCTTCCAGGTACTGCGACCGCGCGATGTCATCGACGATCATCTGCGCCTGGATGCGCAAGGTGTCGATGGTCTTCTCGTCGGGCTCCTGCCCAGGATTGTCGCTGCGCCACCGTTGGACCATCATCTGAAACTGTTGGTCATGTAGCCACGTCATGATGTTCTCCTTTGCGACGACGGTGGCGGGGGCACCACTTTGGGGGGCGAGGTCAGGACAAGGCGCGGTAGACGCTGGATCGTGAAATGCCCAGGGAACGGGCGATATTCGCTCTAGGGGTGCCTGCGGTGTCGAGGGTGTGTACGGCGGCGATGGTGTCGGCGGGCAGTTTCGGCCGGCCCGGTATTCGCCCGGCTGCTCGGGCTGCGGCGACCCCGGCGGCGGATCGTTCGCCCGCTAGTGCGCGTTCGAATTGGGCGACGGCGGCGAAGACGTGGAAGACCAGCCGGCCCCCGGCGGTGGTGGTGTCGATGGCCTCGGTGAGGGAGCGCAGTTCGATTCCTCGGGCATCGAGGTCGGCGGCGACGCTGAGTAGGTGCGGCAGGGAGCGGCCGAGTCGGTCCAGTCGCCACACCATCAGCACATCCCCGGTGGTGGCGGCGGCCAGCAGCGCGGTCAGGGCGGGGCGGTCATCGCGCCCGCCGGACATCTGCTCTGTCCAGACATGCTCGACCCCAGCGTCTTTGAGCGCTTGCACCTGCATATCGACACTTTGGTGTGTGGTCGACACGCGGGCGTAGCCCAGGAGCGTCATCGCTGGTCGTCGAGCTCGATGGCGCGCTGGCGCCGCTGGGCGGCGGTGTCTTTCGCCTTGGGTGCTGCCATGCCCGTGATGCTGGCACGGGCCTCTGACAATTCAGCCCGGCCACCGGGCGTTGAGGTTCGTACCAGCATCGATGACGCAATAGTGCAATGATGTAATTACGTCTTTACGTCTGCACTGAGATCCAAGGTTCGGTTAACCCGCACTCGACTGCTGTCTTATCGACCACTGCTGCTCGCCGCGCGGTCCTAGCCCATCGGGCCGGGGTGCTTTCCCTGTGGGCTTGTATCGCGCGTCTAGTTCCGCGATCGCTTCCTCGATGGTGATCGAACCCGAGGCGATCTGAACAAGCCGGTCAACGTCTTCCCGGCTTGGGCTCAAGACCCTCCAGGCGACCACTGCCGATCACGTTGAGCACTTTCCAAGCTTGCTTGGGCTCCAACCCGGCCACGGCGGCGTCGATGTAGTCCTGGTTCGCGATCGCCATCCCCACCCTCCATCATGTTGGGCCATTCTCCTCCCGAGGTACGACGGATTCAGCACCCATGCCGACCGGGCCCCCTGACATGCCGGGCAACCCGTAGCGCCCCTGGCGCGGGTTTCAGGATGAGCGCGTTGCTCGAGACCGCTGCCCAGGAGCCACCCCTTGGCCTGTTGCGTACGAACAGCCGAGCAGGTACAATCAGAAACGTACCCGGTACACGAAACGTACCTATCGTATGGATGGGAGTCTCCCGCTATGGCCGTTAAGAGCACCGCCGCCGCGTCCGCCCTGGCTGATGCGTTCGCCGCGCTGAGCGTGGAGGGCAAGCCGGTGACCGTGCGGTCCCTGCGCGAGCGGGCAGGGGTCAGCACGGATGCGGCCGGTGAATGGCTACGCACCAACCGGCCCGCACGGGATGTCTCCCCGGTGCCGGCCGATGTGCTGGTGCGGGTTCTGGATCCGCTGTGGTCGGCGGCGGTGGCCGCTGCCCGCGACGAGCAGGCCGAAACCGCCGCCGCCGAGCGGGCCGCCTTGGTCCAGGCCGAGACCGATGCCCTGGCCGAGCTGGCCGCCGCGATCACCCGCGCCGAGACCGCCGAGGCCGAAGCGACGCAACTACGCCGCGAGCTCGCTGACCTCGACACCCGTCGCGCCGCCGCCGAGACCGCCCGCAACGAACACGCCGCCCTCGCCGCCGCCGCAACCAAAGACGCCGCCGACGCCCGCGCCCTCGCCCACAGCGCCGAACTACTCGCCGCCGAAGCCCAGGCCACCGCCCGCACCCTGCGCGAAGTCCTCGACACCATCAGCAAAAACACCAAGGACGAAACCAACACGAAGTGACCGTTTCACGTAATGACGCAATTACGGCATTACGTCATATGTGCGGACGTCGTGCCGCGTGGCTACAGCGAGAAAGTTCGTGATGGTGAGTCTCTAGAGGCCACGGTCCCAACTCTCGCGTGACGTACTGATGCAACTGCGTCAATGCGCTATTGCGTCTTTACGTCTTTACGTCTTGTTGGAGGAGAGCCACTGTTCGGCCAGTTCGGTGAGGATTTTGCTCATACTGGTTTCTCGATCCAGAGCGGCCTGCTTGAGCGCTCGAACGGTCGCACGGGGCAGGTAGACCGTCGCCCGCTGCATATCGTCGGCGGGGGAACGGAATGCCTCGGCTGCCCGACGACCGGGCTCGGTCTTGACCCGGGCGGCCATCTTGGAAGTCAGATCAGACATGGACAAGCGCCTTCATTAGTTCGGTGAGTACGTCGTCGTAGCCGTGCAGATAGGCCGGCGCGGTTCCGTAGGCGCGGCGAACATCTTCGCGCCGCACGATCGGAGTGGAGACGACCGGCACGCCTTCGCCTTCCAGGAGTGCTTTCACCTCGTCGGCTAGGCGCGTGCGTAGGTCGACCCCGGTGAGCAGGACTGCGGTGGGTCGGTGGGCGGTGATTTCCAGGGTGGGCCACACGCGGCGCACGTCGAGGGGAGAGGCGCCGGTAGGGACGACAACGAGATCGGCGATGTCGATGGCTTCCTGGATGACCTGGGCGGTCCCAGGTGGAGTATCGACGATCGTCAGTTCACGGTCGGAGTTGACGGTGAGCGGACGGGTGGCCGGCAGAACAGGGAAGGGCAATGGGTTGTCGCCCTGGGCGTCGGTGGCCCATTCCAAGGCCGAGCCCTGGGGATCAGCGTCGATGAGCTCGACGTCGATACCTCGACGATGGGCTGCGGTGGCCAGGTAGACCGCGCTGGTGGTCTTGGCCACCCCACCCTTGGTGTGTACCAGAGACAAGATCGGCATGGACGAACCATACGTCGCAGCGCAATGACGCATATGCGTCAACACGCCGTTACGTCATAACGTAATTGCATCTTCACTGTTCGGGGGCTTGTACCGCTCCTGTGGTGAGGTTCACCGGTTGCCGGCCGCATGCGGTGGGTGTCGGTCTAGCTGAATGGCGGGGACGAGGGCCCTGTGGCTCGCGCCCGGTTTAGGTTGTTGTTGCTCAGATCGAAACCGGCGCGGGTTGCTTGACGAGAAGTTGACTGATCGGCGTACGCTTAAGAGGCCTTGGTGAAGAGCCAGGGAAGTGGAGCCGGGAGCCAGCACGTTTTGCTTGGTCGCCCGGCTCTCGCGCGTTGTGGAGCTTTTTCAATCCAGATTCACGCGATGCACCGTCACCAGGGGCGCGATGGCAGCGCGCGTTGCGCCTCCGGCGCCGTAGGCCCACGCCACCAGATCGGCGGCCCACAGCAGCTCATGCGCTGTAGGGCTGTCGAGGGCGACGCGGACTCGATCCGCAGCTGATTTGGTGGCCAGCGCCCCCACAACCGCCGTTCGGTCCTGCTTGTCCTGCGAGCATGATTCGATCAGCACCCGCGTGACGCCGTGGTCGGCGGCGTAGTTCCCCAGTGCCTCCAAGCAGCGCGTGCGAGCTCGCCGCTGGCTGTATTGAGTTCCGCGCCGGGCAGCGACGAAGACGTGCGCCTGGTCGATCGGTGGCGACTTGAGGAACTGAGACAAGATCCGATCTCGGTTCCGGGTTTCGGCGTGCATGTGCAGCCTGTCGCGGTTGTTCGGCTTCAGTTCCCTCATCCGTCGACGCGCGGCCGCCAGATTCGCGACCGGCACTACCGCTGCGCACAGCAGATAATCCGTCCGACACGACTCGTCAACGAACAGTTCGACGCCCAACGTAGGTCCTTTCGTTCGCCCCTGCAGCAGAGGCCTCTCACCTCTTCTAGAAGCGGCACGGGCCGTTCTACAGGGCGGGCGTGCATAGCTTTCGGTCCGGCGCGCTCGCGGGGGCCTTCCGCTCAAGTACCGAGGTTCCAGTCGCGGGGCAAGCGGAGCTCGTGGGCGTAAGCGGCGACGATTGCCGCTTCGATCTCCCGAGGCGTCATGCCAGGCGGTGGCACGCTTCCGCGCCGGTAGGCGGCCATTGAATCTCCACGCGCGGTGCTGAAGGCGTGGGCCAGCGGCCGGTGACGACCCATTCGACGGCGGCAGGGGTTGCGGCGGCCAGCGCAACGGCGTGCAGCGCGGCGCACAGTCCTAGGCCGTCGTCATCATCGTTGCCCGCGGCATCCCACATAACGCGAAGTCTTCCCGGGGCACCGTGTTAGCTGCTAACGACACGCCGAGCGGTGATCCCGCTTTTTCCGGCGCCGACCTGGCATGGTCGCGCTATGGCCCAACGCAAGACCCACAAGGGTGAACGTGGACAGATCAGCACCAGGCCGGCGCTCGTGGTCTATGAGGCCGTCAAGTCCAAAGCAGCCGAGCTCGGCATACCGATGGGGCAGTACGTGGCCGATGTGCTCGCCGAGCACACCGGCCACCCAGACCTCGTCCGTGAGCTGAACAAAGAGCGGGAGGTTCTGCCACTGGCGATGTAGCACCCGCGGCCCGGACCGCGTTTGTGCGGTCGGGCAGATGTGGACAAATCCATAGCGGTGCGATCCGAAGGCCCCAGATATGACGAAGGCCCCCATTCGGGGGCCTTGTCGAGGGTTTGAACCGAGTTACCAGCTCGGTTCCGGGTCCGCACCCGTTGCCCCTTGAAAGGGACGTGTCTGTTGCAGGACTCGTCTCACGGTAGCTCATACCTGTCTGCAGTTCTAGACGGGACGCACCGTGATTTATCGAATGGTGATCTTCGCCCGGCCGGCTACCGCGGTTGTGGCCCTTTGTTGCGCCGCCGCGGGGTGGCTCGCACCCGGCCGTGGGCGGTGCGAGTCGCCCAGGCGGGCTGTGAGCGGGGGAGTGGCGGCGGCGCCGGCACCCCGTTGCTGCCCCCTGCGGCGCCGGGGATTGTTCTTGAGCTAGAGGCCGGGGTGTGGGCCGGTGTCGGGTGTTGGGTGGGGCGTGGCCAGCGGTGGGTGCGGTTCACGGTCCCGATCGCCTATGACTTGCGCTACAACATCGCGGTGCGCCCGCTGCTGGGGGCCAATCAGGTCAGCCGGGCCGCGGTCCTGGCGGTGGCCGCCGCCCGGGCCGACTACGCCGAGTACGCCACCGGCCGTAACAGCCGCCCCACCAACGAGCGCCTAGCCGCCGACACAGGCCTGTCCGTGCGCACCGTCCAACGCGCCGACGCCGCGCTTCGCCTCTTAGGGGTCGCGACCGAGGTGCTCCGCGGCCGACAACGCACCCGCACCGAACGGCTCGCATCGTGGCGGGTGGGTGACCGGGGACGCGGCTGGGCCTCGGTGTGGGCGCTGCACGACGACGCAGCTCTCGCCCGCGCGATCACAGCGCTGTCACCCCATCCCGAAGGGTCTCTTTTCAAGAACTCCATCTCTAGTTCTTCTCTACTCACTACCGGTAGCCGGCGCCCTCCGGGCGCCGGTGGACGCGGCGCAAAGCGCCGCGCAGGCCCCGACGGCGGGGGGACCGGGTTGGCGGCAGCGTGGCGGCGCGATCCGCACGCCCCGCCGTGGGCCCGCCGGCACAGCGTGCACGCGTGGGCCAGCGTGCTGGCCGTACCCGCAGCCGCCGGTTGGGTGTCACGTGACATCAACGCGCTGATCGCCGATTGGGCGGGGGTGCATGGTTGGGTGCCCGACAACCCGCATACCGCGATCGGGTTGCTCGGGGCGATGCTGGCCTGGCACGGCGACCCCGCGGTGCGCCCGGCCGCCCTGGACGTCGCGCGCGAGGCCGCCGAGTTGGCCGACGCCCGCACCCGGGTGGCAGCCCAACTCGCCGCCCGCGACACCGCCGCCGCCGCCCGTGCGGCCGGACAGGCCGCCCTCGGCGGGGCCGGGCACACCGCCGCCCGCGCCGCCGCCGCGCAAGCGGCCGCCCGTGCGCTGTCCCGGCGCACCGCCACCGTCGCCGCCGACACCGCCGCCCACCACGCCGCGGTCCGCACCGCCCGCGGCCTGGACATCCCCTGCGGGCCGGACCCGATGACACCCGAGAATCAAAGTACGACAGGAACGTAACGGGTACACGAAGCGTACCTGTATGTACCTATGGTGACGGGCCCGCACCCTCCACGGCAAGACGGGCGGCCGAGCCCAACCAGGCGGGCGGACTCCGCTCGTTCGTCTCCCATGGCCAACCCCCGCAGCAACCCACGGCCCTTCCCTCTCCCACACGGCTCCGATCTTCCAAAGGCTCCCCTCCACCTCAGCCCCCCGTAACCCAATTCCCGCTCCATCCCCTTCCCGCCACGCCAGCCCCACCCCAAACCAAGGCCACCCTAACCACAGTCTCAGTATCTGGCACATTTGCACAATGTGTGCGAGGCTGGGGGTGCGCCTGAGGGCGCACCCCTTGTGTGGCCCGGTGGGGTCGCAAGTCGGCTGGGAGGTGGTGGCTTCGGTGTTGACGATCGCGAAGCTGCGTCAGTGGTCGGTGCGGTATTACAACGACACGTCGCGGGCTGCGCAGAGCGCGGCGATGGATCGTCGGTCGGCTAATGGTGGTTTGGGGGAGTACTACACCGAGGGGGAGACCCGGGGTGCGGTGTGGATGGTGGCCGGGGACGCCGCGGCGGCGGCCGGGTTGGTGGGGTTGAGCGATGAGCAGCGCGCCGGCGGGGTGGCGGATTTGGATGTGGTGGCGCGCTGGCTCGATGACGGGGTGGCCCCGAATGGGGCGTCGGGCCGGCGGTTCGCCGAGCGACACAACCATGGTTTCGATCTGACGTTTTGCGCCCCGAAGTCGGTGTCGGTGTTGCGGGCGGTGGACACCACGGGGGTGGTGTCCAAGGCGGTGGCCGAGGCGCACACCGCGGGGATCGCGGCGGCACTGGAGTATTTGCACCGGCACGCCGGCTACACCCGAGTGCACAACCCGGAAACCGGGATGAAGGACCTTCAGCGGCTGCCGGGGTTGGTGGCGGCGGCGTATCAGCATGAGACGTCGCGGGCGGGGGATCCGCATCTGCATACCCATGTGTTGGTGCCGAATCGTCAGGCGCGCGCCGACGGCACCCTGGTGGCGATCGACTCGGATTCGTTGTGGCATGAGGCCCGGGCGGCGGGGGTGATCTATCAGGCGACGCTGCGGCGGCGGGTGTGGGAGCTGGCCGGTTTGGAATGGGAGGCCGTCGACGCCCATTCGGGGATGGCCGAGATCGCCGGGGTGGACCGGGCGGTGTTGGCGGCGGCGTCGCAGCGCTCGACCCAGTTGCATCAGTGGGCCACCGAGCATCTGGTGGTCGGGGAGAGCGTGACGGCGGCGCAGTTGGCCAGTGCGCAGAAAGCCACCCGCCCGAAGAAGCCGGAACACCGGCCCTGGGCGGAGTTGCGTGAGGAGTGGGTGGGGCGGTTCGGGGAGGTGGTCATCGACCCGGTCGCGCAGTCCGTGGCGCGGGAGGCGCGGGCGGCCGCCGGGCGGGTGAGCGCCACCGAGGTGGTGGCCGCGGCGGTCGGCGGGATTACGCGCTCGGCGTTCACCCGGGCCGATCTGGTCGAGGCGTTGGGGGCGCGGCTGCCGGTGATCGTGGATGCCGCCCCGGCTGATCCGCTGGAGTTGGTGGAAGCGCTGGCTGAGCGGGCCACGGTGCGCATCACCGACCCGCGCGCGGCGCATGAGCGGGAAGGCCATGAGCGGTACACCGCGGCGCCGATGATCGCCGAGGAGATCGCGGTGTGGGAGATGATCGGCGCCCGCGACGCGGCCGCCGTGTTCGACACCGCCGCGGTGGTGGACACCGCCGGTCTGTCCGAGGATCAGGCGCGCGCGGTCGCCGCGGTCGCGGCTTCGCCGTGGCTGGTGCAGGTGATCACCGCCCCGGCCGGGGCGGGCAAGACCACCTCGCTGCGGGCGCTGCGGGAAGCCGCCCACGCTGGCGGGATCGGGCGGGTGATGGTGGTGGCCCCGACCGGGCGGGCGGTCGACGTCGCCCTGGCCGAAGGTGCGGCCGACACCGGCGCCACCGTGGCGGCGGTGTTGGCCGACATCCGCGCGGGCCGCGGGCAGCAGCTCGACGCCGCCACGCTGCTGCTGGTCGATGAAGCCGGCATGGTCGGCACCCCGGCGCTACGCGAGCTTTTAGCCGCGGCCACGGGCGCGGGGGCGAAAACAGTTCTGGTGGGCGATGCCCACCAGTTGGCCCCGGTGCGGTCCCGGGGTGGGATGTTCGCCGAGCTGGTCGCCGACCTGCCCTGGGCGCAGCATCTGTCGGCGGTGTGGCGGATGGCCGATCCCGGCGAGCGGGACGCCTCCCTGGCCATCCGCGACGGTGACGGCGCGCAGCTGGCCCGGGCGGTGGGCTGGTATCGGGATGCGGGCCGGCTGCACACCGGCGATCCGGTCACGATGGCCGCCGACGCGTTGGCCGCCTGGACCGCCGACCGGGCCGGCGGGGCGGACGCCCTGCTGATCGCGGATCGGTGGGAGATCGCCGATGCGCTCAACGAACGCATCCACCGCGACACCGTGGCGGCTGATGCCCCGACCATCACCGGGGCGCGGCGGTGTCGGATCGGGGTCGGCGATGTGGTCATCAGCCGCCGCAACGACCCCACCATCGAGGTGTACATCCGGGCTGGCCACGGTGCCCCGCTGAGCCTGATCGAGGATGCCCCGGTGCGTAACGGGCAACGCTGGCGGGTCGAGAAAATCGACCCGGCCGGGGACCGGATCGCGGTGCGCCGGATCGGGGATCAGGCGCTGAGCGTGTTCACGGGTGACTATCTGCACCGCCACGTCCACCACGGCTACGCGATCACGGTGCACGCCGCCCAAGGGACCACCGCCGATCGCTGCCACGCCGTGCTGTCGGCGGGCGGGCGGCGGTCCTCGGCGTATGTGGCGATGACCCGCGGCCGCCAGGCCAACCACGTCTACCTCTGCGAGCAGATCGCCGGCGAACAGGATCACGAACACACCCCCACCCCTGTCGCGGGGGTGCATCCGGCCCGCCGCGGGGACGCCGCCGACGCCGCGACCACCCTGCTGGAGCTGCTCGGCCGCGACGAACCGCACCGCACCGCCGGCGGCACCGCCGCCGACACCGACCGGGCCGGGCTGCCCGCCGCGGTCGTCGAGCTGCTCGACGCCCGCACCCACGCCCTGGCTCAGGTGCGGGCCGCCCACGAGGAGCACACCCAGGCGGCAGCCCGGGCGCAGACCGCTGCGGTGCTGGTGGGGCGCACCGCTGATCTGCAGGCCGCGGTCGAGGTCTTCGTCTGCGCCGCCGGGGCACGCAGCGGGGCGACCGGCTATGCCAACCCCGTCGCCGACCCGGCCGCTGGCCATGGCCTGGATGAGTCCACCCGCCAGGTGGTGGGCGCGGTCACCACCAGCATCCGCTCGGTGCACCCGCTGCGTGGCGCCGATCCCGGGCAGCGCGCCGCCATCATCGAGGCGGTCGCCGCCGCCGCCGGCCAGGCCGGGCACCCGACATGGCTGGCGCAGACCACCACCACGACGGCGGCCGAGGTTGAGACCGCCTGTCAGCGGGCTGGGGTGAGCGTGATGGATCCGGCCGAGGCCCTCACCGCGATGGCCGGCCGGGAGAACAAGCTGCGCGTGGGCGGGGTCCTCATCGTCGAGAACGCCGAGGCGCTGCCCACCGAGGCGCTGACCGCCCTGTGTCTGCGCGCCGGGGCCAGTAACACCAAACTGCTGCTGTTCAGCGACCCCGCCGCCGACGGGCCCAGCCGGGACCTCACCGACACCCTGGCCGGCCTGCCGTGGGCACACCACCTCGGCCCCACCCCGCCGACACCGGGCATCGTCGAGCGCGCCGCGGCGTGGACCGCCACCCACCCCCCGGCCGGCGACATCGACACCGTGCAGGCTGGTCAGGAGGAACTGCCCGGCTGGCTGCGCAACGCCCTGACCGTCGCCGCTGAGCACCGCAGCCCCGCGGTGATCGGCCGCCGCCCGGCCCGGTCTGTCCTGGCCGACGACCTCGACGCTCGCCGGGCCGTCGAGCGGATCGCGCTGAGCCCCACCACGGTGCACACCCTGGACCTGCACACCAACGCCGGCGGTCAGGACAAAGCCGCCGTGATCGGCGCGCTGGCCCGCACCGGCGGCCCCGGGGTTCAGATGGCGGTCATCCCGATCGGGCCGCCCGGCGCTGCCGGCCAGGCCACCGAACTGCCGTACCGGCGCTTCCTGCTCGACGGGAAAACCGCCGCCGACGTCCTGTACCGCCGAACCTGGAAACCCCCACCAGGCAGCCGCATCGTCCTCGACGGCGCTGACCACCTGACCACCAACAGCCTGACTTGGTGGCTGAACACCGCCGCTCGACACGACCTCAAACTCGTGCTCATCACCGACCGCGCCCACCCCGGCCCGCAACGACATCTCATCGACACCCTCGGCGCCGCCGCACCCTGGGCCGCCCACCACCTCGGCTCCACCGCCGACACCGGCCACCAGGCCGCCACCACGACTGTCGGGAGGCTGGTGCAGGCCCACACCGGCCTCATCACCGCCCACCACGACGCCGAACGGGCCAACGCTGAACAGATTGAGCGCTACCGCCGCCAGGAACGTACCCGCGCCCGCGACCGCAGCCGCGGCCGCGACGACGGCTACGACCTCAGCCTGTGATCAGGGGAGGTCTCGTCGTGGCGTTCAGTGGGGCGCTGACCGTCGCCAGGCGGCCAGTTCGTCGCACCGTTTACTAACAGACTCGTACGTTGCTGACCGGGGCTGGAAGCCTGCCGCCGATACGCTTCGGTGCGTGGCGGCCATAGATTTGGACAGCATTGTTTCCAGGCTGGCCAGCCAGCCGTCGCGGCCGGAAGCCACGATCCAGGCCGACATCTACGCGCTGCTGATCGCCGCCAACATTGGGCTCAACGACGAAGCGGTGAAAACGGAATCCCCGGTCGAAGGCGGCAGGAGGATCGATGTCGAAATCGGTCAGTGCGTCATCGAGGTCAAGAAGAACCTGACCAGCACTGTTCTCCAAAAAGCCGAAGAACAGCTCGCCGGCTATGTCCAGCAGCGCTCCGAGGTGTTGGGCCGCTACGTCGGCATCCTGACCGACGGCGCGCAATGGCGGCTATATCACCTGCGCGGGGATGCCCTGGAGCTCGTGTCGGTCCATCAACTGAACAAGAACGCCCCCGATACCGGCGAACTGCTGGTTTGGCTGGAATCGGTGATGTCCACCCTGACGGCGATCAAACCACTGCCCGAAGAGATCGAACACCGCCTCGGTGCCGGCTCGCCCGCCCATCAGCTCGACGCCGCTGAGCTGCACGCCATCTACGCCGCCCACGCCGACGACAAAGACGTCCAACTCAAACGCCAACTGTGGGCCAAACTGCTGCGCACCGCCCTGGGCGCGGAGTTCGTGGACTCCGAAGAACTCTTCATCAACCACACCCTGCTGGTGACCACCGCCGAACTCATCGCCCACGCGGTGCTCAACTTCGACGTCGGCCCCACCGGAACCCTGACCGCCCGTCAGATCACCAGCGGAACCGAGTTCGCCAACGCCCGCATCCGCGGCGTGGTCGAAGCCGACTTCTTCGACTGGGTCACCGACACCCCCGCCGGGGAATCCTTTGTACGCAACCTCGGCCGGCGGATCGCCCGATTCGATTGGAGCGCAGTCGAACACGACGTTTTGAAAGTCCTCTACGAATCGGTCATCACCAAAAACGTCCGCGAAAAGCTCGGCGAGTACTACACCCCCGACTGGCTGGCCGACCGCATGGTCCACACCTTCATCCCTGCCCCGCTAACCGCCGTTGCCGCCGATCCGGCCTGCGGATCAGGCACCTTCCTGTTCCACGCGATCCGCCACTACCTCGACGCCGCCCAGGCCGCCGGCATCGACATCGACGCCGCCGTCCAACAGGTCACCGCCCATGTCATCGGCCTCGACGTGCACCCCGTCGCCGTCACCCTGGCCCGGGTCACCTACCTGCTCGCCCTGGGCCGCGACAACATCAACTCCCCGGGCCGCAAAGAACTGACTATCCCTGTCTACCTTGGCGATTCGATCCAATGGAAACAGCAGGAAACCGACATGTTCACCACCGAGGTCGTGCGGGTCCGCACCGACGACAGCGACCTCTTCGGCCCCGGTGGCGGTCTGCTGTTCGCCCTGGACCTGTGCTTTCCCCGCAGTGTCCTCAAAGACGCCACCCAGTTCGACTACCTCGTCAGTGAGATGGCCGACAAAGCACTGACCACCGACCCCAAGGACGCCCACAAAGCCGTCGTGGCGATCCTCAAACGCCGCGGGATCGCCCCCGACAGCACCGACGGCGAGATCCTGCGGGAAACCTTCCTCAACCTGTGCACCCTGCGCGCCCAAGGGCGCAACCACATCTGGGGCTACTACGTGCGCAACCTCATCCGCCCCCTGTGGCTGGCCGAACCGGAAAACAGCGTCGACATCGTCATCGGCAACCCGCCCTGGCTGCGGTACTCGAAAATGCCGGCCAGCATGCAGAAGAACTACCTCGACTTGGCCGAGTCCCGCAATCTGCTCACCGGCGGACTCGGTGCATCCGCCCGTGACCTGTCCACCCTGTTCGTCGTCCGCGCCGTCGAGCTCTACCTGCGCGACGGTGGAGTTTTCGCCTTTGTCATGCCCCACGGTGTGCTCACCCGCAAGCCCCACACCGGGTTCCGCAGCGGAAACTGGAGCACCCGTCGGGGGAACCACCTCACCGTAAAGTTCGCTCCCCCATGGGATCTGGACAATGTCACCACCGGATTCCCGATGACCTCCTGCGTCGTGCACGGCAACCGAGCACCCGACCCCGCCCGCATGCCCACCACGACGCTGGCATGGCACGGCCGACTCCCCCGCGCCGACCTGCCCTGGACAGAGGCCAGCGCCAAAATCACCACCAGCCCCTCCACCGTGGCCGCCCTCGACCACGGCGCGATCACCGTCGAGTCGCCCTACAAGAGCCGATTCCGCCAAGGCGCCATTCTGGTGCCGCGCTTCGCCCTGTTCGTGGTGGACGCCCCCAAAGGGCCGCTCGGGCCCGGCGCTGGTCGCCGTGCAGTCACCTCATTGCGCAGCACCCTGGAAAAGCCGCCCTGGAAGAACTGCCCCTCGATCACCGCGAACGTCGAAACAGCCTTCATCCGCCCGGTCTACCTCGGGGAACAGGTCCTGCCCTTTCGCGCCCTGGCGCCGCGTGAAGCCGTTCTGCCGATCACCGACACCGCGATCCTCACCTCCGCGGAGATCGACCTGCACGCCGGGCTGTCCGCGTGGTGGACCGGCACCGAATCAGCCTGGGAACAGCATCGGGCCAAGACCGAGACCAAGCCGCTCTGCGAGCGCATCGACTACCACGGTCAGCTCTCGGCGCAACTACCCACATCGCCTACCCGCGTCGTCTACACCAAGTCGGGAAACACCCTCGCCGCGGCCATCGTCCGAGACTCCCGCGCGGTCATCGACCACAAGCTCTACTGGATGCCGGCACTGGTTGGGGCGGAGGCGCAGTATCTCTGCGCGATCCTCAACTCCGCCCCCCTGCTGGCAGAAGTGAAGCCCCTGCAGGCCATCGGACTGTTCGGAGGACGTGACTTCGACAAGAACGTTTTCGCAGTGCCCTTCCCTACCTTCGATCCCGGCAACCCCGATCACTGCAACCTCGCCGCACTCGGGCGACGGGCCGAAGAAGCCGCCGCCACCGTCGATCTCAGCAGCGCCACCAAGTTCCAAGCCGCCCGCAAACTCATCCGCAAACACCTCGTCGACACCGGTATCGAAGCCGATATCGTGGCCGCAGTAACGCAATTGCTGTTGTTGTCATCCCAATAGCGCCCCGGGGCTCTCGCGCCAATTCTGTTGTGCCCCTTGCATGTATGGGCGCTGGAAACGCGCGCTAAGCCACCCGGCGGGATCGCGCATCAACACGGCGAGTGTGGCTGACCGCGCTGACCGCCTCCAGTGCGCTGGTGTCGACGTGTTTGACGTCGACATTGGTGGCGGCGCGCCGATTGAGGCGATGCGCCAAGTCCAAGCCTGCATCGGCCGATTCGGCCAGGTGTTGCCAGCGCCAGACTCCGCGTTCGATGCGGTCGAGCTGGTCGATCCGCTGTCGCCTCTGGACAATCGCGTGAGCTCGAGCGTCGCCGAGAAGCCCTGTCCCGCCGCCGACGGGACAACACCCTGAGTCTGCGCACATCATGCGCATCCACAACTCACGGTGGCTACGGAGCGCTTCAAGTGACTGTTTGGGAATACTGCGTCCGAGTGCGTTGACGAACACTGGCCGCGCCGAGCGCGTTCCGCCGGTTTGCGGCTTACGGTGAGCGTTTGCTGCGGCGCCGAGGTCACAGCGTTCCCGCCAACCGATGCCGCACTCGTAACCGGTCGCCCCGGCTGCTACCGCGAGTTCCCCGAGATGTCCTTGCTGCCAAGCAATAACGTTGATGTCGCGACGAATTCGTTCGATCATCAACACCAAATCCATCGCGCGGTCCTGGGGGCGCACGCCCTGATCTGCCTTCGAGGCTGCAAGTGCGACTTCACGCGGCTCCAGCGCAGCAAGAGCAGACAAGGCTGGCGCTAGCGCGGCGTGCCCTTGCACTGGATGTAGAACACGCCAGCCGATCGCCAGAACAGCGGTGACGTGAAGCGCGATGTTCTCTCGTGCGAGGTACCGGGCTGTGCGCTGCCACAATCCGGCCTGGATATCGATCCATTCGCTGTTGAGGCGGTCGATATGTACGTAAGGGGCAATGACGGCGGTGGCTCCATGCTGGATCTGATACTCCACCGCCGAGGCAACCAGCTGCTCTTGAGTAAAAGCATCGAAATCAGCAGGAACAAGCTTGTCGGCGCGGCCGAACGGCAGCCGGGTGGCCCATGGGTCATCGGGGTGCTGCGTGCCTTGCAGGTAATAGGTCTGAGGATCAATCAGCAAGGGAACACCGGCACGGCGGGCGGTCATAGCGATATCCGCGCCTTTCAGCGGGGTGTGAGCGTCCACAACGATGCGCGACGGGCGCGCCGCAGCCGGGGAATGACCATCGAGGCCGTAGATACGCCGGAGCAATGCGGCATCCTGCGCGGACGCCCTGACGAGTAACTCGGCCATCTTCGGAACTCCCTCCGCCGTCAAGAGTAGCATTTAGACACGCAACTAGAACAGCAACTTGATGTGCAACGAATCTGCTGCATAATCAGCACGTGCCACAGAAAATAGGCTTATGAGCGACCTGCCCCCAACCACCACCCACAAGCAACACCGTCGTGGGCGACATGAAAACACCTCGTCAGTGACCTACATGCGTGTCGTTGAAGAAGTGACCAAGGCCGGCGTCACCCAGGCTGAACTCGCCAAAGCCGTCGGCGCGGGACCAAGGGCCGTGCAGAACTGGGCCAGCGGCCAAAATGCCCCGCGCGGTGCCACCGTCAAACGACTACTCGATGTCCGTACGATTATCGAACTACTCAGCGACTCCTACACCGATGAGGGCATCGACATCTGGTTGCGCGCCCGCAACCGCAACCTCAACATGCGCCGGCCGATCGATCTGATTGTCGAAGGCCAGATCGACACCGTGATCGACGAAGCCAAATGGGTCGCGGGCGGGATGTGATCGACCGCGTGGACAACCTGCCTGCCCGGCTAGCTCAAGCCAGTGCCATCAGTATCAATGGCACTTGGCAACGACATGTGGCGGTGCGATTCGCGGCGACCGCGCTGGACGGTCGCTCAGCCACCGGCCGCTGGGGTACTGAAGGCGGCTATCCCGTCCTCTACCTCGGCCGACCCACCGATTCCGTCACCGTTGAGGCTTATAGACACCTCATCGATCCACTGGTGACCGATCCCGGCCAACCCCTGCCGCCGATCCGGCCGCGCGCCTTGATCACGTGCACCGTCAACGTCACCACGATCTTGGACTTGCGTTCAGCAGCCACCCGCGCCCTCGTCGACATCACACCGGAGCAACTCCAATCCGACACCGCCGATAAAGCCGCCTATGCGGCGTGCCAGAACATCGCCGCGGCCGCACACCAACTCGAATACCACGGTCTGATCGCCCCGGCGGCAACCAAACTGGGCGAAACCCTGGTCCTGTTCACCGACCTGCTGACCCAGGAAGAACAGCCCACCAAGACCGACGAGCAAATGTGGACACAACTGCCACCAGATCCACGTGATCCTGGGCAATCCCGCCATCTGACCGTCGTTCGTTGAGCATTACTAAATCTGCCGTGAAACAGTTTTCTCAATAACGGTCGTTACTGCGACACTTTCAGCCCCGCTGTGATTTGACGGTCGGTCAGTTTTTGTCTCGGATCGGAGTGCCGACCGTGTTCGCGGCTTCCGTTGGTTTGATGAGATCTACTTCGGTGCGAACGCGCCCATCTGACGTCGGCGCGTGGATCGTGGCGCCGATACGGGCCAGGGCTGATAGCGCGGCCTGGTTTGTCGCAGTGGTAATTGCCACGAGTTTGTCGGCGCCGAGCACGGCGGCTCTCGACGCCATGCTTTCCAATACCTGGCCGCCGATCCCGCGGCCCCGTGCCGAACGGGTCAACCACATGCCGACCTCCAAATGCCCAGGTGCCACTCGTTGCAGTCGAACTACCCCAGACGCCGTGCCGTCAACGAGAATGGCGAAACTAACTTCGCCTTCAGGCCCGTCGAGGCCCCCGCGCCGGCGGTGGTGAAAAGAGACGAATTCTTGAAGTCGATCTGGTGTCCATGTCGTCGGGCCCGGTACCGCCGCCATCACTTCGTGAATTTCAGTGTCGGGCAATGCATGTAACACGAGCTGTGCGAGCAGATCGTCGCTTAGTTCGTTCAGCTGCACGCCGGGCTTCATTCGCCGGATTCACCATGCTGAGCATCGACCTGGCGGCGAATGTCGAGCAGGTGGTGTTGGACATCGTGGACGGTATGGACAGCGAGCCACCGCAACGACCGTTCGTGAATTTCGGGGTAGTTGTAGACCACTGTGCGGTACCAATCGTCAGCAGCTAGTCGCGCGAGGACATTTCTGAATAGCGTTGCTGCGTCGCCGATCTGGCGAGCCACATCGGCGGGTTCCTGCTCTGCGTAGCCGTCGTGTTCGACGCGTTCTTCGCGGGCCATCGGTGGGCAGTCTGCCCCGTCAACCCGCCGGGCCGAGAGCACTCGCTCGCGTTGTATCAGCAGCACGTCGCGTATGTGGCATCCGTACTCAAGCGGTGACCACACTTCGGGTCGTGCGCGGGTTCGCACGTCGATGTCCTCAGCGAGCAGGATCGCGGCGACCTCGGCAATCTGTTGTTGTATGTCGTGCCCGGCAGTCTGGGCCTGGCCGAGGTCATAGATGAAATTGCATTCGGCGCAGGGATCGCTCACCGCGCCATCATTTCAGGGTTGCTGGGCCGATCGAGCGCAAAAAGGGGCCGCCGCCCAAGGCAACGGGTGGACTCGTTAGTGGAGATTCGAGACATGACGGCGGAACCCGTGATTGCAGGCATATAGCCAATTAATGCTTGCACTGATAAGGTCGCGCCCATGATGAGCAAGCATGATGCTGCAAGCATGACGACTTCGGTAGAAGTAACAAGTGGAAAGAGCGCCGGGGGTATCGCCCGCGCGAAGAAGCTCACCCCCGAGGAGCGGTCCTCGATAGCGAGAGAAGCAGCTACGAAGCGGTGGAGCGAAAGTGCGCAGCCCGTGGTCGCCGGATCGGCTGACCGACCACTGACCGTCGGCGACGTAGACATCGAGTGCTACGTGCTCGAAGACGGCACCCGATTGATCACCCAGGCGTCATTCATGAGGGCGATCGGACGAACCCGATTCCCGTCAGGAGGCAGAGCGGGCGACGACGAACTGCCGCTGTTCCTCCGATCACAGAGTCTCCGGCCGTTCATTACCAAAGAGATCATTGATGCGAGCCAGCCGGTCCTCTTTCAACGGCCTGGTGGGGGTCGCGCATATGGCTACCGCGCCGAACTCCTGCCAGACGTTTGCGAGTTGTATTTGAAGGCTCGACAAGCAAAGACGCTGCCGCCGACCCAGCACCACATCGCGCAGCAGGCAGAGATCGTTGTCCGAGGGCTTGCGCAAGTGGGCATCATCGCGCTGGTCGACGAAGTAACCGGCTACCAGGAAGTACGCGCGCGGGACGCTCTGGCCAAGATCCTCGAAGCGTTCGTCGACAAGGAGTTGCAGGCATGGGTCCGCACCTTCCCCGACGACTACTACGCGGAGATTTTCAGGCTGCGTGGGCTTGACTACCCCCACGCATCCGTGAAGCGACCGCAGTACTTCGGCAATCTCACCAACGACATCATCTACAAGCGGATCGCCCCAGGCGTCCTCGAAGAACTCAAACGCGTCCAGCGAAGAGGGTCGACTGGCAAGCCCAAGGAAAAGCTGTTCCAGCGGCTCACCACCAACCGCGGCTACCCCCAACTGCGGGAGCACTTGGGGTCCGTCGTGACGATGATGAAGATGAGCCCCGACTGGAAAACCTTCATGGAGAAGCTAGATCAGATCCACCCAAGGTTTAACGAGACCATCCCACTCGACTTCGACGATAGTGGCGGCCGCGGACTCTAAACCGGACGCCAACGTCTCGTTTCTAGAGAAACGAGGTCGATCGCATCCTTCCTGGTCGAAAATCTGTCCTCAAATCAGGTGCAATAGCCGGATGAGCGATAACGAGGTGCGGCTGCTCGGCGATCGAGTGCTGCTGCGTGAGTTCGTTGACACCGACGAGAAGGTGGTCCACTCCTACGGTTCTGATCCGGAGGTCACACGCTTCATGGATTGGGGACCCAACAGCATCGAGGACACGCGCACCTTCTTAAGGGAGGCCGCCGGCCAAGCAGGAAGATCTTCCCGAGAAGGCTTCGATCTCGCGATAGTCGACATCAGATCCCAGGCAGTCATTGGCAGTGCAGCCTTGTCGGTAACCAACGTCGAGCACCGCCGAGGTGAAATCGGTTATGTCCTGCACCCCGACTTCTGGTCAAAGGGGTTCGCCACCGAAGCCGCCCGACTGCTACTGAAATTTGGTTTCGAGCAGCTACACCTGCGCAGAATCTGCGCCACTTGTCACCCAGAAAATCACGCTTCGTCCAAGGTGCTGCAGAAAGCTGGGCTCCTTTTCGAGGGCCGTATGCGAAGCCACCTATTCACTCGGGGTGCCTGGCGAGACTCCCTGCTCTACGCCGCCATCAGTGATGACGCCCCGCCAGACGTGGGGTCTCGTTTCTAGAGAAATGAGACCGCGCCCCCCACCCCCCGGTGGCGGCCGCGTAGCGCCAGTTCGCACCGTCTCATTTCCTGTCTCACATCGCGCGTCTCAGATCCTCGATGTCGGAGGACAATGAGACGGTAGCGGTGTGACAACGACTCTCGGATACGCCCGCGTGAGCACCGCGGGCCAGGACCTCGACGCGCAGCTGGCCGCGCTCGCTACCCAGTGCGTCGAATCACGCCACGTCTTCACTGACAAGCTCTCGGGTGCGGTGAACACCGACCGGCCAGGTCTTGCGGCTCTGCTGCACTACGCCCGCGAGGGCGACACCGTGGTCGTCACTGCCATCGATCGGCTCGGGCGCTCAGTCGCCGAAATCACCCGCACCATTTCCGAGCTTTGCGAGCGCCGAATCCTGTTGCGCGCCTTACGCGAGGGCATAGATACCGGCAC
>MTBK01178915.1_pt1 | contig 21099 bp, 25 predicted proteins | sample 1535981 | NCBI WGS metagenome assembly MTBK01 (sample SAMN06109225, study PRJNA356200) | anaerobic digester metagenome | isolation source: biogas reactors fed with pig manure or primary and secondary sludge | place: Spain | collected 2016-06-30
ATGACTGGGTGGGGTCGAGGGCAATCGCCACCGCAACGGAGTCGCTGCGAGGCGGAATCTACACATGCCTCTCGGCGCGAGGTCGGCGCGAGGTCGGCGCGACGTCGGCGCATGGAACAAAGTGCACGATCTGTAACATTGTGTCTTATGACCGAGCTTGCTCAGACGCCCTCCGGTTCCGCCAACGCTCCCAACGCGCCGGCCAGTGCTCCCGACGCCCTGCCGTTGGGTCCGGGCTCGCTGGTATGGCAGTACTTCGGGGACCGTCGTATCGCATTGATCGGGCCGCGGCCCGCCGTTCTGCAGAACATGCTGGCCGGGTTGGGCCAAGGCGTCCAGGACCACTCGGTGTTCTTCGCCGACACCGCCGCCCGGATCAAGCGCTCGTTGCCACCGATCTACCGGACCGTCTACGGGACCGACGACGACAACGCCGGACCGGCGGTGCGCAACTTCCACACCGGCATCAAGGGTGAACTTCCCGAGAACTTCACCACCGAGGAGAACCGGGGCCGCTACCACGCGTTGGATCCCGACACCTACTTCTGGGCCCACGCCACCTTCTTCGACCAGGCGCTGTATTTCACCGACACCTTCGTCCGCAGGCTCTCCCGCGCTGAGAAGGAGCAGATGTACCTCGAGTCGAAGACCTGGTATCGCCGCTACGGCGTCTCCGACCGGCCGATGCCCGCCGACTACGCCGCCTTCGAAAAGTACTGGGACCACATGATCAACGAGGTGCTGGTGGCCCACCCCACCGCCCGGTACGGCGTCGGCTACGTCACCAAGGGCTTCCCCCGGCCCAAGGGAGTCTCGCCGCTGGCGTGGAAAGTTCTTGCGCCGCTGTTCAATCCGCTGGCCGCGTTTCTGACCACCGGCGGTATGCCGCCTCGCACTCGGGAGATCCTCGGGTTGCCCTGGGACGACCGTAAGGAGCGGCGTTATCAGCGGTTCGCCGCGCTGTGCCGATCGCGCATCGTCAACCGGCTGTGGGACGCCCTGCCGATGACCTGGCGTTACACGCCATACGCCCGGGAGGGCTTCGCCAAATATGCTGGTCAGGGTGCCGTTCGGAATGCCTGACGCCTCGACCGAGGCGATCCTCGACGCCGCCCTCACCGAGTTCGACCAGCACGGCATCCGCCGGGTGGCACTCGATGACGTGGCCCGCCGGGCCGGGGTCAGCCGCACCACCATCTACCGCCGGTTCGCCAACCGGGATGACTTGGTCGCGGCGGTGATGGATCGGGAGAACGCCCGGCTGTTCGCCGACATCGCCGCTGATATCGCAGCCGAGTCGGCCGGCACCCGCCCGGCGGCGAACCTCTACGTCGAAGCCTTCACCGCTGCCCTGCTGCGCAGCCGTAACCACAGGTTGCTGAACCGGATGATCGCCGACGAACCGGCGCTCACCCTGGAACTTGCCCGGCGGCACTACGGGGCGGGCGTGGGCCGTATCGAGGCAGCGTTGCGGGAGATCTTCCCGCCGGGGTTTGCCGAACGGGTCGGTCCGCACACCGTCGCCGAACTCGCCGAGACCATCTGGCGCTACGCCATGATGGCGTTGCTGCTGCCCAGCCCCGAGCCGTTGCGGACCGCCGCGCAGATCAGGGCGTTCGCCACCCGGCATTTCCTGCCCAGCCTGCCGGCGGGCCTGCTCGATTCGGACTCGGGCGTCGATTCGGCCAACGTCTGCCAGGGTGTGGCCGAAACGAACTCGGGCACACTGGGGGGATGACCGTGCGAACCGCGGCGCTTCTCGCCGCCCTGATGCTGGCCGGATCGGGTGCACCGCTGGCGACGGCGAATCCGGCGGACCCGCCGGGGATGTTGACCTTCGGCGGCCTGCAGCGCAGCTATGTGCTGCACGTGCCGCCCGCAAGCCCGCCGGTCGGGTTGGTGATCAACCTGCATGGCTCCGGGATGACCGGCGCGGCCCAGGCCGCGCTGACCAACTACAACGCGGTCGCCGACCGGTTCGGCTTCGTCGTGGCCTACCCCGACGGTGTCGACCTGAGCTGGGCCGACGGCCGGGGCGCATCGATTCCGGACCGGCAGGGTGTCGATGATGTCGGCTTCCTGTCCGCACTGATCGACCGGCTTTCTCGGGACTTCGCCATCCCGCCGGGCCGGGTGTTCGTCACCGGCATGTCGGCGGGCGGGTTCATGGCGACCCGGTTGGCCTGCGACCGCGCCGACCTGGTGGCGGCGGTGGCTCCGGTGGCCGGAACGTTGGGGGCCGGAGTGCCGTGCGCCCCGTCCAGGCCGGTGTCGGTGCTGCAGATCCACGGCACCGGAGACGCGGTGGTGCCCTTCGGCGGCGGCCCCATGGTGGGCCGCGGCGGACCCAGCGACATCCTCTCCGCTCCGGCGCTGGCCGAACGGTGGCGGCAGGCTGACGGCTGTCCGGGTCCGCTCGTCGCGCAGGCGGCCTCCGGGCCGGTGCAGCGGACCGACGCCGCCGGGTGCGCGGGCGGCACCGAGGTAGCGCTGGTCCGCATCGACGGCGGCGCACACATCTGGCCGTGGGCGCCGGACGCTACCGCGATGACCGCCCAGTTCTTCGCCTCCCGCTGATCAGCCGGGTAACCGCCGGTCAGGCCACCCCGAGGACAGCGGCCACCACCGTGCGGGCCAGCCACGCCATCGTCCAGGCGAGAGCAAACATGTAGCCGAACGCCACCAGCGGCCAACGCCACGACCCGCTCTCCCGGCGCAGCACGGCGACCGTCGACATGCATTGCAGCGCGTACATGAAGAAGACCAGCAGCGCGGCGATCGTCGGCGCGTCGAACAGCGCCCGGCCCGCACCGGAATCGTCGGGGCGGCCGTCCTGGACCCGCATCGCCCGCAGCGCATCCGCGGGGTCCTCCGGGTTCTCCGCGGCGGCCACCTGGCCCAGCGTCGCGACGAACACCTCCCGCGCGGCCAGCGAGGACAAAATGCCGATGTTGATTCGCCAGTCGAAGCCGAGCGGATCGAAGACCGGCTCGACGGCCCGGCCGACCGCGGCGGCGTAGGAGTGGTCGAGCGTGTAGGCCGCCACCCCGACCTCATCGGTGGTGTCGACGCCGGCGGCGGCCATCTCCGCGTCGGAGCGCAGTGGCAGGTTCAGCAATACCCACAGCAGCACGGTGGTCGCCAGGATGATCGAGGTGACCTTGCGCAGGAACGCCGAGGCGGCCGTCCACACCTCCGCGGCCACCGTCTGCAGCCGCGGCACCTGGTAGGGCGGCATCTCCATGTAGAACGGCAGTACCCCGCCGCCGCGTGAGGTGAGCCGCTTGAACACCGCGGCCGCCAGCATCGCCGACACCGCTCCGGCCAGGTAGAGCGCGAACATCACCACGCCGCGGGCGTTGAACACCCCGACTCGGGCATCGGCCGGGAGCAGCAGGCCCACCAGCAGGATGTACACCGGCAGCCGTGCCGAGCAGGTCATCAGGGGCGCGCCCATCATGGTGGCCAGGCGGTCGCGGGCGGACGGCAGCGACCGGGTCGCCATGATGCCCGGTATCGCACAGGCGAACGAGCTCAGCAGCGCCACGAACGCCCGGCCCTCCAGTCCGGCCTTGGACATCACCCGGTCCATCAGAAACGCCGCCCGCGCCAGATATCCGCTGGCCTCGAGCATCGCGATCAGCACGAACAACAGCACGATCTGCGGCAGGAACACCAAAACTCCGCCGATGCCCCCGATCACCGCCTCGGACAGAAACGCCGACAGCCAGCCGATGCCGACGTGCGCGGCCACCAGCCCGCCCAGCCAGCCGAAGAACATCTCCACGTAGTCCTGCAGTGGCGCGGCCACGGTGAAGATGGTTTGGAAGAAGACGAACATGGTCAGCAGGAAGAGCACGGTGCCCGCCACCGGATGCAGCACCACCGCGTCGATTCGCTGGGTGCGTCTATCGACCTCGGGCAGCCGGTAACCCGCGGCGTTCAGCACCGAATCAACCCACGCGGTCACTTCGGCGGGATCGGTGGGGGGCGGCACCGCCGGCGCGGTCCAGGCGTCGACCCGCGCCATCTCGCGGCGCAGCGCCACCAACCCGTCGCGGTGACCCGCCACCACCGCGACCACCGGTACGCCCACCGCGCGGCTCAACGCGGTGATGTCGAGTCGGCCGTTGCGGCGGGCGAGATCGTCGGTGAACGTCAGCACTACGCACGCCGGCAGCCCGGTCTGCTGCAACTGAGCCAGCAGCCCCAGCGACCGGCGCAGTGTCGTCGCGTTCAGCGTCACCAGGATGGCGTCGGGAATGTCGACCCGGCTGTTGTGGTGCTCGGTGTCGAGGACATCGACGACGATCTGCTCGTCCGGGCTGATCGGGTCGAGGCTGTAGGTGCCCGGCAGGTCTTCCACCACCACCAGGTCATCCTCGGCGTCGCGGGTCCGGCCCTCGTACCGCGCGACGGTGACACCGGGATAGTTGCCGGTCTTGGCATGCAGCCCGGTCAGGGCGTTGAACAGTGTGGTTTTCCCGGAGTTCGGGCTGCCGACGATCGCGAAGCGGGGGAGTCCGGGGTCGGTCACCGGCTCGCCGGCGCCGCCACAGTGGGCCGGACCGCTCACCGCACCCGTTCCGCTGCGCTCTTCTCGGCCGGGCACTTCTCCGACGCGCACTTCTTTGCCGGGCAGATCTCCACGGTGATGCACCGGGACTGCGCGCGGCGCAACGCGATCTCGTAATCGCCCACCAGGTAGACGACCGGATCGCGCAGTGGGGCGCGGCGCACCATCGTCACCGTGACCCCCGGAGCCAGCCCGAGGTCGAACAGTCGGCGCATCGCGCTGGTCTGGACACCGCGGGCGTATCCCACCACCCGGGCGGTCTGGCCGCGCTCCAGGTCGGCCAGTGTCCGTGCGCCCTCGTGGGCAGCCGGGCCGGAGGGCTCGGCGCCGAGCAGCCGACGCTCACTCAGGCGGTCGGAGACGGAGGACACGAAATTAGGCTAGCGTCACCAACCCTAATGTGTCTGCATCCGGCCGAAAGGACGGGACTTTGGTCCCGGTAGCTGTGGCCCCGGTAATGGGGTCCCCTGTGGTCGCGCCGCCGGTTCAGGCTGGGACACTGGTGACCATGAGCGAGGTGGGAGTCTCGGCGAGGTTGTTCGCCGAGGCATGCGCGGTGATTCCCGGCGGGGTCAATTCACCGGTTCGGGCGTTCAACTCGGTCGGTGGCACTCCGCGATACATCACCTCGGCGCAGGGCTGCCGGCTCACCGACGCCGATGGCAACACCTACGTCGACCTGGTCTGCTCGTGGGGGCCGATGATCCTGGGCCACGCCCACCCGGCGGTGGTGGAGGCGGTGCAGCGGGCGGCCGCCTCCGGCCTGTCGTTCGGCGCTCCGACCGCGGCCGAGACCGAGCTGGCTGCCGAGATCGTCGGCCGGGTCGCCCCGGTGCAGCGGGTGCGACTGGTCAACTCCGGCACCGAGGCCACCATGAGCGCGGTCCGGCTGGCCCGCGGGTTCACCGGCCGGTCGAAGATCATCAAGTTCGCGGGCTGCTATCACGGCCACGTCGACGCCCTGCTGGCGGACGCCGGTTCGGGGGTCGCCACCTTGGGGTTGCCGTCCTCACCCGGCGTCACCGGGGCGACGGCCGCCGACACCATCGTGCTGCCCTACAACGACATCGAGGCGGTGCGGGAGACTTTCGCGGCGCTGGGTGACACCATCGCGGCGGTCATCACCGAAGCCTGTCCGGGCAACATGGGCGCGGTCGCGCCGGTCAGTGGTTTCAACGCCGCGCTGCGCGCGATCACCGCCGAGCACGGTGCGCTCTTGATCGTCGACGAGGTGATGACCGGGTTCCGGATCAGCCGATCCGGGTGGTTCGGCTTGGATCCGGTCGACGCCGACCTGTTCACCTTCGGCAAGGTGATGAGCGGCGGACTGCCGGCCGCAGCGTTTGGCGGGCGGACTGAGGTGATGGAGCGCCTGGCCCCGCTCGGGCCGGTGTACCAGGCCGGGACGCTGTCCGGAAACCCCGTTGCGGTGGCGGCCGGCCTGGCCACCCTGCGGCACGCCGACGACGCGGTCTATGCGGCTTTGGACCGCAACGCCGATCGGCTGTCCGGCCTGCTGTCCTCCGCCTTGACCGAAGCCGGGGTGACCCATCAACTGGCCCGCGGCGGCAACTTCCTGTCGGTGTTCTTCACCGGTGATCCGGTGACCGATTTCGCCGCCGCGCGGGCCAGCGAGACCTGGCGGTTCCCGGCGTTCTTCCATGCCCTGCTCGACGCCGGCGTGTACGCCCCGCCGAGCGCCTTCGAAACCTGGTTCGTCTCAGCGGCTCTCGACGACGACGCCTTCGCCCAGATCGAGGCGGCACTACCCGCGGCGGCCCGCGCCGCCGCCACCGCCGAGGCTCCGCGGTGACCGGCCGAACCGTCGTGCACGTGATGCGGCACGGTGAGGTGCACAACCCCGAAGGTCTGCTGTACGGCCGACTGCCCGACTATCACCTCTCCGAACGTGGGCGCGCCCAGGCGCAGGCGGTGGCGGACTGGCTGGCCGGCCGCGACATCGTCCACGTGGTCGCCTCGCCACTGGACCGCGCCCAGGAGACCGCGGCGCCGATTGCCGCTCACCACGGACTGGCCGTCCACACCGACGACGAACTCATCGAGTCGCACAACGTCTTCGAGGGTCAACGGGTGTCCCCGGGAGACGGGGCGCTGCGTGACCCGCGCAACTGGTGGCATCTGCGCAACCCGCGGCAGCCCACCTGGGGTGAGCCGTACGCGGAGATCGCCGCGCGGATGCGGACCGCCGTCGAGCGGGCCCGGGCCGCCGCCGCCGGACACGAGGCGGTCTGCGTCAGCCATCAGCTGCCGGTGGAGACGTTGCGCCGGTCGATGAACGACCAACCGCTCCATCACTTTCCGACCCGCCGGCTGTGCAACCTCGCCTCGCTGACGTCGTTCTACTTCGACGGGAACGAGTACGTCGGCTGGGGCTACGCGGAGCTCGCCGGACGGTGAGGCGGCGGGCGATTCCGGTTCTGCTGGCCTGGGTTCTGTTGTCGGGCTTGGTATCGGGTTTGGTGTCGGGCTGTTCCACCGGCGATGACGCGGTCGCCCAGGGCGGCACCTTCGAGTTCGTCGCTCCCGGCGGAAAGACCGAGATCACCTACGACCCGCCGGAGAGCCGCGGCAGGCCCGGCCCGCTGTCCGGTCCGGACCTGCTCGATCCCGAGCGCACCATCTCCCTGGACGATTTCGCGGGCCAGGTGGTGGTGATCAACGTGTGGGGCCAGTGGTGCGCGCCGTGCCGAAACGAGGTCGCCGAACTGGACCGGGTGCACCGGGAGACCCGTGACTCCGGCGTCGCAGTTCTGGGAATCGACGTACGCGACAACGATATTGACGCGCCCCGGGACTTCGTCAAGGACCGCAAGGTCAGCTATCCCTCGATCTACGACCCGGCTATGCGCACCATGATCGCGTTCGGCGGGCGATATCCCACCACGGTGATCCCGTCGACCATCGTGCTCGACCGCCAGCACCGGGTGGCCGCGGTATTCCTGCGGGAACTGCTCGCCAAGGACCTGCTGCCGCTGGTGCGGCGACTGGCCGCCGAACCGGCGCCGGGGTCGTAGCCGGTGTCCGGACTCACCGAAACCGCTGCCGCGGGTCCACTGCTGCTGGCGTTGGGGCTGGCGGCACTTGCCGGCCTGGTGTCCTTCGCCTCTCCGTGCGTGGTGCCGCTGGTGCCCGGTTACCTGTCCTATCTGGCTGCGGTGGTCGGCGCGGATGATCCGGCGGCGCGGCGCTGGCGGGTGGCCGGTTCGGCGGCGCTGTTCGTGGCCGGGTTCACCGTGGTTTTCCTGCTGGGAACCGTGGCGGTGCTGGGCATGACCACCACGCTGATCGTCAATCAGATTGCGCTGCAACGGGTCGGCGGGGTGATCACCATCGTGATGGGTCTGGTCTTCATCGGCTGGATCCCGGCTCTGCAACGCGAGGCCCGGTTTGCCCCCCGCCGGCTGGCAGGTCTGGCCGGCGCGCCACTGCTGGGCGCGGTGTTCGCCCTCGGCTGGACCCCGTGCCTGGGCCCGACGCTGGCCGGGGTGATCGCCGTCGCCTCGGCCACCGACGGAGCCAGCATCGCCCGGGGTGTCGCGCTGGTGATCGCGTACTGCGCCGGTCTGGGAATCCCGTTCGTGCTGCTGGCGCTGGGTTCGGGCTGGGCGGTGGGCGCGTTCGGCTGGCTGCGCCGGCACGCCCGTGCGATTCAGGTGCTCGGCGGGGTGATGCTGGTGGCTGTCGGTGTCGCACTGCTGACCGGGATGTGGGACCAGTTCGTCGGCTGGGTGCGCGACGGGTTCGTGAGCGACGTGAGGTTGCCGATCTGATGTGGGTGTTGCGCAAGGCGCGGGCCGGTTGGCGGGCGCTCACCTCGATGGGCACCGCGCTGGTGCTGCTGTTCCTGCTCGCGCTGGGTGCGGTGCCCGGCGCGATGCTGCCCCAGCGCAGCCTCAACGAGTCCAAGGTCGACGGCTACCTGCGCGAGAATCCGGTGCTCGGCAAGATATTCGACCGGCTGCAGTTGTTCGATGTGTTCTCCAGCTTCTGGTTCACCGCGATCTACGCGCTGCTGTTCATCTCGCTCGTGGGCTGCCTGACCCCGCGCATCGTCGAGCACATCCGCAGCATGCGGGCGGCGCCGGTGCCCGTTCCCCGCAATCTGGCCCGGCTGCCCCGGCACGCCGAACTGGTCGTCGCCGGTACGCCCGGGCAGGTCGCCGGCCGTATCGCCGGGGAGTTGAAGGGCTGGCGACGCGTCACCCGTGACGCCGATGGTTTGCGCGTCACCCGTGACGCCGATGGTTTGCGCGTCACCCGTGACGACGGCGGCGTGCTGGAGATCTCCGCGGAGAAGGGTTACCTGCGCGAGTTCGGCAACATCGTCTTCCACTTCTCGCTGCTCGGATTGCTGGCCGCCGTCGCGGTCGGCAAGTTGTTCGGCTACGAGGGCAACGTGATCGTCATCGCCGACGGCGGTCCCGGGATGTGTTCGGCTTCGCCCGCGGCATTCGACTCCTTCCGGGCCGGCAACAGCGTGGACGGCACCTCGTTGTACCCGATATGTGTGCGGGTCAAGAACTTTCAGGCCGAGTACCTGCCCAACGGGCAGGCCACGTCATTCGCCTCCGACATCGACTACCAGGCCGGTGCCGATCTGGTGACCGGAACCTGGCGGCCCTACCGCCTCGAGGTCAACCACCCGCTGCGGGTCGGCGGCGACCGGGTGTACCTGCAGGGCCACGGGTACGCACCCACCTTCACGGTCACCTTCCCCGGCGGTCAGCAGCGCACCCGGACCGTCCAGTTCAGCCCGGACAATCTGCAGACGCTGCTGTCCTCGGGCACGGTGCGGTTCGACCCGCCGGCTGGCATGTACCCGGAGAAGGAGCTTCGGCGGCACCAGATCGCGATCACCGGACTGTTCGCCCCGACCAAGGAACTGGACGGCACCCTGCTGTCGTCGAGTTACCCTGCGCTCAACGACCCCGCGGTGGCCGTCGACATCTACCGCGGCGACGCCGGACTCGACACCGGCCGTCCGCAGTCGCTGTTCAGCCTGGACCCGCGGTTGATCGAACAGAAGCGGCTGACCAAGGTCAAACGGGTCAATCTCGCCGAAGGGGAGCAGGTCACCCTCGACGACGGCACCGTGGTCCGTTTCGACGGCGCCACCCCTTTCGTCAATCTGCAGGTCTCGCACGACCCGGGACAGCTGTGGGTGCTGGTGTTCGCGATGACCATGATGGGCGGTCTGGTGGTCTCGCTGGTGGTGCGCCGGCGCCGGGTGTGGGCGCGGATCGGCCCCGGCTCCAGCGGGCAGGAGCGGAGCGACCGGGGGGTAAGCCCCAGCGGTACGGTGGACGTCGAGCTTGGTGGGCTGGCCCGCACCGATAACTCCGGATGGGGTGAGGAGCTGGATCGGCTGGCCCGGCGGCTATCCGAGGCGGAGGGTTCAGGTTCGTGAGTACCGATATCGACATCAGCCTTTCCCGGTATTCGGACTGGGCGTTTACCGCTTCAGTCATGGTGCTGGTGCTGGCGCTGCTGCTACTCGCCGTTGAATTGGCGTCGTCCCGCGCCCGGCGGGTCGAGCAACGGGAGTTGGCGACCGTCGGAGCCGGAGCCGGAGCCGGACGGCCGGGGACCGTGACGGCCGATGCCGACCGCCCCGGTGTGGTGGCCGCCGCCGGTGGCCCGCTGTTGGCCGAGCGCACCGGCCGAGCCGGTGTGGCGCTGGTCTACCTGGGTATTGCGCTGCTGTTCGGCTGCATCGTGTTGCGCGGCCTGGCGACGTCGCGAGCGCCCTGGGGCAACATGTACGAGTTCATCAACCTGACCAGCTTCTGCGGTCTGGCGGCCGCGGCGGTGGTGTTGCGCAAGCAGCAGTACCGGGCGCTGTGGGTGTTCGTGCTGCTGCCGGTGCTGGTCCTGCTGACGGTGTCGGGTAAATGGCTCTACACCCACGCCGCGCCGGTGATGCCTGCGTTGCAGTCCTACTGGCTGCCCATCCACGTGTCGGTGGTCAGCCTGGGCTCCGGGGTGTTCCTGGTCGGCGGTGTCGCGAGCATCCTGTTCCTGCTGAAGACCTCACGGTTCGCCGAGCAGGGAACCGGGGCACTGGCCCGCGTCGTCGCCAAGTTGCCCGACGCTCAGACACTGGACCGGATCGCCTACCGCACCACGATCTTCGGCTTCCCGGTCTTCGGCTTCGGCGTCATCTTCGGGGCGATCTGGGCGGAGGAGGCCTGGGGTCGCTATTGGGGCTGGGACCCCAAGGAGACGGTCTCATTCATCGCGTGGGTGATTTACGCCGCGTACCTGCACGCCCGATCGACCGCCGGATGGCGGGACCGCAAGGCGGCCTGGATCAACGTCGCCGGCTTCGTGGCGATGGTGTTCAACCTGTTCTTCATCAACCTGGTGACCGTCGGACTGCACTCGTACGCCGGGGTCAACTGATCGGCCCCCAAGATTCTGATCGGCGCTAGTCCATCGGATAGCCCATCGGATCGATGGGGTTCAGCTGGGCTTGTTGTCGCCGCGGCCGAGTTTCCAGAGGAACTCCGGGTCGTCATCGGGGCCGATCACCCGGGTGGGCGGTTTGGTGGACTGGGCCCGGATCGCGCGGAACCCGACGTACGCCAGCGCCACAACGGTCAGAAGCAGAAGCAGGTAGAGCACGGGAAACCTCCTGCTCCCGAATATACGCGCGTCGGTAGGCTCGGCGCCGTGACCGATAACCAGCCCGCCCCGAACACCGGCCGCATGCTCCGTGATGTCGTCCTCTACACGCTGGCGCGCCTGATTCTGGTGGTGGCGCTGACGGCGGCGATCTTCTACGCGGCGCACCTGATCGGCATCACCGAGTTTCCGCTGATCGTGGCCATGCTGTTCGCGATCGTGATCTCGCTGCCGCTGGGAATGTGGCTGCTCGCCCCGCTGCGCCGGCGCGCCACCGCGGGTATCGCCGAGGTCGATGAGCGCCGGCGGGCCGACCGTGAGCAACTGCAGGCCCGACTTCGTGGGGATAAGCCCGAGCGGTAACTCTGCGCCGACCGGGCATGACGGCCCGGGGCAGTTACGTTCCGAAGACCAGCGCTGCGGCCACCGCGGCGGACCACACCAGCATGGTCAGCCCGGTGTCCCGGAGCACCGGGATGAGATCGCGCCCACCGGCGCCGCCGCGCACCGGGCCGGCCGCCTTCACCGCCAGGGGAGCGGCCACCAACCCAACGACGCACCAGGGTGTGGCGAACGCGAGCAGCAGGGTCAGCACGCCGGCGGTCACCAGCATGCCCTGATAGAGCGACCGGGTTCGGCTGTCGCCGAGTCGCACCGCGAGGGTGATCTTGCCGGCGGTGCGGTCGGTGGGGATGTCGCGAAGGTTGTTGGCGACGAGCACCGCCGAGGACAGCGCCCCCGTCGCCACCGCCAGCACGACCCCCACCCAGTCGATACGCGACGCCTGGGTGAACTGGGTGCCCAGCACCGCGACCAACCCGAAGAACACGAACACCGCGACTTCGCCGAAGCCGGCGTAGCCGTACGGCCGGGAGCCCCCGGTGTAGAGCCAGGCGCCGGCGATGCAGGCGGCCCCGACGGCGATCAGCCACGGAGCGCTCGACAGTGCCAGGATCACCCCGGCGACCGCAGCCAGGGCCAGGCTCATTCCTGCCGCCGTGAGCACCGCTCGGGGCGCGGCCAGCCGCGAGCCCACCAGGCGCAGCGGCCCGGCGCGGTCGTCATCGGTGCCGCGGATACCGTCGGAGTAGTCGTTGGCGTAGTTCACCCCGACGATCAGCGAGATCGACACCGCCAGGGCCAGCAGCGCCTTCCACCAGACCGCCGAGTGCAACCAGGCGGCCGCCCCGGTCCCCGCCAGCACCGGCGCGATGGCGTTGGGAAGGGTTCGCGGACGGGCGCCTTCGATCCACTGCCCGACGGTCGCCATGGCGCAATCGTCGCACGCCGCCGAACCGGTCGGCCCGTCCTGTCGGGGCCGCGCGATACTAAGCGGGTGAAGACACCGATCTGCGACACCTACGGTATCGAGTTCCCGCTGTTCGCTTTCAGTCATTGCCGTGACGTCGTCGCCGCGGTGACCAACGCCGGCGGGTTCGGCGTGCTGGGCGGGGTGGCCTTCCGGCCCGATCAACTCGAGCAGGAACTGACCTGGATCGACGATCACGTCAACGGAAAGCCCTACGGCGTCGACATCATCGTGCCCGCGAAGTACGAGGGCAAGGGCGAGGGGCTGACGTTCGCCCAGTTGTCGGACCGAATCCCGGCCGAGCATAAGGACTTCATCAACCAGCTGCTCGCCGACCACGACATCGAGATCGAGGAGGTTCGGATCGCGTCCTCCGCGCTGGCCGGCGATACCGGGCAGAGCCTGCTGGAGGTGTCGTTGAACCACCCGATCCGGATGATGGCCAACGCCCTGGGGGTACCGCCGGACTACATGATCGAGGCCGGCAAGGAGCGGGGCATCCCGGTAGCCGCACTCGTCGGTGCGAAGGAACACGCCATCAAGCAGGTTCACGCCGGGGTCGACCTGATCGTGGCGCAGGGCACCGAGGCTGGCGGGCACTGTGGCGAGGTCAGCACGCTGGTGCTCATTCCCGAAGTGCTGGAGGCGATTTCGGAGGTACCGGGAGGTAAGGACATTCCGGTGCTGGCGGCGGGCGGGATCGTCACCGGACGGCAGATGGCGGCGTGTGTCGCGATGGGCGCGGCCGGCGCCTGGACCGGGTCGGTATGGCTGACCACCGAGGAGGCCGAGACCGCGCCGCACACCAAGCAGAAGATGCTGGCGGCCTCGTCGCGTGACACGGTTCGTTCGGCGGGCCGCACCGGAAAGCCGTCGCGCCAGCTTCGTTCGGACTGGACCGATGCGTGGGCGCCAAACCCCGGTGGGCGCAAACCGCTGCCGTTGCCACTGCAGGCGATGGTCGCCGAGCCGGCCCTGCGTCGTATCGACAAGCTCGCCCAGAACGGGCACGAGGGCGCCCAGGCGCTGTCGACCTATTTCGTCGGCCAGGGGGTGGGTCTGATGAACAAGATCAAGCCGGCCCGCGAGGTGGTGCTGGAGTTCATCGAGGACTACGTGGCCGCCGCCGAGCGGTTGGTCCGCACGCTCGAGGACTGAGCCGGCTGGTTCGCCGGCGCAGATCGCAGCGACGATCAGTCCGCGGCCAGCGGTAACCGCACTTCGAAGCGGGCGCCGTGGGGCAGGTTGTGGGCGGTGAGCGAACCTCGGTGTGCGCGTACCAGTCCCGCGGCGATCGCCAGGCCCAGGCCCGAGCCGCTGGGCAGCGACGAGTCCGGTCTCGGCACGCGGTCATTGGAGCCGCGGTAGGCGACGTCGAACACCCGGGGCAGGTCGGCGGAGTCGATGCCCACCCCGGTGTCGTCGACCCGTGCCCAGGCGCCCTCGGCGTCCTGTCCGATCGACAGTGACACCCGCCCACCCGCCGGGGTGTGCGCGATCGCGTTGCCGACCAGGTTGGACAGCACCCGCACCAGCGCCCGGTCACTTCCGATCACCCGTACCGGCCGGGGCGGGACGTCGGCCGCGAGTGCTACCCCGGCCCTTTCGGCGGCGATGCCATGGGTGTTGAGGACGTCGTCGACCACCTCGTCGAGTGCGACCCGTTCGTAGGGTGCGGTCACCGCGCCGGCGTTGATCTTGGCCATCTCGAACAGATCGTCGACCATCTCCGAGAGCCGGATGCTTTCCTGCTCAATGATTTTCGCCTGACCGCGCACCTCGTCCTCGGTGACCACTCCATCGGCGATGGCCTCCGACAGTGCCCGGATTCCGGCCAGCGGGGTGCGCAGATCGTGGCTGACGAAGGCGACCAGCTGTCGGCGGGACTGTTCGGCTGCTCGTTCGGCATCCTGAATCTCCTGCTCCCACACCGCTCTTCGGCCCTGGTAGCGGGCCAGCATCACGGCGGCGGGAAGGGTCACCACGGCGACGACGGCCAGTACCACCGCGATCGCGCCGAAGCTCGGGTGGACCATCGACCGGCTGGCCGAGAACACGCCCGCGTAGGTGGCCAGGGTGGGGATGAGGACGAGCGCCACCATGCTCACCGTCACCGACCAGGACCGCGCCAGTCGGATCACCAGCGCACCGATGAGGACCACCGGCAGCGAGGCGCCGAGCGCCATCAGGGCGACCCCGGTCAGGTCATCGGGCACTGGCGCTCACCGGGTCTGGGCACTCATTGGTCGCCGTCGTGGGTACTGTCGCCGGCCGCGCCGTGGGTGCCGTCGCCGCGCCACAGGTAGCCACGGCCCCAGACGGTTTGCACGCGGTGGTGGTCGCCGAGTTTGGACCGCAGCCGCTTGACGTGCACGGTGACCGTGGACAGGTCCCCGAAGTCCCAGTTCCACACCCGCTTGAGCAGTTCCTCGCGGGAGAAGACGACGTCGGTGTGGGTGAGGAAGAAGACCAAGAGGTCGAACTCCCGGTTGGTCAGGCCGACCGGCTGTCCGGCGACGTTGACCGAGCGGGCTGCCGTGGACACGGTCAGCTCGCCGACGGTGATTTCCTGCGGCTGGGTGGGCGCCGGGGCGGGTGCGCGCCGCAGCACCGAGCGCACTCGCAGAGCCAGTTCCCGCGGGCTGAACGGCTTGGTCAGGTAGTCGTCGGCGCCGACCTCCAGGCCGGCGATCCGGTCGTCCTCCTCGCCGAGGGCGGTCAACAGGATGACCGGGATGGTGTAGTCCCCGCCGTGTCGCAGGGTCCGGCACAGCGTCAGACCGCTGGGGCCCGGCATCATCACATCCAGTACCGCGACGTCGACCCGCTCACTGCCCAGAACGCGCAGCGCCTCGTTGCCGTCCCTGGCGACCAGGACCTCCAGGCCGTCCCGTTCCAGGTAGCGACGCACCACATCCCGGACAACGGCATCGTCGTCGGCGATCAACACGCGGGCCGTCATAGCCAGATCGTACTTGTCTGATGCGCCTACCTGCGGCGATGTCTGCCGACCGGTCATCCTTTCGTTATCGGCGCACGGTCGGGGCTCATCCGTACAGCTCGCGCAGCGCACGCCGGTCGACTTTGCCGATTCCGCGGCGAGGGAGCTCGGCGATGATGTGCAGCTCCCGGGGTGCGGCGGTGTGGTCCAGCGCGCGGATCACCAACTCGCGCAATTCGGCCAGCCCGGGTTCGACGTCCCCGACGTTCACCACCACTGCGGCCACCACCCGCTGCCCCAGCCGGTCGTCATCGACGCCGAACACCGCGCACTCGGCGACGGCGGGGTGGGACGACAGAGCGGTCTCGACGGGGCCGGGCAGCACGGTCAGCCCGCCGGTGCTGATCGCGTCGTCGGAGCGGCCGAGGACGCTGAGCCGCCCAGCGGCATCGATGGCGCCGATATCGTCGGTCGCGAACCAGCCCGGCTCGGCGAACGGGTCCGGTTCCGGCGGGTTCCGATAGCCGTTGGCCAGGGTGGAGCCGCCGATCACGATGCGGCCGTACCCGTCGGCGGCCGGGTCGTCGATCCGCACCCGCACGCCGTCCAACGGCACACCGTCGTACACGCAGCCGCCGGCGGTCTCACTGGAACCGTAGGTGCGCACGATGGTGATCCCGGCCGCTGCGGCGGCGCTGAGCACCGGGGGCGGTGCGGGCCCGCCGCCGAGCAGGACGGCGTCGAGTTCGGCCAGCGCGCCGGCCGCTGCGGGATGGTCCAGCGCCTTGGCCAGCTGGTTGGCGACGACGGCCGCGTAACGGCGGCCGGAGCCCAGTTCCGCCACCGCCCGGGGGAGTTCGGTCGGGTCGAAGCCCGCCGAGACGTCGATCTCGGCGGGGACGGTTCCGGCCTGCAGGCTGCGGACCAGCACCTGTATGCCGGCGATGTGGTGGGCGGGCAGGGCCAGCAACCAGCTGCCCGGACCGCCGAGCCGGTCGTGGGTGGCCGTTGCGCCGGCGATCAGGGCGGCCGCGGTGAGCATCGCACCCTTGGGGATGCCGGTGGTGCCGGAGGTCGATACGACCAGCGCGATCTCGTCGTCGATGTACTCACCGACCCGTAATGTCGATGTCAGGAATTGGCTTTCGCGCAGATTTCCGGCGGGAACGGGAACAAGGGGCGCGTCGCGGCCGTCGAGCACGCCTTCGAGCACGGTCAACAGTGAGTTTGCGCAGGGGCCGGGCGGCACTGCGAGCGCCCGTAGCGTGGCTATTCGGGTCCCCTTGTCGTTGTGCTCAGTTCTCGGCCTCGGCATTACCCGCGCCGCGGGTGATCGTGATCCTAGAGGTCAGGTGTTGACTTAGGTCACGACTCCGACGGTAATTAGCCCAAATCCCAATCGAACCCGCAGAATGCTGGCTATGAGCGCGGAGATGGTCATCCTGCTGTTGTTGATCGCGACAGCCCTGGCCTTCGACTTCACCAACGGCTTCCATGACACCGGAAATGCCATGGCCACCTCGATTGCGACGGGGGCCCTGAAGCCCAAGACGGCTGTCACGCTGGCCGGCGTCCTGAACCTGGTCGGGGCCTTCCTCTCGGTGGAGGTCGCCGCCACCGTCACCAAGGACGTGCTGAAGATCCAGGATTCGAAAACCGGCGCGCTCCTGCCCGAGGTGAGTGCGAACCTCGGGTTGATGATCATCTTCGCCGGGCTCATCGGCGGGATCCTGTGGAACCTGCTGACCTGGCTGTTCGGCATCCCGTCGAGTTCCTCGCACGCGCTGTTCGGTGGACTGGTCGGAGCCGGCCTCGCGGCACTCGGTGTGGCCGGGGTCAACTGGGCGGGTATCACCCAGAAGGTGCTCCTCCCAGCGGTGGCCGCACCGGTGATCGCCTGCCTGGTGGCGGCGTGCGGAACCTGGCTGGTGTTCCGCATCACCCGTCATGTGCTGCAGCGGCGCCGGGACGTCGGGTTCCGCTGGGGTCAGATCGCCACCGCGTCCCTGGTTGCGCTGTCGCACGGGACCAATGACGCCCAGAAGACGATGGGCGTCATCGCGCTGGCGCTGATGACCACCGGTCACCTGACCGGCAACGTCAAGGAGGACGGTCTGCCGCTGTGGATCATCGCCAGTTGCGCATTGGCCATCGGCCTGGGCACCTACATCGGCGGCTGGCGGGTGATCCGGACGCTGGGCAAGGGTTTGGTCGAGATCGAGCCCCCGCAGGGGCTGGCCGCGGAGGCCTCCTCGGCGGCCATCATTCTCAGTTCCAGCGCGGCCGGGATGGCCTTGTCGACCACGCATGTGGCCACCGGCTCCATTCTGGGTAGTGGGGTGGGCAAGCCCGGCGCCGAGGTGCGCTGGGCGGTGGCCGGCCGGATGGCGGTGGCCTGGTTGGTCACGCTGCCCGCGGCCGCACTCGCCGGCGCCCTGACCTTCTGGCTGGGCCACGGCATCGGGTCGGTGACGACGGATCTGGTCGGCAGCATCGTGATCTTCGCCGTGCTGGTGGCCTTGTCCGCCTACATGTGGTGGCGCGCCCAGCAGCAGAAGGTCGATCACACGAACGTCAACGCGGACTGGGACGCCTCCACCAACTCGGTGGTTCCGGCTGACGTCCGGGCGGCCGCAACCGAGCGTAAGAGGACCACCGCGTCGGGCGGGAAGGACAGCTGATGCATTACTTGGAGAGCATCTTCCGGGTTCTGGTTGTCGGGCTGGTGCTCGGAGCGGGCCTGCCCGCGCTGTTCGCGATCGGGTTGCGCTTGTACTCCACCGGGGCGGGCGGAGTCGACGAGGACGGTGTGGTGCACGCGCCGCGGCCGGTCCTCAAACCGCTCGGTGCACTGCTGTTCCTGTTCGTGACGGCGGTGATCCTGCTGGCGATTCTGTGGATCACGCGCACCACGATCATTCATCACTTCGGGGTGGACCCGTTCCCATTCATGCCTAGGAAGAAGTGAGACGCCGATGCCCGAGACGCCGATGCCCGAGACGCCGACGAACGAGACGGCGATGAACGAGACGGCGGAAGCGGCGTGGGCGGCGAGCCCCAGTTTCTTCCAGTCTGTTCTCGGCTGGTTGCACAGCGGCTACCCGGACGGCGTTCCGCGCACCGACTACTACCCGCTGTTGGCGTTGCTCAAACGGTCGCTGTCCGAGGACGAAGTGGTTCAGGCGACATTCACCGTGCTCAAGGACAGCGACCCGGACGATCCCGTCACCGCCGAGCGGATCCGGGAGGCCATCCGCGAGGTGGTCGAGAAGGAGCCGACCCCGGACGAGATCAACCAGGTGGCGGGCCGGTTGGCGATGGTCGGCTGGCCGCTGGCCGGGCACGGCTAATCTGCGCGCCGCCCCCGGGAATCTCTGCGTAGCGGGTGGTTCGGCGGCACCTGCACGAAGATCAGCATGACGCCCTCGGGATCGGTGACGTGCATCTCGTGCAGCGTCCACGGCTCCTGACGGGCCTCGCGGGTGATCTCCACGCCGCGCTGCCGCAATTCGTCCTGGAGCGCGTAGACGTCGCGCACCTGCAGCCACAGCGCTCCGGAGAACGAGTGGGGTTCTCCGTGTCCGGCGAGTTCAATCAGGGATTGGCCGGCGAAAAAGACTGTCCCGCCGGGATATTCGCGAGCGATGGCGAGGCCGAGCGTATCCCGGTAGAAGCTCAGGGAGCGTTGGTAGTCGGCGGGCCGAAGCAGCACCCGGCTGGACAGGATCTCCATCTCAGCTCGGTTGCATCCGCTGGCGCTTGAGCACGCTGTTCAGCACCCCGGGCGCGACGAGGTCGAGAGCGCGGGCGCTCACCCCGAACCGGGGCGCGATACGCACCGGTCGATGCCGGGCAGCATCGATCATCCATTGACCGGCCTCCCGGGGGCTCAGCGCGGGGACCCCGTCATAGGCCTTGGTCGGCGCGATCATCGGAGTGGCGACGAGTGGGTAGTACAGCGTGGTGGAGTGCACCCCGTTGCGTGACCACTCGGTTTCGATGACGCGGCTGACGGCGCTCAGCGCGGCTTTGGAGGCGTTGTAGACGCCGAACAGGGGAGAGGCTTCGCTGAGCACACCCCAGGTGGCGACGTTGATGATGTGCCCGTCGCCGCGTTCGATCATGCCGGGCGCCAGTCCACGGATCAGCCGAAGCGGGGAGAAGTAGTTCAACTGCATCGTGCGCTCGACGTCATGCCAGCGGTCCAGGGAGTCGGCCAGCGGCCGACGGATCGATCGGCCGGCGTTGTTGACCAGGATGTCCACCCCGCCGAAGCGTTCCTCGACGGTGTTGGCCAGGGCGTCGACCGCATCGAGGTCGGCCAGATCGCAGGGCAGTGCAGTGGCGGTACCGCCGCCGTCGGCGATCCTCGCTGCGAGGTCGTCGAGCAAGTCGGCGCGGCGTGCGACCACGATCACCTCGGCGCCTTCGGCGGCGAAGGCTTCGGCTCCGGCTTCACCGATGCCCGATGAGGCACCGGTGATCAGCACCCGCTTGCCGCGCAGCGGGATTCGGGTACGCGAGGGCGCGCTCAGCGGTGGGCGCATCCCGGTCAGGGCGATCACCTCGGTGAGCTTGCGCCGTCCGGGGAAGTTGAGGGGATTCACAGTCTCCGAGTCTATGGAGGAGTCGATGGAGGGGCGACGGCCGGTGAGGTACGCGGGCTCACCGGTGAGGTATCCGGGCTCAGAAGTATCGGGGGAAGGGGCTCCAGTCCGGCTCGCGCTTTTCCAGGAAAGCGTCGCGGCCCTCGACGGCTTCGTCGGTCATGTAGGCGAGCCGGGTGGCCTCGCCGGCGAACAGTTGCTGGCCCACCAGGCCGTCGTCGAGCAGGTTGAACGCGAATTTCAGCATCCGTTGGGCCTGAGGGGATTTGGCGTTGATCTCCGCTGCCCAATGCAGGGCCACCGCTTCGAGTTCGGCATGGTCGACGACCTCGTTGACGGCACCCATCTGGTGCATCTGTTCGGCGGTGTAGGTCCGGCCGAGGAAGAAGATCTCGCGGGCGAACTTCTGGCCTACCTGCCGGGCCAGGTAGGCGCTGCCGTAGCCGCCGTCGAAGCTGCCGACATCGGCGTCGGTCTGTTTGAAGCGGGCGTGCTCGCGGCTGGCCAGGGTGAGGTCGCAGACCACGTGCAGACTGTGGCCGCCGCCGGCTGCCCAGCCGTTGACCAGGCAGATCACCGGCTTGGGCATGAACCTGATCAGCCGCTGGACTTCAAGGATGTGCAGTCGGCCGGCGCGGGCGGCGTCGACGGAATCGGCGGTCTCGCCCGCGGCGTACTGGTAGCCGGTGCGGCCCCGGATGCGTTGATCGCCTCCGGAGCAGAATGCCCAGCCACCGTCCTTCGGTGACGGACCGTTGCCGGTGAGCAGGACCACCCCGACGTCGGCGGACATCCGGGCGTGGTCCAACGCCTGGTACAGCTCGTCGACGGTGTGCGGACGAAAGGCGTTGCGCACTTCGGGCCGGTTGAATGCCACCCGCACGGTCGGCTGCGCGACACCGTCGAGGACGTGCCGGTGGTAGGTGATATCGGTGAGGTCGGCGAAGCCCGGTACGGGTTGCCACAGTTGAGGTTTGAACGGGTTGTCGCTCACGGACTCGAAGGTACGCGTAACGATGTT
>MTBK01136502.1_pt1 | contig 21056 bp, 19 predicted proteins | sample 1535981 | NCBI WGS metagenome assembly MTBK01 (sample SAMN06109225, study PRJNA356200) | anaerobic digester metagenome | isolation source: biogas reactors fed with pig manure or primary and secondary sludge | place: Spain | collected 2016-06-30
GACCGGTGTAGAGGAGCCTCCCGTTATGGATGATCCCGATCCGGTCGCAGATCTCCTCAGCGATCCCGAGGATGTGGGTGGAGAGAAAGACTGTCCCCCCGTCGCGGGTGTAGCCGCGGAGGAAGTCTTTGACCTTCCGTTGCATGATAGGGTCCAGGTTGATCAGGGGCTCATCGATGAGGACGAGCCGGGGCTCGTGGAGGAATGCCTGGGCAAACATCAGCTTCTGCCGGGTGCCCCGGGAGAGATCCTTACAGAGGACGTCACGTTTATCCGAGAACTCCAGCAGATCGAACCACCGATCGCACTGCTCGTCGATCCCGTCGAGGTTCCGGATACGGGCCACGAAGCGGAGGTACTCCCCGGCGGTGAGGAAGCTTGGCGGCGTCTCCTGCTCAGGGATGATCCCGACGACCTCCCGGACCCGGACGGGGTTTTCCACCACATCGAGCCCCATCACCCGGGCCGACCCGGACGTCGGCCGGACCTGCCCGGTCAGCATCCGGATCATCGTCGTCTTTCCTGAGCCGTTCGGCCCGAGCAGGCCAAAGAGCTCCCCTTCAGCGACATTGAGCGATATCCTGTCCACGGCGGTGACGTTGCCGTAATTCTTCGTGAGGCCCTCCGCCTCGATCATATGATGCATCGCGATCATGCTCTCCAGTGCCTCTGGATGGATGAGCATCGGTAAAGAGAACATATAATACCTCTCAATTCTTTCCGGCACGAGCCTGGCAATATCTCACAAATACTGCCTCCGGGTCAGGCATACCACAAAAACCGGCCCAAATTCAGACCACAGGAAGGCCGTCACCGTCCTCCCCATGACAGAAGCACTTATCAGGCCTGACAGACAATGCCAGTTCATCCCAGGCAGGTGATCGCGATGAATACAGAGATACCCTATGAGCGGTTCGCCCATGTCCCGGAGCGGATCTTCGGGCTGGTCGACCTCGCCTACAACCTCTGGTGGAGCTGGCACTCCTCAGCGACGGTGCTCTTCAAACAGCTGAACCGGGCGGAGTGGAAGATGAGTCGCCACAACCCGGTCAGGATGCTCCTTGAGACACCCCCACGGTTCTTTGAGCGGGCGGCAAACAACCCGGATTATCTCCGCCGTTACGATATTCTCATGTTCCGGTTCCGGCAGTATATGGAACCGACGACGAGCTGGTTTGCGCAACGCTACCCCGGACGGATGCCGCTGACGATCGCCTACTTCTCAAGCGAGTTCGGGCTGCACCACTCGCTCCCGTTCTATGCGGGAGGACTCGGCATCCTTGCCGGCGACCACATCAAGGCATCAAGCGACCTCGGGATCCCGATGGTCGCCGTCGGGTTCATGTACGCGGAAGGATACCTCCACCAGCACATGGAGGCGAACGGGTGGCAGAAGAACGTCGCCGAGCTCCTGGACCGCGACGCTGCGCCGGTCATCCGGGTGCTCGACGATGACGGTAAACAGCTCGTGGTACAGGTTCCCCTCATCGACCCGCCGCTCTACGTCGCGGTCTGGAAGGTGCAGGTGGGGCGCGTCCCGCTCTACCTCCTCGATACCCATATCGACGCAAACCTGCCCGAGAACCGGAGTATATCCCACCGCCTTTACTTAAAAGAACTCGAGTGCCGGCTCCGACAGGAGCTGGTGCTCGGTATCGGCGGGAGGAAGGTTCTCGGTGCGCTCGGCATTGAGTACTCAGCGATGCACCTGAACGAAGGACACTCGGCGTTTGCCCTCCTCGAAAAACTCCGGGAACGGCTCGCTGCCGGTGTGCCCCCTGAGGAAGCACGCGAACAGATCCGGGGCACGGCGATCTTCACCACCCACACACCGGTTCCGGCAGCCCATGACGTCTTCCCCGAAGACCTGATGGCGAAGTACTTCCGCGGCTACTGCCCGTCGCTCAATCTCAGCTGGGATGAGTTCATGGCGCTCGGGAGTGATCCGCACAACCCGGGCGCCGGATTCAACATGACCGCGTTTGCTCTCAGGATGAGCCTCTTTCATAACGGTGTCTCTCAAAGGCATGGTGAGGTCGCAAGAGAGATGTGGCGGCCCCTCTGGCCCGACCGCGCCGTCGAAGATGTCCCGATCGATGCCATCACCAACGGTGTCCACGTACCGACCTGGCTGAACCACCGGATCGAGTCGCTCCTCGACCGGTATATGGACCCTATCTACCCGAACTGGCGCGAGGAGTACGATAACCCGATCATCTGGGAGGTGGTCGATGAGATACCGGATGAGGAGCTCTGGGAAGAACACAAGTGGCTGAAGATGAAACTCCTCTCCCGGGTCCGGGAACGTAAACGCCTGAAATGGGCAAAGTATCGGGATGAACCCGAGAACCTGGCTGCCGAGGGGCTGATGCTCGATACCTCGGCGCTGACGATCGGGTTTGCCCGCCGGTTTGCCGAGTACAAGCGGGCTGACCTCATATTCGAGGATATGGATCGGCTTGACAGGATCGTGAACAACCGCTGGAGGCCGGTCCAGCTCATCTTCGCCGGGAAAGCGCACCCGGCCGATGAGACGGGCAAACGCATCCTCCAGAAGATCTATCAGTACTCCCAGGATCCCCGGTTCGGGGGCCGGATATCTTTCATCGAGGACTACGACGAGCAGCTTGCCCGTTACATGGTCCAGGGCGTCGATGTCTGGATGAACACCCCGGTCCCGCTCATGGAGGCGAGCGGCACGAGTGGTATGAAGGCGGGGATGAACGGGGTGCTGAACCTCTCCGTCCTGGACGGTTGGTGGGTCGAGGGCTACAACGGCAGGAACGGGTGGGCGTTCGAGGGGCACGTTCCCTACGGGGGGAACAACCGGGCTGACGCGAACACGCTCTACGACCTCATCGAGAACGAGATCGCACCGCTCTACTACTCGCGGACGATAGACAACGTCTCGCATAAATGGGTCCAGATGATGAAAGAGTCGATGAAGAGCATCGCTCCCCAGTACTCCGCCCTCCGGATGCTCAAGGAGTACGTAACGAGCTACTACCCCTCGGTCTGCACGTATGCGATCAGGCCGGGGGAGCCGATGGCCGGTGTCCAGGAGGTCTGCCCCACGATCCCTCCCGGCAGTTTCATAGAGAGGTGAGGGCCTACTATTAGGGTATGATAGGAGACCGCTCCTCCGCATGGCGACGAATCGCCCCGGTAACGGTGCTCCTGATCGTGATCGCGGCAATGCTCGGGGCGGCGATCACGATCGGCACGGGGGTGACCCCTGATTCCCCATCTTTTGCGCCGGCGACCTTCCTCCTTCTTTTTGTTATCGGGATCGTCGCCGGGATCCTCGGCGGATTGATCGGTGTCGGCGGATCGACGATCATGCTCCCGATCATGTACTTCTACCTCGGGTTCCCGGGGCCCATCGCTATCGGGACCGGGCTTTTTGTGGTCATATTCACGTCGCTCTCCGGCGCTTCCGGCCACCTGGTGCGGGGGAATCTGGACCGGAGGGTGGCGACCTGGATCGCTGCCGGCGGGCTGATCGGGGTTCTCATAGGCTCCTGGCTCTTCTCCTTCCTCGTCAGCTATACCCACATCCTCGGCCTCATCCTGGGACTGGTCTTCCTCGCCCCATCCATCAACATGATCCGCGAAGGGCTCAGACCCCCGGCCCGCACGGAACCGGAGCAGATCGGGGGCACACCCCCGGCCCATCTCCTCTTCGGCGCCGGTGTCGGCGTCCTGACCGGTATCACCGGACTCGGGGGCGGATACGCCCTCATCCCGGGGCTACTCTACCTCTTCGGCGCCCCGGTCGCCCTCACAGCGGGGACGTCGCTTGCATCCATGCTCCCGATGGCGATCCTCGGCGGTGGACTCAAGCTCGTGGCGGGGCATGTCGCCATCGGTGTGGGACTGGTTCTCGCGGCAGGGTCGATCGCCGGTGCCCAGGTGGGCGCAGCGACGATCCGGCGGTTCAAGCCGGCGACCCTGAAGCTTATATTCGGCATCTACTTTCTCTACGCTGCGATCCGGTTCATCTCAGAATACTTCGGGATCGGCCTGCTTTAAAACCCCTGTTCGCAGGGTGTAGCCTCCGGGAAAAATCAACGCTTTTTAATGGTATGCGGCAAACATCTAACAGAGGCTTGAATTCAGGGGTTCTGTATGGAGTGGAGAGATATCGTCACCGTTCTCGCCGGCGGGGTCGTGATCCTGGTCATAGCCCTGGTAGTGAAGCCTGCATTCCTGGCGGAGATGGTGAGCGGCCCCGGTCCGGTGAAACCCTATTACGTCCCGCCTGCACCGATCCCGACGGCGACACCCTTCCCGGATGATGACCCGGTCTACACTCAGAGCTTCCGCTGGACCGCTATCGACGGCGGCGTCTATACAACAGATGTCAGGGTTCCGGAGGCGCTCTTTGATGAGCACCGCGAGACACCACGATTCGACACGCTTGCATGGGGTCGGTACGCCCTCGATGAGGGGGACCGGCCGATCCTCGAGGATCTCGCCCGCCGGATCGCACCCCCCACGACCAACCCCGAGAAGGAGTACTTCAGGTTGATGGACCTCATATTCTTCGTCCAGCAGATCCCGTATGCCCTCGACAGCAGCACGGAGTCCTACAGGGAGGGAGTTCTCCCCCGGTATGCCGTGCGCCGGGGCACGGATGTCGAGTACCCGAAGTACCCCGCCGAGACGCTCATCGACGGGAAGGGAGACTGTGAGGACTCGGCCATCCTGATGGCGGGACTCCTGGATGCTCTCGGCTACGATACGGTGCTGCTCGAGTACAGGGATCACATGGCCCTCGGCATCCGGATGGATGAGTTCAATCCCTACTACGCGAAGTACACGCCGAAGTACTTCACCCATAAGGGAAAACACTACTACCATGTCGAGGGAACGGATTTTGTCTGGGTGAACGTCTCGGCAGATTCCCCGGCGCGTCTTGGAAAACCAGGCCCGATCGGGGATACCGGTAGCACGGCCGGGACGCCGACGATCATACCGCTCCGCTACACCCCCGCGCCCGCCGAGTACCGCATCCACCAGGTCCGCCTGCCGGCAGGAGGAGGTTGAGAGGCATGGACCTGAAGCTGCCGGAGGTCAACATCGACAGGAAAGATCTCCTTATGGCCGTTCTTGCGGTGGCGGCCGTGGTATTGATCGCCTTCTGCGGATGGACACTTTATGCCGATCATACCGAAGCAGACCGGATCACGGAGTTCAGCCTTCATGTGCTGGACTCTGAGGCTGATCTCTTCCTGCTCTCGTGCGAGATCACTTCACATATGGAGTCCCGTCGTGATTACCCGTTGATCGCCGAGTACGATGCCTGGATGCAGAAGTTAGGAGCCCTCGCCGACTACGGCCGGGATCTCACGCACTACCACAGATATGTTATCGCCGCCGATGGGGTTCCGGAGCCGTATGCCGGAGCGCAGGATGCCTACGTCCGGGCCCTTGACAACCTGAACCGTGCGTTCTCGCTCTGGTCCTCGGGCGCAGGCGCCTATGATGCGAAGGCATACTCGGCGGCAGACGCCAGTTTTGCCGGGGCTGATCAGGCATGGAAGGAGTATATCACCGCGATCGGTGACTACCACCAGGAGCTCCTGAGAGCGGAGGAAGGAGAGGGTTAGACGAGATACTTCTCAGGAACCTCAATGGTTATGGTGAGCGACCGGAGCGATTCCGAGCGAGCGATGAAGTAATAATCACCGTACCCCTCCCTGATGGTGAACGTCTCCTTCTTCTCCTTTGAGCCTCCATCGCCGCTGAGTATATCGCCCCGGGAGTACTGGATCGCCTGTATGATCCGGTTTGGATCCCTGGCATCCCTTACATCCATATCAAACCAGGGAAATTCGTTCATCGGGGTCATCTTCACGGTCAGATCCCAGTGCGGGAAGGGGATATGATACGTCTCGGTGGCAATAACACGGCCCGGGCGGTCGATGGTCGCCGTCGCATACACAACCATCTTCTCCGAGATCCGAACATCATCGGGCGGCCTGCTGAACGCGATCGTGGGCGTCGGGGTCGGGACATGGTACCTCTGCGGGTCGACGAACTCTATCTCGTAGCGTGCCGGATGATCTGGTCCCGCCTCCCGAACCTCTGTCGCCACAGGTGCAGGGGTAGGATAAAGAGAAGGCGGGTTTCTGAGACTCTCGGGTATATCAGGCGCCATGCACCCGCCGGCGATGGTCGCCGCCACAACGATGAGCAGGAGCAGGATAGTCCGCCGTTGCATGATACTCTCTTTTCAGCGGACTCTATTAGTAATTGATCATCCGCCTCCCGGATACGGCTGAAAGGGGTGTGCCCGGGGGCCGGCCGGGGTTTTACGTCCCCTCGTAGGCCTCCATGGCGATACCCGCAAACCCCTCTCCTGAGAGGTCAAACGCTTCCTGGACCCTGGCGATGCCCACCGGATCGCCCAGTTTCAGCAGGGCGGCCGCTGTCAGGGCCCGGCAACACCCGGACCTGCGGTCATCCTGGAGCACGGCAACCAGCGGGCCGACCGCCCGGGAGTCGCCGATCTCGGCGAGCGCCCAGACCGCCGGATCGGTAACAGTATCATCCGCGGTCCGCACGATCTCGATGAGCGGTTCTGTAGCATCGCTGCCGACCCTGGCGAGCGCCATCGCCACAATCCATCGGGCATTGCTATCGGCCGCAGTCAGGGCCTCCATAAGCGGCCCGATGGCAGGCACCCCGATAGCCCCGAGGGCTTTTATCGCCTGCAGGCCGGTGTAGGTGTCGCCGGTGAGCATGGTGTGCATGAGCTCCCGGACTTCCGTAGAGGTCTCCCCTCTCTTCTGTACGATCTCTTGCATCTCCTCATCTCCTTTCGTACAGGCACAGGATACCCCGGAGCTACGGTTAAACCTTTACGAACCAGAGCCGCGATGCGGTATCGCTACGCGGCATTGCCAGGCATAGCACCTTATACCCCTTCGGGCAGCGCACCCCCGGGGGTCATCCTGGCGGTTGCCGGGCACACACCGGATCCCTCACCCGCCCGGCAGTCACCGCCGCCATCATGCCGAGCACCCTGCCATCCCTGCCGACGATCGGGGTTCCGAGGAGATCTACCTGAAACACCCTCCCATCATCATCGATAGCGGTCAGCCCGCCGTGCCAGACCCTGCCCTCAAGAGCGGTCCGGATCACCTCCATGATCTCCTCGGGATGCTCCCAGAACCGGGAAAAATGCGATCCCCGCACCTCTTCAACGGTCTGGTAACCCCAGAGGGTGATATAAGCCGGGTTTGCGTAGGTCACCACCCCATCAGGATCCAGGAGCGCGACGGCCCGCCGGGTCGAGGCGATCGCACGGTCTTTGAGGAGCAGCTCCTGTTCTCGCCGCCGCAGGTCAGCGACATCTGCAAGGAGGAGGCGATACGTCCGTGCCTCTTCGGTGATATCCTCGTAGGTGATGTACTGGGTTCCATCAGGGAGCGTAACCGGCCGGAAGAGGACGATCTTCCTTGACCCGTCCCGGCACATGACCGTAAACTCCCGGGGCCTGACCTGACCCGCGATCGATCGCTCAAGGTCTGATCGCCAGGCCCTGACAGACTCCTGCCGGTAACCGGCATCCGGGAAGACCAGCCGGAACCACTCACTACAGGTAGGCGCATCTTCCGGCCCGTAGCCGAAGACCTCGACGAACGTCTGATTGACGTAGATGAATCGCCCTCCATGATCGATGAGCGCAACCGCGAAAGGCGATGAGTCAACCATCCCCCGGAACCGTTCCTCGTTCCGGCGGAGCCGGCCCTCAGTCTGCCGCCGGGAAAGGGCGATGGAGACCTGCCTGATGAACGACTCCACCGTCTCCCGGTTATCAAGCGCCCTCCCGGGTTCGAGGAAGATACCGACGATACCGAATATCTGCTCCCGCCAGACCAGCCCGGCGGCCCAGAGGGTTCCGATAGCGAACCGGGAGAGGATCTCCTCGCAGACCCCCTCCGGGATCGCCCCAAAACAGAGGTCAAAGAATGACCACGAGGAGGGTTCGGGGCGGAGGATGAACTCCTGCATACCGCGCATCAGGCTGGGGGTCTGGAGATAGGGAGCGCCAAAAACCCTGTCGACCGGGAGAGGCAGGCCGACCGGATCGCGCCCGAGGAGTTCCGTGAGCCCTTCCCGGAACCCCTTGCCCGCGACCGCCCTGACAGTGGACTGCCGGTCAGCCTCGTCGTAGGCAAAGAGGTAGGTGCGTGCTCCGGGGACGAGCTCGATGAGGCGGTCGGCGATATACTGGTAGATGTCATCCACCGGCGGCAGGTCGACGAGTTCCATCGCGGTCCGGGCGAGGAACATCGTGTTCTGGATATAGCGTTTCCTCTCAGTGATATCCTCAAGCACGATTGTGCAACCCTTTCCCCCATCCTCAAACGTCGTCGGGATCGCATGCATCTGGTAGAACGACTCAGCACCCTCCCTCTGGTAGCAGACATCGGTGATCATCTGCTCCCGCTCGATATTCTCGATGATGGTGAGAGTGTCGGGAGTGGAGAGAGCCGGGAGCCCTGCGTCGCAGAGGTTCTGCCCGATAAGGTCCTTTTTCGTGCGCTGGAACTGTCGGAGAAACTGGTCGTTCGCCTGGATGATCGCAAGACCGGCATCGAGGATCAGGATGGGGTTCTTCGTAAAACAGAGGAATGCTGAGAGCGGCACGCGATGCGCGACCGAGTAGACCTTCGCATTCCCGACAGGGCGGGACTCGACCTGACCCGCCACCTGCATGACCTCAAGGTGCCTTGAGACCGAGTTCCGGTTCATACCGAGAGCCCGCGCGATATCGGTGATCGTCATCCCCTTCGGTCGGGACCTGAAGGTTCGGAGAATTCTTTCATGGATCTCTTGCTCGGGTGACATACCCGGATCCGGCTACTCTGTCAGAATATATAAAATTCATCGCCGCTCCCACGCCGGGGTGTATCCGCTGATCTCCTTGCGCGATCGCGGGCACAACCTCACGACCTGGAGTGGGATCGGGCTCTCCAACCGCAGTACCGGCAGGGCTTATATCGGGCTGATGCTATGGGAATACCCATGGAGAAGCAACCCCGCATCTCAACCGATCGCCTCCTCCTGCGGCCGTTTGACCTCGCAGATGCCCGGGACGTGCAACACCTCGCCGGCGACTATGCCGTTTCCAGAACAACCCTCATCCCCCACCCCTACCCGGATGGTCTGGCCGGGATATGGATCGCTTCCATCCAGAAGGACATCAAGCGCGGGAAGGTCGCGGCCTTCGCCATCACGCTCGCCCGGAGCGGCCGCCTGATCGGCAGCATCCGCCTCCAGATCGACAGGGCAAACGCCCGCGGCGAACTCGGGTTCTGGATCGGGAAGCCCTTTTGGGGTCAGGGATACGCCACGGAGGCGGTCAGGGCTGTGATCGGGTATGGGTTCTCCGACCTCGGACTGCACCGGATCTACGGCATGCACTTCTCCCGCAACCCGGCATCGGGCCGGGTGATGGAGAAGTGCGGGATGGCCCATGAGGCGCACCTCCGGGAGCACGTCAGGAAGTGGGGGGTCTTTGAGGATGCCGATATCCGGGCGGTTCTCCGCGATGAGTGGGAGTAGCTGTGCGGAGGGAGCTGGCCCTTATCTCCTCACAAACACAGCGTAACCCCGGTGTCCACCCTCGGTAGCGGTCCCGAAGACGAGGACATCCTTCCCCCGGTACTCGAGTTGCCGGGCGTGGGTTCTTGCAGTCTGTTGGGTCTCGTAGAGTCGGTCGGCGTAGTACTCGACGCCATCGACGATCCGGCGTTGCCGGATCTTTATCCACTCTGACTTCGGACCCCGTTTCATGCTCTATGGTTGTGGCGGCGAGATTAAAAAGGATTAGCGCCCCCCGACGCCGCCACCACCAAAACCGCCACCGCCGCCGAAGGACCCTCCGCCGCCAAACCCACCGGAACCCCCACCGCTCGAAGGCGGGGAGTAGAGGACGATCGGAGCGAATATCACCGGGATATTTGAATACAGCGGCACCCCGGCATCCGGGAGGCTGATATTCAGGTCTTTCATCGCCGCAGTAACCGCCTCCCCGAGGCCGAGCGCGGTCCCGTAGACCAGCCACTCTCCCCACATCGAGAGGTCGGCAGGCGAGTACTTCTTGATCAGAGCGAGATCGGAGAGGAAGTAAGCGAACGCATCCCACTCAAGTTTCTCCTTGTAGCAGTCATCCCTCCAGAATCCGAAGAGCGTTGAGGGGAAAGTGGCCGCGATACCGACCTGGACCGCGACTATGAACGAGAGGATACCAGCCGGGATCAGGAGATAGGCCGCGCCCGGTGCGAATATGAACGTCAGTATGGAGAGTCCGCAGGGGATGGCGCCTATGAATATGAGCGGGAGGATGATCTCCCGGCCATCCCTGGCGTACTGTCGGGAGAGCGTGGTGTCCACGCTTCTGGTCAGGGCGGCAAGCGACTGCTGGTACTGCAGGATCCGGTGCTGGTAGCCGGGGCTCCGCCGGGCGGTCCGGGCGAACGCCTCGAGTTCGGTCGTATCCACGACATGGTCGTCGGCGATGTTTGAGAGGAAGTGTAACACCCGCTGCTCGTAGGGGTCGGAGGACTCCCCGGAGACGATCCGGACCGTAACCCCGCCGTCCGGCTTCTCGGTCACCACGATCTTTCCCTGCCGGTGGAGGTCGAGCACCGTCGCGTAGAACCCGTCATCGTCGAACTCAAACGCATCGCCCTTGAAGAGGAGGTTCACCTGCCAGGGTTTGAGCGCGACGTTCGGCGTGAAGCTCAGGTACTCCGGCACGGTAAACTGCTTCTCCCTGCCGTAGCGGATGTAGATCCCGAGAAGGATGAACGGCATGGCGAGCACGAGGAGGATCGAGAGGTAGTAGAGAGCCTCCGCTGCACCGTAGAGGATCCCCGGCCAGCGATAGGCATCGGCCGTCTTCTGTCGCACGTCGGGGACGTACTCGGGGAATCCATCGATCTCCCCCATGAACGCTGGATCGAGGATCAGTTCAACGTTCAGCGCATCGTCCTGGGAAGCGCTCCCGGTTATGACGACCGCCTCTGCCGTCCGTTCGACATCAAGGGTCGGGGGATGGGTGTAGACCTCCTCAATAACGCCTGCAAACGGGAGGGTGATACGGAGATCCCGGTAGGGGACGTGCTCATCGACGAGTTTCAGGTTCAGGTGTGCCCACTCTCCATCATACTCGACCGGCGGCCTGATCCGGTAGCGGTACTCCACCATGTAGGTACCCGGGGCGAAATAACCGGGATTGAATATCCCCACCTCGCTTGGGAGAGCGAGCCTCTTGATGACCTCAAGATCCGAAGGGGTTGCACTCCCGGCGGCCGTCCTGACCTCGCCTTCCGCGTCCGTAACGTAGCCGATGGTTCCGGGAGGTGCGGTCATACTCAGGAACTCAATGTGTGGATGATCGGCGGGTCTGAAGGTGAGCGGGGCATCCCAGTAGCGAAAGAGCATCCGGTACTCCCCGGCCTCGTGGACGTCATAGGTATACCGCTCGATGAGGGTCCCGTTTTCGAAGAAGACGGCATCGTAGTGCTGGATCTCCAGGTTTCCATGGAAGAGCCAGGGGATCGCGGTCGCTCCGAAGATCGCCAGCACCCCGATGATCAGGGTGATGGCGACGACGCTGATGATCTGTTGCCGTTCAGTCAAGCGCATGGTCTATCAGAACGATATCGTTGGGGCTCGCTCGATCTCCTCGCCGAACTCAAGGTACTGTAACTTGGTAAATCCCATGACGCCGGCGATAAGGTTTGAGGGTATCGTGTCGGTCATGGTGTTATACTGTTGAGCGATGTTGTTGTAGGTGTAGCGTTGTCGCGCGATCTCGTCCTCGACCCCCTTGACCGCACCCATCAGATCCTGCACCGTCCGGGAGGTCTTGAGGTCGGGGTAGTTCTCGGTGACCGCGAGGAGGCGGCCGAGGAGCGACCGAGATTCGCGTTCGAGTTCGTTCAGGTCGCCCGGGCCGGCGCTGCCGATGCGGGCCCGCATCGCAGTCACCCCGGTCAGGGTCTCCTTCTCAAAGGCTGCATAGCTCTTCACCGAACCGAGGAGCTGCTCGATCATATCCAGTCGCTTCTTCATCGCGACCTTTATCTGGCCGAGCGTCGCCTCGGATGAGTTTTTGAGCGAGAAAAACCGGTTATAGATGCTGATGAACGCCACCACGATGCCTGCTACGATCAGCACCACGACGACGATGAGGACAAGGGAGAGGAAGTCTACCACAGGTTGTCACCATAGAGTATGTGCCGCAGGGCATATTTAAGGGGTGACCTTGAAGTCGCGTGGTATGGCAGGAAACGTCGATTGTCGGCATGTTTCGTGCGTATCCCTGCACTCTCACGGGTGCCGGGGATTCCCGGCAGCTGGTCGGGATTCTGGGCGCGCGCATATGCGCCCCGATCTCTTCCGACCGGCAGGCACCACATCCACCTCCCTGGAAGGGGTAGCGGCTCACTACCCCGTGATCTCCTCGCCGGAGCTCACCATCGCCAGGACCTTCCCCTCGGTGTCGCGCAGGAGGGCGTTGTGCCAGAGGATCTGTACCTCCCGGCCGTCCCGGGTGATGATCGGGCCCTCCTCGTAGGGGGGTGGCTCAAGCTCCCCGGCGGTCAGGCGGGCGAAGTTCCGGGTGAGCCTGTCGCGGAGGCGCTCCGGGACGACCGTCGAGAACCAGTTCTTCCCGGTGAGATCCTCCCCGGTATACCCGAGGATCGCATACCCCCGCCGGTTCACCTGGTTGATGGTGCCGTCCGCCTCGATCACCGCGATCATGACGCCGGCGGCATCCAGGTAGCCCTGCGCGAGGTCACGTTCAGCGACCAGGCGGTCCTCGGCGGCTGCGCGACTGGTGACGTCTTCTACGATCCCGAGCATGTGCCGGAGTACGCCGCGGGAGTTAACGACCGGGATCTTCTTCAGGGAGAGGATCCGCCCGTCCGGGAGGCGGACCTGCTCTTCCCGGATGGTCAGCGGATCCTGCATCTCCTGATATCCATTATCAAAAAATGTTACCATGTCGGGCGGGAAGAGGTCACGGGCCTGTTTCCCGGCCATCTCCTCTTTTGTCATACCGATGAAGGCCTCTGCGGCCTCGTTTGAGAAGACAAACGTCCCCCCATCAACCTCCTGGACAAAGACCATACTCGGTATGTTGCTCACCACCGAGTAGAGGAACGACTTCCACTGGGCCAGGCGTTTTGTCGCGCGCACCCGATCGCTGATGTCGCGGCAGACCACCCGGTAGCCGGTGAAGTTCCCGATCATGTCGTAGATCGGTGTCCCGCTCACCTCAAGGGTCGTGGGGGTTCCGTCCCGGTGGAGCATCATCCACTTGAGGAGTATCCGGGGCTCTGGATCGGCGATGAGTGCCGCCAGGTGTCCCCTGACACTTTCGGCCTTTCCGGGGGGCATGAAATCGCAGGGGGTCTTCCCGAGCATCTCTTCGGGCGCGTACCCGAGGATCTCCCGGCTCTTCGGGCTGACGTAGGTGAACGCGCTGGTCTCGTCCACGTTCAGGATCAGGTCGTTTATGTTCTCGACGAGGCTCCGGAAGAGCATCTCGCTCTCGCGCAGGGCCTCCTCAGCCCGCCGTCCCTCGGTGATATCCTCAAGGACGATGGTGACCCCTGGCGCCCCGTCGTTAAAGACGGTGGGGAGGAACTTGACCCGGAAGAAGAGCTCCTCGGTGTGCCGCAGGAACCGGAGCTCTTCTGTGACCTCGCTACCGTTGAGCGCCTCGGCGATCCGGCCCTGGATCAGCGGGTGGTCGAACGCAGCAAATTGTGACTCCTCGACACCTTTTCCTATGATGTTGTCCCGTTCCACTCCCATAAATGCGCAGACGGCATCGTTTGCCTGGATGACCTTGCAGTCGCGGTCGAGCACGAGCACCAGGTCTGATGAAAAATTGAGCATGGCCGATATGGGAACCCTCTGTGAGAGGTAGAAGACCTTGGCCTTCCCGTAGGTCTTCATCTCCACCTGCCCCGATACGAGGAGTCTGTCGAGGTACCGGGAGACGGTGTTTCGGTTCACTCCGACGGCGGCGGCAATGTCAGAGACCGACATTCCCCTTGGGTGCTCTTTTAAGGCGCTGAGCAGGGGAGAGAGTGCATCGGTGTTGGACTCCATGTGCAGAGAGAGTTTGGCGGCCCGGGATATAGCATTATGCCGGGGTGCATGGCGCTGACGATAGGTACAATGCCACATTACAATGCAAGGCAATAGAAGAAATGTATATATAATATATTGATCAACTCATGATCCCCAGAGCCAGTACGAGAGCGGGGAATCTCTACTGCTATCCGGGCCATACAGGCACTATTGGTCCGGACCGGCATGAGAACGGCTGGGGTCGGTGAAACCTCGAATTACCACACACCAATTTGCACCAACGTCAAGGCTGCTGTTTGCGCCGGGGAACAGGCTCGGTGTGAACAGATCCAGGCAAAACACCTCTCTGGAATCCTCCACCGGCATGATGGAAAGGAAAAGTCGGGGGTGGAGGGCACAACCACCCCCGATGCCTCAAGTTATCATGTGGTTATCACACACCAGAAAATCCCCAATTTTTTGTGAGATCGCAAAGGATAGCCAGGGTGCTCCCCCACCCTGCAGATGATACTCATCCATCCAGCAGGGGTCGACATAGATACCTGCCGGCGGGGTCGGGATGAACGACATCACCGCCAGGGATCCCCTCAACCCCGAGGGTGCTTGCCGGGGATGGTCATCACAGCCTCGCAGGGGGCAGAGCGCAAGCTGCTGGTATGCAGGAGACCGGGGAGGATCATGTGAAGCAGTCCGAAAACCTATCCCCGGTTGGAGCGGCCTCTTTCTTCTTCTCAAAGGCCATATATTCCTTAATCACAGCAAAAATGGTATCTGCGTGGGTTCGAAGGGATAATTGATTCGATATCCATATATCATGCTATGTGCATATAAGACTGTAGTGGAAATCGGGGTTGAGAAATGAATCACCATCCCTCGGCGGAAAAAGAAACTCAGGCGTATATCGACGAGATCCGGTCCATTGTCAGTGTCGTCGCGTGTGCCCTCGTATCGCCCGAGGGATTGATTATAGGAAAGTACTTCCGGGAGGGTAGCCCCTCACCATCACTTCTTTTCGCGGCGGCGAGCGCGACGGTTCTTGCGTCGGCGGAGGCAGCCTGTAGCAGCATGCACACGCAACAACCAGCCATGATTACCATCGCCACAATCGATGCTACAATCCTCATTTTTAGTGCGGGAGAGGCCGCCCTGATCACAGCGGTAATAGATAAGTCTGCAGATCTCCCAACAGTACAGGGGCAGCTAGCTACCATAGCAACCCGGATTGGAGAGGTGATGTGATGTACACGATACTTATCGTCGACGATAGCCCCATGATCGTCGATGTCTTTGTTACAATACTTGAACGTGGAGGGTACAAACCTCTCACAGCTTTTAGCGGTGGAGAGTGCCTGGAAGTCTTAAAATCGACCACCCCCGATCTTATCCTCCTCGATATCATGATGGAACCGATGGATGGGTGGGAGACGCTTGAGGGGATCAAGGGCAACCCTGAGACTCGCAACATCCCGGTTCTCATGCTGACAGCAAAACCCCTCACGCCGGAAGAAGCCAGTCAGTACGGTATCTATATTGAGGATTATATCCTCAAGCCCACCACCCATCATCAGCTCTACGAGGCCATTGAGCGTGTGCTGGCACGCCGGCATTCGATCGCTGCCGAGATCGAACGGGCGCGTGAGGCCGGCGTGGATCATGCGATCATCGATGAATATGAGCGCCTCTCAAAAAATGTTGATATCAACAAGCGCCTCCTGAAGATCCTGGAGACTACCTACAACATCAAGGATGCCCGGGCGGGTATGGGCGAGAATATCATGCGGGCCATAAAGAGCATGGCGATGAGCATCAACCTCCAGGAAGAACGTTTAAACCAGATCAAGAGTCAGTTTTCAGAAATTTTTGAAACGTAGTGAATAGCGGGAATCATTCCCCAAAATACCCCTCTCTACAATTTTTCAACCGGTCGTCTCCCGACATCTCTATTTGCTGACCTGCCCTTCCCATCGGCGTTGTCGTCGATACACCTATTCCCGGGGATCCTTCGTCGCTCCCGTATCACCTTCGCAGTAGAACAAACGCACCCTTGCGATGACAGATGGGAGGATCAGCTCACCAGGGCATGGATTTCTGAGAGTGGCCGCCGGTCGGGTGCGAGGATACGGAGAAGGGCGCGCAGCTCTGCGGATGGAAGGCCCTCGCGTAAGTATCTCTCTGTCCCCTCACCGGCCGGCATGCCCTTCCCACGTGATGCAGGCGCGGTGTACCTGGTGCCTGAACACCAGCCCATCGCCCTCAGGGGTGAGACGGGCGGCGAGGTACTCCCTGAGGGTATCCTCCTGTCCCGGAGTCTCGATGAGGAGCCGATCCCTCAGCATATCCATGCCGGCATCAAGGTCGGGGATATTGAGCCTGTGTTCATACGCGGAGACCGAGACGTCGGGGTAGATCCCCATCTGGTAGAGGAGGTTGAAGATGACGTCTGTCTTCGGGCCCGGTTGGTACACCAGCCCATGGAGATCCGGCCAGGTATCGAGCATGATCTGCTCCCAGTAGGGTAACCCGGCGAAATGGAAGACTGCGATGGTCCCGGAACAGACAGCGTTCATCTTCTCTATCGCCGCTCTCAGGTCAGGCATCCCGAGCGAGAATGATGCAAAGGCGACGTCATAGGGCGGGTCGAGGTCGCGTTCCGGGTCGATATCCTCCCAATGCCGGCCCACGATCGTGATATTCTCTATCCCGGCACCTTCGACCGTCTTTTTCATGACTTCGCGCATCGCCCGCGCTGGTTCGACCGCCGTGATCGCCGCAACCTGCTGCGAGAGGGGGATCGCTATAGCACCGGCCCCGGCCCCGATATCGAGGACGCGGGCCTCAGGGGTGATCGGAAGAGAGGAGGTGACCCAGGCGATGCGTTCGCAGTCATCGCCGGTGGAAGAGACGGAGCGACTCCTGGCCCTCCGGGTGTTATCCCAGAAATCAGAACAACCCTTATTTCGCTTCAGTTTAGTGCTCGTTTCCATCCGAGAGCGCCAGACTTCATTCCAGTCTACCAGGTTTTGGGCGGTCATCTATCCTGTAATGGGGGCTTTGCTACCAAAAGGATATGCAAAATCACCTGGTATGCTCGAAGTCGATGAATCCCATGCAGGGATCGGTCGCCATCAGGCGGACACGCACCCTCTGGCCGATCTGGAGACCCTGCTCGCCGGAGATGACTTTTCCCTCGACCGGGGGGTCGATCAGCCTGACATACGTCCCCTTCTCTGAAGCGCCGGTGACGAACGCCTCAAACGTCTCGCCTACCCTCTCCTGGAGCATGACTGCGGCCGCAGCCTTCCGGACGAACCGCTCGGTCTTCTGGGCGGCCTTCTCCCGATCAGTCATCCGGCAGGCGAGTTCATCGAGTTCAGGGAGGGCGTAGGGCGGGTAGCGTTCCCCATCGATGACCGATTTTACCAGACGCTGGATGATGAGGTCGACGTAGCGCCGGTTCGGGGCGGTGCCGTGGGTGTAGTCGGTGACGGCGAGGGCGAAGTGGCCGATCGGTTCATCCCCCGGCCGGAACGCCACGTACTCCCCCGCACCCATCAGTTTCACCACCGTGAGTGAGAGGTCGGGGAAGCGGCCGGGGTCGGCCGCCTTCTGCCGGATGAGGAACCGGGTGAGCGCTTCCGCATCAGGTTTTTTGGGCAGAACTTCATCACGTTTTGCCGCCTCCCGGACGATCCCCTCCCAGTTCTTCGGCGTGCGGACGACGCGGTGGATCATGGGGAGGCGGGCGGCGGCGAGGAACGCCGTCAGGGTTCCGTTCGCCGCGACCATGAACTCCTCGATGAGACACCGGGCGAGGTTCTGTTCCTGGACGGCGAGCTCGATGACCCGGTTCCCCTCGACGACCGGTTCGGCCTCGATCGTCTCAAGGGCGAGCGCCCCCTTCTCGGTCCGGCGCCTCCTCATCCGCACCGCCGCCTCGTGCTGGAGGAGGATCTGCCTCTCGATCCCCGGTGTCTCCCTGACCGTCTGCGGGATCGGTCCGGTCCCTTCCAGCCAGTCACCGACCTCCTCGTAGACGAGTTTCGCGTGATTCCTGACGATCGCCCGGTAAATCTTTCCGGGTACGGTGCTCCCGTCCGGGAGGACAGTGTAGTCGATGACGATCGCCACGCGGTCCCGGCCGGGTAGGAGCGATGTGAGGTCCGCTGAGAGGCGGTCAGGGAGCATCGGGAAGGTCTCGACGCCGGTGTAGACCGAGGTTCCGTTATGACAGGCGTGCCGGTCCGTCACCGATCCCTTCGGGACGAGAGAATCGACATCGGCGATAGCGATCCGGACGTGGATCTCATCATTGGAACCCCATTCACAGAACTCAATCTGGTCGAGATCCTGTGAATCGTGGTTGTCGATCGATGACCAGGGGAGCGAGCGGAGGTTGTAGAGGTTGTCCGGGATGGCATCTCCGGTAAGGGCACCGACCTCCCGGATGACAGATGGGGGGAATGCCGGGGCAAAACCGTAGTGATCCATCGCTGTCCATGCGATGGCGTTCAGGTCGACGTAAGAGCGATTCTGCATCTGATGGAGAGGTCTGCTTGCGGGCTTAAGAACTGCCCGGAAGGGTGCTATGCCCCGGTGGTGATGTAAAAAGCGTTAATGCCTCCGGCGTGAAGGTATACCTGTTTCATGCAGATCGATACACCGGGCCCCGTGCTCCGCGCCTGGACGTTCGAGGATGAGGAGTCTCTTGCGCGGCATGCGAACAACCCCCGGATCGCGGGAATGATGCGCGATGAATTCCCCTCTCCCTATACACCCGGGGATGCCCGCCGGTTCATAGTGGCAGCCATGGATACGGCGTCGCACCTCTATCTCGCGATCGACGCCAATGGTGAGGCCGTGGGGAGCATCGGCATCCAGCCGTTCGACGACGTCAGGCGCAGGACCGCCGAGATCGGCTACTGGCTCTCGGAGTCGCTCTGGGGGCGGGGTATCGTCACCGATGCGGTCCGCTCGATCGTCCCGATCGCCTTCGGGCGGTTCGATATCATCCGGCTTGAGGCGGGAGTGATCTCAAACAACCCCGCATCGATGCGCGTTCTTGAGAAATGTGGCTTTGTTCGTGAGGCGGTCCACCGGAAGGCTATCACGAAGAACGGTGCTACCTTTGACGAGGTTGTCTATGCCCACTTCGGCGATGAGGGAGGCTGGTGAGTGGGCATCTCCTTACCTCCTTTTTTCGTCAACCAGACCGCCGCGGTCGGCCGCCGCCGAGATCGTGATCGTGGGGTAGTTCGTGAGTCCCTCTGGGGCCATCCGTTCACAGAGGATGGAGAGCATGCCCCCCGGGGGGTCAAGGATGGTGATCCAGGTAGCCGGCATCCATATCGAGCACGGTCTCACCTGACCGCACTGCCTGTCGTTCGTGCGCAACCGGGAACAGGGGCGCCCGGAACCCTTATTCGCCCGTTAAGAGAGATCAGACCATGAAAGTGCTTGGCATCAGCGGGAGCCCGAGGGCACGGGGGAACACTGCCCGTCTCCTCACGGAAATTCTCCGCGGGGTCTCCGACGCGGGCGGCGAGACGAGCGCCGTCAGTCTCTCCGGGTATACTATCGAGGGCTGCATAGGTTGCGAGCGGTGCAGGCACGATAGAACCTGCACCCGCTTCAACGACGGCATGACCCTGCTGTATCCCCGCATCGTGGATGCGGATGCACTCGTCCTTGGCTCACCCGTCTATCACTACAATGTCACCAGCCAGATGAAGGCCTTCATCGACCGGCTCTATGCCTTCTACGACTTCACCGATGAGCGTCCTCGGGGCTACTCCAGCCGTCTTGCGGACCGTGAGCGCAAGGCTGTGGTCTTTGCGGTGGGCGAGCAAGCGGACCCCGCCGATCTCGGTGTTGCTTTGGAGGCACTCTCTCTGCCGCTCCGGCCCCTCGGCTACGAGGTGGTTGCTGAACTCCCGGTCTTAAACTGCTTCGAGCCGGGGATCGTCGGGAAGAAGAAGGAGGTGCTTGCGCAGGCGTACCGTTGTGGCCGGGAAATTGCATCAACGCTCTCCGGGGCCTGAGGCGAGCCCCGGGCCGCCGGGATCAAAAAAAGGTGAGAGCCCGCCGGCTTAGTTCTTGAAACTATGAATCGGCGCCGGGATCCGGCCACCGCGGTTGGTGAAGTCGGCGCAACTGAATCGGTTTACGGCCTGGACCGGCGCATGCCCGAGCAGCCCGCCGAACTCGACGGTATCACCGACGTCCTTTCCTACCACCGGGATCAGCCGGACGGCGGTTGTTTTATTGTTGATCATCCCGATGGCCGCTTCGTCCGCGATGATGCCGGATATGGTCGAGGCGGGGGTGTCGCCCGGGACCGCGATCATATCGAGGCCGACCGAGCATACGCAGGTCATCGCCTCAAGCTTCTCAATGGTGAGGGCGCCGCGCACCACCGCATCGATCATCCCCTGGTCCTCGCTGACCGGTATGAACGCGCCCGAGAGTCCGCCGACAAACGAGCTCGCCATGATCCCCCCCTTCTTTACCTGATCATTCAGGAGAGCGAGAGCGGCCGTCGTCCCCGGTGCGCCGACCGATTCAAGCCCCATCTCCTCAAGGATGCCGGCGACGCTATCCCCGATGGAGGGTGTGGGGGCGAGGGAGAGGTCCACGATACCAAACGGGATCCCGAGCCTCCCCGAGGCCTCCTGGGCGACGAGCTGCCCCGCGCGGGTGACCTTGAAGGCCGTCCTCTTGACCGTCTCGCAGAGAACCTCGAAGTTCTCCCCCCGGATCCCTTCGAGTGCGTGTTTGATGACCCCGGGTCCGCTCACGCCGACGTTTATGACCGCATCGGCCTCAGAGACCCCGTGAAACGCCCCGGCCATGAAGGGGTTATCGTCGGGGGCGTTACAGAGGACGACGAGCTTCGCGCAACCGAGAGAGTTTGTATCTTTTGTCGCCTC
>MTBK01211061.1_pt1 | contig 21011 bp, 15 predicted proteins | sample 1535981 | NCBI WGS metagenome assembly MTBK01 (sample SAMN06109225, study PRJNA356200) | anaerobic digester metagenome | isolation source: biogas reactors fed with pig manure or primary and secondary sludge | place: Spain | collected 2016-06-30
CGCTGGCCACGGTAGCCCTTGGATGCCTTGAGGACTGTCCGCCGCTTCTTCTGGGCGTTGAGGGCGCGTTTCACGCGGGCCATGGGGTGTTCCTCTTCTCGTCGGTGTCAGAAAGTCGGGGTGCCTGACGGCGGGGTGATCAGCCGTTGAGCAGCTTGTTGACGCGCTTGACGTCGTTGGCGGCCACCTCGGTGCGGCCGTCCAGGCGACGGGTCCGGCGCGACGGCTTGTGCTCGAGCAGATGGCGGCGATTCGCCTTCTGCCGCACGATCTTTCCGGTGCCGGTGCGGCGGAACCGCTTGCTGGCACCGCTGTGGGTCTTTGCCTTGGGCATCTGTTCCTCAGTTCTTCTCGGTGGTCGTACCTGAAATCAGGTCTGGGTCGGGGCTGCTTCGTTCTCCGGGCCGGCAGGAGCGGGACTCTCAGGGGCTCCGACCGTCTGCTGTGCCGCCCGGGCCCGGGTCTTCGCGCCGCGGTGCGGTGCGAGCACCATCGTCATGTTCCGGCCGTCCTGCTTGGCGGAGGTCTCGACGAAACCGTGGTCGGCAACATCCCCGGCAAGCCGCTGCAGCAGCCGATAGCCCAGTTCGGGCCGGGACTGCTCGCGACCGCGGAACATGATCGTCACCTTGACCTTCGACCCAGCTTCGAGGAAGCGGACCACGTGGCCTTTTTTGGTCTCGTAGTCGTGCGGGTCGATCTTGGGCCGGAGTTTCTGCTCCTTGACGACGGTCTGCTGCTGGTTCTTGCGAGACTCGCGAGCCTTCTGGGCCGTCTCGTACTTGAACTTGCCGTAGTCCATGATCTTGCAGACCGGTGGTCTGGCATCCGGGGCTACTTCGACGAGGTCGAGATCGGCATCCGCGGCGACGCGGAGAGCGTCTTCGATGCGAACTATGCCCACCTGCTCCCCGCCTGGTCCGATCAGGCGGACCTCAGGTACGCGGATGCGCTCGTTGACGCGGGTCTCAGTGCTGATGTGGCCTCCCTGGTTGGCGTTATCTCCTCAGACCGTTGGGACAACCCGGGGAAGACACCACACCAGCGGAAAGGCCCTGCACGTGGCAGGGCCCAAAGCCGACCGGTCACAACGGGCGCCATGTGACGAACGTCGCCTGCGCGGCGCGCAGGACGGATACCGAGATATCCGCGACCGGACCGTTGTACCAGTGCTGAGATGCCGGTAAGGCTTCTCGACGGCCAGCGGTGGGAGTGGGACTCCTCTTGTTGTCCTGGCGTGAGCCGGGACGGTCGTACGTGGGAGTCTAACAGGCGTGCCGGAGAATCCCAGCAGCCCCAATGACACCGTTCGCGATCTGGTCGACGTGCCCGCCGTCGAGGTCATCACCCGGGCGGCGGTGATGCTCATGAGCGCGGCGGCGGAGAAACTCGGGCTGGCAGACGCCGACCCCGACGCCAGCGCGCATCGTGATCTTGATGAGGCTCGACGTCTGATCACCGCACTGGCCGGCTTGGTCACCGCCGCCAATCCGGATCTCGGGGTGCACGCCGGGCCGCTTCGCGACGGCGTCCGGGCGCTGCAACAGGCCTTCCGTGAGGGCAGCGCCTTTCCCGATGCGCCGGGTGCCGGCCCGGGCGAGAAGTACACCGGCCCCGTCGCGTAGGCGACATTCGCCGGCCCCGTCGCGTAGGCGACATTCGCCGGCCCCGTGGCACGTCCACCGGGCCGGACTGACCCGCGCCGAATATCCTGGCCCCCTATGGCAACGACGACCGCACCGACGACGGCAGCGATGACCGGCCGGCTGCACTGGGTTCCGGCCGCGGCGGGCTGGCTGCTCGGGGTGATCGCGGGCGCCTCGCTGCTGTCGAGCATCTCCTCGACGATCCGGCACCTCACCAAAGTCCCCCGCGAGTTCATCGACAACTACCTGTTCAACTTCCCGGACACCAGCTTCGCCTGGGCGTTCGCGGTGGCGATCCTGGCCGGCGCACTGGTGGCCCGCAAACGGATCGCCTGGTGGGTGCTGCTGGCGAACCTGCTGGTGGCGGTGGGTTTCGACGTTGTCGGCCTGATCCAGCGCGACGTCACGAGGCTGGAGCAGGTTGGCGAACTCCTCGGGTTTGCCCTCCACCTCGCCGCTATTGCGATCCTGCTGCTCTCGTACAAGGAGTTCTGGGCGAAGGTCCGCCGCGGCGCACTGTTCCGGGCCGCTGGTGTCCTGGTCGCCGGCAACATCATCGGAATCCTCCTGGCCTGGGGGCTGCTGACGTTGTTCCCCGGTTCGTTGCAGCCCGGCTATCGGTTGCCCTACGCGATCAATCGGGTGAGCGGTTTCGCCCTCGCCACCGCGGACTTCTTCGTCGGGAAGCCACACGGCTTCATCAACGCCTTGATGGGCCTGTTCGGTGCGTTGGCCCTGATGGCGGCGGTCGTGGTGCTGTTCCTGTCCCAGCGGGCGGATAACGCGCTCACCGGCGAGGACGAGTCGGCGATTCGGGGATTGCTCGAGGTTTTCGGCAAGAACGACTCGCTGGGCTACTTCGCCACCCGCCGGGACAAATCGGTGATCTTCGCCGCCAGTGGGCGGGCTGCGATCACCTACCGGGTGGAGGCCGGCGTGTGCCTGGCCAGTGGTGACCCGGTCGGTGATCCCCGTGCCTGGCCTGCGGCCATTGAAGCCTGGCAGGAGCTTTGCCTGGCCTACGGCTGGGCGCCCGGGGTGATGGGCGCGAGTTCGACGGGCGCCCAGGCCTTCCGGGAAGCCGGATTGAGTGCTCTGCAACTCGGCGACGAGGCGATCCTCTACCCGGACAAGTTCCACCTCTCCGGGCCGGACATGCGGGCCGTGCGCCAAGCGGTGACCAGGGCCCGACGGTCCGGGCTGACCGTGCGGATGCGACGTCACCGCGACCTCACCGCCGAGCAGATGGCGGAGGTGATCAACCGTGCTGACGCCTGGCGCGACACCGAGACCGAGCGGGGTTTCTCGATGGCGCTGGGCAGGCTGGGTGACCCGGCCGATGGAGACTGTCTGCTGGTCGAAGCCGTACAAGGCGGCGACCAGGACGACACTCGCGACGACTCGAATGACGGCGCTGGCGGCACCGTGGTGGGCATGCTCTCGCTGGTGCCCTGGGGTCCCAACGGGCTGTCGCTGGACCTGATGCGCCGGTCGCCGTCATCGCCGAACGGAACCGTCGAGTTGATGGTCAGCGAGTTGCTGCAGCAGGCCGATACCGTCGGCGTCAGCCGAGTTTCGCTGAACTTCGCGATGTTCAGGTCGGCCTTCGAGCAGGGCTCCGCACTGGGCGCGGGCCCGGTGGCGCGACTGTGGCGGGCGCTCCTGGTGTTCTTCTCGCGTTGGTGGCAGTTGGAGACGCTGTACCGGTCCAACATGAAATACCAACCGCAGTGGGTGCCCCGGTACGCCTGCTACGAGGACACCCGGCTGATCCCGCGGGTCGGGGTGGCTTCAGTGATCGCCGAGGGATTCCTGGTGCTGCCGTTTTCGCGGCGGGGCAAACAGCACACCGGGCACCACTCAGCCGTGCCGCATGAACTGGCCGCCAGTGGCGTGCTGCACGCCGATGGGACGGCGCCGACCCTTCCGGCGGATTCAACGCCAACGCAGGCCGGCCCCGAACCCGACGAGCACAGGCTGCCGGAGCAGGTCCGGGTGCGGATGGCGAAGTTGAAGGCCCTCCAGGACAGGGGGGTTGACGCGTACCCGGTTGGGCAGCCACCGACGCACACGGTCGCGCAGGCATTGACCGCCGCCGACGAGGACGGCGTCACGGTCGCGGGCCGGGTGCTGCGGACCCGCGACTACGGGGGTGTCACCTTCGCCCAACTGCGGGACTGGTCCGGCGACATCCAATTGCTGCTGGACCGATCCGAACTCGACGCCGATGACGGCGGTCAGGCTGGGGATTGCGCCGACCCCGGGCAGGGCTCCGAAGACTTCGCCGAAGTGGATCTCGGGGACCTGATCGAGGCTAGCGGGCGAATGGGATACAGCCGCAACGGAACTCGCTCGCTTCTGGTGCAGCGTTGGCGGCTGCTGGGGAAGTGTCTGCGGCCACTGCCGGACAAACGCAAAGGTCTGACCGACCCGGAGGCGCGGGTGCGGTCACGCTATGTCGACCTGGTCGTCAACCCGGTCGCCCGCGATCTGATCCGGGCACGCAGCGACATCCTGCGGTCGATCCGGGAGACGTTGTTCGGCAAGGACTTCCTGGAGGTCGAGACCCCGATACTTCAGCAGATTCACGGCGGGGCGAACGCCCGGCCGTTCCAGACCCACATCAACGCCTATGACCTGGACCTGTACCTGCGGATCGCCCCGGAGTTGTACCTCAAGCGGCTGTGCGTCGGCGGGGTGGAGCGGGTCTTCGAACTGGGCCGCGCGTTCCGCAACGAGGGCGTGGACTTCAGCCACAACCCCGAGTTCACCCTGCTGGAGGCCTACCAGGCGCATGCCGACTACCTGGTGTGGGTGGACGGCTGCCGGGAGCTGATCCAGAACGCCGCCGCCGCGGCCAACGGTTCGATGGTCGTGATGCACCGCCGCGAGGACGGATCGCTCGAGCCGGTGGACATCTCCGGCCAGTGGACGGTCAAGACCGTGCACGACGCCGTCTCGGAGGCACTCGGCGAGCAGATCGGTCCGGAGACCGGCCTGGCTGAACTGCGCCGACGCTGCGATGCCGCACGGGTCCCCTACCTGAGCCACTGGGACAGCGGGGCGGTCGTTCTCGAACTCTACGAACGGCTGGTCGAGGAGCACACTCAGGCGCCAACCTTCTACCTGGACTTCCCCACCTCGGTGTCGCCGCTGACCCGCCCGCACCGCAGCCGCGCCGGGGTTGCCGAGCGCTGGGACCTGGTCGCCTGGGGCGTGGAACTGGCGACGGCGTACAGCGAGTTGACTGATCCGGTGGAGCAGCGTCGGCGGCTGCTGCAGCAGTCGATGCTCGCCGCCGGGGGTGACCAGGAGGCGATGGAACTCGATGAGGACTTCCTGCAGGCGATGGAGTACGGGATGCCACCGACCGGTGGGATGGGTATGGGTGTGGACCGGGTGGTGATGCTGATTACCGGCCGCAGCATCCGCGAGAGCCTGCCATTCCCGCTGGCAAAGCCGCGGTAATCTGGCGGAGTGACGCCTTCAGTGCCGAGGGCCGCTCCCATCATCCTGGCGGAGCCGTTCGACCCGTTCCGCGACCACGTTTCGTTGATGCACGGCTGGATCCCAGTGACGGCGCAGGTACTGGCCGCCGTGACGGTGATCCTGGCAGTCGGTTGGCGTACCCGCCGTTGGCGGCTGGTGGCGGTGCCGGCGGCCGGCCTGTCCGGACTGGCTCTGGCTCTCGTCGTCCACTGGAGCATCGCCAGCAACGGCCTCGCCGGCGAGCCCGCCCCCCGGCAGATGTGGTTGTGGATTGCGCTCACCGGTTTTGCGGCTGTCGTGGCAGTGCTGGGCTGGCGCTCGGCGCACTGGTGGCGACGCGCCACCGCGGTGGCGGCCGTGCCGTTGTGTGCGCTGTCCGCTGGGCTGATGCTCAACTTCTGGGTGGGCTACTTCCCCACCGTGCAGACCGCCTGGGGTCAACTCACCGGTGGTCCGCTACCGGGACAGACCGACCGTGCCACCGTCTCGAAAATGCTCGCCGCACAGGACGTGCCGGCGAAGGGGAAAGTCGTACCGGTCGACATTCCCGCCACGATTTCGAAGTTCAAGCACCGTGGCGAACTCGTTTACCTGCCGCCGTCCTACTTTGCCAGCAACCCGCCGCCGGCCCTTCCTGTGGTGATGATGATCGGCGGGCAGTTCAACACGCCGGCCGACTGGATTCGTGCCGGCACGGCGGTCGACACCATCGATGATTTCGCGGTCCGGCACGGCGGCAATGCCCCGGTGTTCGTGTTCGCGGACTCTGGCGGCGCATTCAACAACGACACCGGATGCGTCAACGGCCCACGGGGCAATGCCGGTGATTACCTCACCAAAGATGTGGTGCCGTATGTCATTTCGAGCTTCGGGGTCAGCGATGATCCGGCAAACTGGGGCCTGGTCGGATGGTCGTCCGGCGGTACCTGCGCGCTCAACCTCGCAGTGAAGCACCCAGAACTGTTCAGCGCCTTCGTGAACATCGACGGGGACTTCTCCCCCAACGCCGGCGACCGGCAGCAGACAATTGACCGGCTGTACGGTGGTGACGCCGCCGCCTATGCGCGCTGGGATCCTTCTACGATCATTGCGCAGAACGGGCCGTTCGAGGGCGTCGCGGGATGGTTCGCGGTATCCACGCCGCCGGGCACCCGAACCCACCCGGTGACAGGCGCCGACCTGCCGGAACAGCAACTGGGTGCCATGCCCACAACTCCGAACTCCGCGGCCAGAGCGCTGTGCAGGCTGGGCAACGAATACGGGATCGACTGCGCGGTCATCCCTGAGACCGGGAAGCACGACTGGCCCTTCGCCGGGCGCGCGTTCCGGTCCTCGCTGCCGTGGCTTGCGGGCCGGATCGGCACCCCCGACGTGCCGGAGATACCGCTCCCCGGAACTGGCGGATGGGACGGCGTTTCCGTTACCGCGGAGGGTGGACCGCAGTCCAGTCCGGCGCCCACATCCGGAGTGCGGTGAGGGACGCACCGAGAGTACGGTGACGCCATGGCCGACGAGCAGGTACCGGAGGAGCAGCTCGCCGCGGAGGGAGCGTCTGACCCCCCAGCGACAAGCGATACGGCCGTCGCTCCGCATGTTGCGATTGACCCCGACCCCGGGTATGGCCCGACTGGCGTGCCGACGTTGGAGGGGGTGCGCGAGAAGATCGAGACCAGGTACGGGACCGCCTTGGGCGCAACGGAATTGGCGCAGGATACGCCGGAGGGCCGCGCCGTGGCGGAGCGGTACGACGCGGTTCACGAGGCGGCGGCGCGGAAGCTGGAGGAGATCCGGGCCGCGATGGACAAGTCGGACTGACCGACCGTCAGATCAGGCGCTGACCTTCTTGCGTCGGGACGGACTCTTGGGTGCCGGCGGATCGAGCAGTTCGGCGAGGAATGCTCCCGTGTAGCTCTGCGGATTGGCGGCGATGTCCTCCGGGGTGCCTTGGCCGACCAGGGTCCCCCCGCCCGCTCCCCCTTCGGGTCCCATGTCGATGATCCAGTCCGAGGTCTTGATCACGTCCAGGTTGTGTTCGATCACGATGACCGAATTACCCTTGTCGACAAGGCCGTTGATGACCTTGAGCAGCTTTCGGATGTCCTCGAAGTGCAGGCCGGTGGTCGGCTCGTCGAGGATGTACACGGTGCGGCCGGTTGATCGCTTCTGCAGTTCGGCTGCCAGTTTCACCCGCTGCGCCTCACCGCCGGACAAGGTCGGGGCCGACTGGCCCAGTCGCACGTAGCCCAGGCCGACGTCGACGAGGGTCTTCAGATAGCGGTGGATGCTGCTGATCGGCTCGAAGAAATCGCAGCCGTCCTCGATGGACATGTCGAGGACCTCGGAGATGGTCTTGCCCTTGTAGTGCACCTCGAGCGTCTCGCGGTTGTAGCGGGCGCCGTTGCAGACTTCGCAGGGCACGTAGACGTCCGGGAGGAAGTTCATTTCGATCTTGATCGTGCCGTCGCCCGAGCAGGCCTCGCAGCGGCCGCCTTTGACGTTGAACGAGAACCGGCCCGGCTGGTAACCGCGCACCTTCGCCTCGGTGGTGGCCGCGAACAGACTGCGAATCTTGTCGAACACTCCGGTGTAGGTGGCCGGATTGGATCGCGGTGTGCGGCCGATCGGTGACTGATCGACCCGGACCAGTTTGTCCACCTGGTCCAGACCGTTGATCCGGGTGTGCCGCCCGGGCACCGTGCGGGCGCCGTTGAGCTTGTTTGCGAGCACCGACGCGAGGATGTCGTTGACCAGAGTGGATTTACCGGAGCCGGATACCCCGGTGACCGCGGTCAGCACCCCGAGCGGGAAGGCGACGTCGATCCCCCGCAGGTTGTGCTCCCTCGCACCGACGACGGTCAACTGCCGCTTGCGGTCGACGGGCCGACGGATGGCGGGCACGTCGATGCTCTGCCGCCCCGACAGGTACGCCCCGGTGATTGAGTTCGGGTTGTTCAGCAGCTCGCTGTACGGCCCGCTGTGGACGACCCGGCCACCGTGCTCGCCCGCCGCAGGACCGATGTCGACGACCCAGTCGGCATGGGCGATGGTGTCCTCATCGTGTTCGACGACGATCAAGGTGTTGCCCAGATCCCTCAGCCGGGTGAGGGTTTCGATGAGTCGGCGGTTATCGCGCTGGTGCAGACCGATGGACGGCTCGTCGAGCACATAGAGCACTCCGACCAGGCCCGAACCGATCTGGGTGGCCAGTCTGATCCGCTGGGCCTCGCCGCCCGACAGGGTGCCCGCGGCCCGGCCCAGAGTCAGATAGTCCAGACCGACGTCGAGCAGGAAGCCGAGGCGGGACTGCACCTCTCTGAGAACCTGACCGGCGATGGCCGCCTCGCGCGGGCCGAGGGTGAGTTCGTTGAGGAACGCCGAGCAGTCGGCGATGGACAACTCGCACACCTCGGCGATCGACTTGCGGTGCTCGCCGGCGGAGAGCGTGACGGCCAGGATCTCCGGCTTGAGCCGGGTGCCATCACATTCCGGGCACGGCACGTCGCGCATGAAGCCCTCGTAGCGCTCCTTCATCAACTCGGAGTCGGTCTGCTCCATGCGGCGCTGTAGGAATGCCATGACGCCTTCAAAGTCGGCGTAGTAAGACCGGGTCCGCCCGTAGCGGTTCTTGTAGCGGACATGCACCTGCTGGTCGGATCCCTCCAGGAGCGCCTTGCGGGCCTTTGCGGGAAGCTTCCGCCACGGGGTGTCGATGTCGAACCCCAGCGCCTCGCCGAGGCCGGCCATCATCCGGGTGAAGTAATCGGAGTTGTGGCCCATCGCCCACGGCGCCACCGCTCCCTCGGCGAGGGTCAGGTCCGGGTCGGGCACCACCAGATCGGGATCGACCTCCTTCCGGATGCCCAGCCCGCTGCACTCCGGGCAGGCACCGTACGGGGAGTTGAACGAAAATGACCGCGGCTCAAGATCATCCACCGCCAGCGCATGGCCGTTCGGGCAGGCCAGCTTCTCGGAGAACCGTTGTTCTCTGGGGGCACCGTGCGGGTCGTCTTCCTCGCGATCGACGAAGTCCAGCACCACGATGCCATCGGCGAGACCGAGTGCGGTCTCCACCGAATCGGTGAGCCGCTGCTTGGCGGAAGCCTTGACCGTCAGCCTGTCGATCACCACCTCGATGTCGTGCTTCTCCTGCTTCTTGAGCTTCGGCGGATCGGTCAGCGGGTGCACCACACCGTCGACCCGGACCCGGCTGTAACCCTGGGTGTTGAGCTTGTCGAACAGGTCGGCGAACTCGCCCTTGCGGGTGCGCACGACCGGGGCGAGGACCTGAAAGCGGACGCCCTCCTCCATCGCCAGCACCTGATCGACGATCTGTTGGGGGGTCTGGCGGGCGATCCGCTCCCCGCAGACCGGGCAGTGCGGGGTGCCGGCGCGGGCATACAACAAGCGCAGGTAGTCATAGACCTCGGTGATGGTGCCGACGGTCGATCGGGGGTTGCGGTTGGTCGACTTCTGATCGATCGAGACCGCGGGCGAGAGGCCCTCGATAAAGTCGACGTCGGGTTTGTCCATCTGGCCGAGGAACTGGCGGGCGTAGGCGCTCAGCGACTCGACGTAACGGCGCTGGCCCTCGGCGAAGATCGTGTCGAAAGCCAGCGAAGACTTCCCGGAACCGGACAGCCCGGTGAAGACGATCAAGCTGTCGCGCGGCAGATCCAGGTCGACGCTGCGGAGATTGTGCTCGCGCGCGCCTTTGACGATGAGCCGGTCAGCCACGCGCCCATGCTATGTGCCGGTACCGACGTTCAGTAACGTGACCTGCATGACCCTCGTGGATGACAGCTACACCGGTCACGTCGAATCGCAGACCGCGGCGCGGCGCACCCTGCCCGGCGTCTCGATCATCAAGATGTCGGTCGGGCCGATGGACAACAACGCCTACCTGGTGACGTGCGCGGCCACCGGTGAGTCACTGTTGATCGACGCCGCCAACGACCCGGAGCTGATGGTGCGCTTGGTGGGTGAGCACGCCCCGAAGCTGGCGATGATCGTCACCACCCACCAGCACTTCGATCACTGGCAGGCGCTGGCGGCGGTGGCCGAGGCCACCGGCGCCCCGACCGCCGCCCATGAGCTGGACGCCGAGCAGTTGCCGGTCCCACCGGAGCGGCTGCTGGCCGGCGGTGACGTCCTTGAACTGGGTGATCTCACCTTCGATGTGATTCACCTGCGCGGTCACACCCCGGGCTCGGTAGCCCTCGCACTGCGGCCCGGTGGAGAGCGCACTGCGGTTCAGCTGTTCACCGGCGACTGCCTTTTCCCTGGCGGTCCTGGGCGGACAACAACCCCGGAGGAGTTCGACTCACTGATGACCGGACTGGAGACCCAGGTGTTCGGGGTCTACGGCGACGACACCATTGTTTACCCCGGCCATGGCGACGACACCACCCTCGGTGAGGAGCGGCCCCGACTGGCGGAGTGGCGGGAGCGGGGCTGGTGAGGTAGCCGGTTTCTGTCGGGGCCGGGAGGCCGTCGTACTATGTGCATATGAATGCAGATAGTGGAGCTTGCACTCGGCGGCTCCCCGACGACCAGGTCGATCTGGTGGTTGAGGTCTTCCGGATGCTGGCCGACGCCACACGGGTTCAGATTCTGTGGGCACTCGTTGCCCGTGAGTTGTCCGTTGGCGACCTTGCGGCTCATGTCGGAAAACCTGCGCCCAGCGTGTCGCAGCACCTGGCCAAGTTACGCATGGCACGACTGGTGCGCACCCGCCGCGACGGCACCACCATCTACTACAGCGTGGACAACGACCACGTCCGGCAACTCGTCTCCGATGCGGTGTTCAACGCCGAGCATGCCGGGCCGGGCATACCCGGGCACCATCGCGACACCGGCGAACTCGCCGTCCTGCACGAACGGAAGCGCAAGGACGGGCGCAGCGCATGACTCACGAATCCCGGATTGCACCCCGAGGCCCCGAGAACCATGCGCATCACCACCATGACCATGACCACGACCATGGCGACCATGGCCCACTCGCCGCGCTCCGCGAGGTATTCCTCCCGCACAGCCACGACGCGGCTGACAGCATCGACGATGCCCTGCAGTCCAGCGCTGCCGGAATCCGGGCGGTAAAGATAAGCCTGCTGGCACTCGGGGTGACCGCGCTCGCCCAGTTCGTGATCGTCGCGATTTCCGGGTCGGTGGCCCTGCTGGCCGACTCCATCCACAACGTGGCCGATGCCCTCACCGCTGTGCCACTGTGGATCGCGTTCGCAATCAGTACCAAGCCCGCCACCCGCCGGTACACCTACGGGTTCGGACGAGCCGAGGATATAGCCGGACTCTTCGTGGTGGCGATGATCGCCCTGTCCGCCATCGTCGCCGGTGCGGAATCCTTCCGGCGACTCGCCGATCCGGCACAGGTCGGTTATCTCGGCTGGGTCGCCGCCGCCGGTTTTGTTGGCTTTGTGGGAAACGAACTTGTCGCGATCTACCGCATCCGGGTTGGCCGGCGCATCGGCTCGGCAGCCCTGATCGCCGACGGATTGCATGCCCGCACCGACGGACTCACCTCGCTGGCGGTCGTCGCCGGGGCTGCCGGGGTTGCTCTTGGCTTTCCCCTGGCCGACCCGATTGTCGGGCTGCTGATCACCGTAGCCATCCTCGCGATCTTGCGTACCGCTGCTCGCGACATCTTCCGCCGACTGATGGACGGCGTAGACCCCCAACTGGTTGATGCTGCCGAAGCCGCACTGGCTGCCGAACCGGGAGTCACCGGCGTGCGGAGCGTCAGGATGCGCTGGATCGGCCACCGTCTCCATGCCGAGGCAGAACTTGATATCGACCCGGCGACCAGCATCACCGATGCTCACCGGATCGCGCACGAAGCCGAACACACACTCACCCACGCCGTGCCCAAACTCACCAGCGCGCTCGTCCATGCCTACCCAGGAAAACACCGCAGTGTCGGAGCCTAAAAAACGGGTGGGGGCACCAGTCACCGGCGAACCCCGGTTCCCGGGTGGGGTCGGCAAGACTTTGGGAGCCCGGCCCGTTCGAGCAGCTTCTCGTTGATGTGACGACCCGGGTGTTCGACGCCGCCGACGACGACGGGTCGGCCGCGCACGAGGCGGAGCAGATCCTGACCCATGCAGTGCCCAAGCTGGCCAGCGCGATTGTCCATGCCTACCCGGCGGAGCACCGCCAGGCCATACGCTGATCGGGTGAAACTGCTGATCACCGCTGAACGCCTGTTCCCGGGTGAGGTCGAGCTGATATACCTGCCCCAGCGGCGCGAGAGCGGCTGGTGAGCCGGGACAAGCGCCTGGCGACCGGGTCGGGGTCGGTTTCCCGGTCGGTTGCTACCAGTGGGAGCGCGGCGGTTGCCGGCTCCATCGCTACTGCGGCGAGCGCGGCGGTTGCCGGCTCTATCGCGACCGCGGCCAGCGCGGCGGTTGCCGGCTCTATCGCGACCGCGGCCAGCGCGGCGGTTGCCGGCTCCATCGCCACCGCCGGCAGTGCTGCGGTAGCCGGGTCGGTCGTGACGTTAGGGAGTGCTGGCATCTCGACCAGTGCGGTCACCGCGCTGTCGCTGTTCATGCGCAGATGCGCTGCGTGTGTCGCGTGCTTCGCCTGTAATCGGTGCGTTGGCTGCGTGGCCTGCGCGAGGTGCACGGACTGCGTCGGGTGTGTTGGCTGTTACAACTGCAGCGGACTGCGCAACGCGGTCGGACTCCGTGACGTGCATGTCTAGCGCGCGAGGAGTGAATAGTCACACAGCGGTGACACCCGTCGTGGGATCGGACTAGCGTCGTAGACAAGTCCACTGAATCAAGGAGAATCCCATGAATCTCGATCCGAAGACCGCCGTCGACGCCGCCAAGGACATTGCGACGCATGCCGTCGAGAAGGCCGCCGACATCGTCGAGGACGCCGGTCACATCCTGAAGGGCGACATCGCCGGCGGTGTCGGCGCCATCGTCGAGGACGCCACCGCCATCGCTACCCATGCCGTCGACAAGGCCAAGGAAGTGTTCACGAGCGACAAAGAAGACGCCGGCAAAGAAGACGCCGCCGAGTAGCAGCGCGGACAGATTCAGGCGGCAGTCCGGCTTGCCGCTCATCGCGGGCGATCGGGAGACGTACACCACCAGCTACCTTTACTGAACGCCAACGAACCCAAGAAAATAGCCTCGAACTGGATAAGTGACTGCACCGCAGGCGCTACATTGAGTGCGAGCAAAGGGGCCGGGGATGTTCACAGGGCGGCGAATCAGCGGCACGACGATCGCGGCGGGGGTCGGCTGGGCTGTCCTTTCGGCCGCCACCGGAGCGGCGACGGTGCTTCTTGCCGGTACCGGGGTGGCTGCGGCAGATCCGGCTGACGACGGCTCAGCCGATGCGGTCCGCTCCGCCGACCAACGTTCCCGGGCCACGGCGACTGCGCGCCAGGCGAAAACGTTCCCGGGCGTCGGCTCAGGCGCACGGCACACGGCAGCACCGCCACGGCAACGGGGGTCGAAGCCGGCCCCGGCGGCCGTCCAGCGGGTTGCGGACTCCCAGCGCCCTGCCGCGGCTCAGACGAAGGCCTCCCCGGGTACACCGCCGCTTGCTGCGGTCACCCGGTCCGATCCGCTGACAGCACTGCTGGGCAACTCCGCTCCGCGACCCGTTGGGATCCAGACCGGGCAATCACCCGGCGGGATCGTCAGCGGGTCAGTGGACGCCACCGACCACGACGGCGACCCCATCGGACTTGCCGTGACCCGCGCCCCGGCCCACGGCACTGTGACGCTCAGCCCGTCCGGGCAGTACACGTACACCGCCGATCCGATGCTGGCGCGCAGTGATTCCGTCGACTCCTTCGAGGTGACCGCCAGCGACGCCGGTGGCGGCTTCCACCTCCACGGGCTCGAGGGATTGCTGAACCTGCTCACCTTCGGCCTGGTGGGCACTGCCGGGCACACCGCCACCACAACAGTCCGCGTGAGCGTCGCGCCGTTCAACAACGCACCGTCTGCGACACTTCGCCTCGACCCGCCCGACCCGGTCACCGGCGTGCTCACCGGCAGGATTCTCGGCTCGGATCCCAACGGCGACCCGCTGACCTATCTGGCCTCAACGGCACCGGCCAAGGGTGCTGTCGCGGTGACCGACTCGGGTGAATTCACCTACTCCCCCGGTGCGGAAGCCCTCGCCGCCGCCTCTGCCCCCGGCGCGACGGCGGCCGACCGGCAAGATCAGTTCACCGTGACGATCGAGGATGGCTACGGCGGCAGCGTCCTGGTACCGGTGATGGTCACCTTCGTTGCGGGCGCTCCGGTGCGCGATCTGTCGACGTTCTGCGGCTGCACACTGATGCCCGCGGACACCGTCTTCCACGCCGACGTCAGTCCCCTGCCGGTCCTTGCGGAGTCGCAGACGTGGACCGATCTGATCGGCGGCACCCTGATAGCCCGATGGCAGACCACGCCGTGGATGGGAAGTTCCGCCACAATGCCGGTCAACATCGTCGGCCCCGACCACCCCACCGAGACAGTCATCTTCAACCGCGGATATTCGACCACCGGACCCAATATCGACGACCGCCCCTACGCCATCCCGGACTACCCGCTCGTTGAGGGCATGCCCGATGTTCCGGCCTGGGATCGGCACCTGCTGGTGTTCCAGACCGGAACCTGCATCTCCCAGGAGTTGATCAACGTCGCCAACGGAGTGGAACTGCCGGCCGCCGGCGTTCTCGACGCGCTGGGTAACGCCGCGTACGCCGCATTGTGGGGATCGACCTGGATCGCCGAAGCCGGCGTGCACTACGACATGAGTTCGCCGTTCTACCCGACGATCGGTGCGGCCAACGCGGCGAAACTGCCCTATCTGCCGCTGATGCTTCGCCCTGACGACCTCGAACGGGGCGAGATCGACCACATGCTGGGCATCGTCATCGCCAAGGACCGCGGCACCGGCTACAGCTGGCCAGCTCGGGCCGGCGACGGCACCGGCACCAACCCCGACGGTGTCCCGATGGGCACCGTCTTCCGGTTGCGCGCCGATTTCGACATCTCCACCTACGATCCGGCCACCCAGGTGGTCCTTCGCGCGTTGCAGCGGCACGGCGCGGTGATCTACGACTCGTTCGGGGAGGGACGAGACGGTGCCGGTTTACTGGCGATGGGCAACGGCTGGACGGGAACTGATCACCTGACCGCCCAGGAGGAACTCAGCACCATCCCGATCAGTGCCTTCGAGGCGGTCGACGTCCTGAGTCTGGCGCTGGATCCGTCAGTCGGGTGGCAGATCCGAACCTAGATTTCACAGACCGATCAGAGCTGCACCGGCCCGATCACCCTCGGAACGGAGAACTCCGAGGTGTTCAGGTCGCCGGTCGACGGCGTGGCCGTGGCGGTGACGTAGTTGCCGGGGCTGGACGGCACGGAAACGAACGCGCCCGAGAAGTCTTTGGTCCGTTCGTCGGCAAAGTTCACGACGATCGTGCCCAACAGTTGCTGGCCCTGGACCGAGGACGCGGTCGTCGACGGGTTGAAGAACACCTGGATCCGGTAGTCGCCGGTGTACCTGTCGGGAAGCGTCAGTGTGCCGGTTACCGCGATGCGGCCATCGAGGAACGCTGCCGTATCGATCACCGGAGCTGCCTGGTCAGCGTTGCCGCCGTTGCGCAATGAGATCCCGTCGGCCGTCGTGGCTGCCAGTAGGGCATTGGCGTAGATCGAGTTGGACAGGATCGAGTTGCCCACCCCACCGTCGACGACCACACCAACGGCGCCGTTGCCGGTGATGACATTGTTCGATACCGCAACGGTGTCGGAATTGGTGGAGCGGATTCCGGCCTTGGCGTTTCCGCTGATCGTGCTGCCGCCGACGGTCACGTCGACCGCGTTGTTGAGTTGGATGCCGTCGGCGCTGGCGGGAGTCCCACCGATACCGTTCCCGCTGATCGTGGTGTCGGTGACCACCGCCTTGCTGATGCCGTCGAACTCGATACCGTTGAGCCCATTGCCGGTGACCGACGAGGCGGCCACCGTCATGCTGCCGGACTGGCCCACGATGCCGCTTCCGCCGTTGTTGATGATCGCCACGTTCTCGATGCGGAGGTCATCGGCCCCGGTGGCCACGATGCCGTCGGCGGCGTTATTGCTCACGATGAATCCGCTGATTTGGGAGCCCTTCGACGCACCGAGGGATATCCCGATCCCGCCAGTGCCGCCCTGGGCTTCGGCGAACCCCTGGACCAGTCCCCCGCCGGTCAACGTGGTCGTGACGTGGTCGGCGACCGAGATACCCTCTGCGGCAGCGAATCCGAGAGTTCCGGTCAGGGTGATCGAGCCTGCGGCGGAGAGGCTCGCCGGGTCGGCGGCAGTGCCGCCCGGGTTGGTCACGGCAATGCCCCCGAGGGGGTTGGCGGCACCGACGTCACCGCTGAGCACGATGTGACGCCCGGGTGCCGTCGTGAAGGTAAGCGTCAAGCCTTTGCCCGGCAGGGCGTCAATGGCACCCCCGAAGATGATGTCGCCGCCGGGGGCTCCGATGCTGACCGGGCCGGTCAGGCTGACGTTACGGGCCGCCGCGAACGAACCTTCGCGCACCTGGTATTGCCCGTTGAGTACTGCGTCGTCGTTGTAGGTCTGGGCGCCGGTGGTGATGACACCCGAGGTCGCGGTCGACCCTCCGGTATCGGTGCGCAGCGATTTCAGGGCTGCCTCTCCCCCGACGCCGCGGACGAATTCCGTTGTGCTGGTGCTGTTCACCGCGAGGGAATGCGGACCGTCCACGGTTCCGGAGAACCGGACGGCGCCGCCGTCGGCGTTGATGACGGTGTCGTCGAGCAGGGTTGTCACACCAGCCACCGAGAAATTCCCGCCGCCGGTGGAATACGTGCCGGCGAGGGTGGCGTTCTGCCGGTACGTCTGGTCTCCGGTGGTGGTCACCGAATTCAGTCTCACCATTGATTCACCACCGGTGGGACGCAGCCAGATCACCTGCTTCTTGACGTCGAACATGACGTCGAAAGCGTTGTAGAGGTTAAGCCCGGTGTTGACGTTCTGGCCCGGGCTGTCGATCAGCGAACCCTGCTGGTATTGGACGAGATTGACAGATCCGTTGTTGCCGGCGACGAAGGTCCATTCCAGTGGCGGACGTCCTTCGGTGGTCGGGAATCGCGCGATCAGGCTGACTCCGGGTTTCAGTTGGTTGTCGACGTTATACGGGTCGCCGCCACCGCCTTTGAGGCGAATACCGGTCGAGGGGGCCCCACTGTCGATGAGCGTGGGCAGGCACTGCACCGCGCATTGCGGATACGGGGTCACTCCGATGGTCTGTTCCGATCCGCCCGGGGCCTGGGCGTAGTAACTCGGCGAGAAGCCGAACCATTCCAGGACCGGCAGTCCCGAGACGGGGTAAGTGCCTCCCCCCACCACTGCCTGCACCGGCACGGCGTAGGGGAACTGGGCGCGCAACGCATCGGTGACGCCGACGGTCAACTGCGGGTCGATGCCGATCGGTCCGAGTTGCACCAAGAATCCGCTGGAGAGGCTTCCCGGCAGCTGGAACAGCGGGTTGGCAAGTGGGGTGTCGAGGCCGTTGACCGCCAGCGTGTCGAAGGATGCGCCGAAGTCGCCGAAAAACCGGTCCTCAACGGGCGGAACCTCGGGGTTGCTGAAGTCAAAGACGGTGCCAGTGTTCGCAACTCCGCCGGCGAGGATGGCGGCGATCTGGATGGGCTGCACGGTGGAGACGGTCTGGGTGCCCGTTCCGAGTGTGATGGGCGTGTTCGACACGACGCCGTTGTAGTAGTTGCTCGACGAATAGACCTCAGCGACGCCGGTCGACGTCAGCGGCACGTCCTTCCAGTACTGCCGGTTGTAGCCGGCGAAGAATGCGACACCGCCGGTGTCGAATTCGTACATCAGCGCCGGATTGTCGCCGATGGACACATCGATTCCGTACTTGACCAGAGGTTGGCCGGTCGCGTTGTACTCCGGCAGGTAATGCAGCGGAATGGTTTTCGAGTCCTCGGACTGCTCGATGGCGATCGGGGCGATACCCCGGGTGAGCAGACTCGCCAATGCGGCCTGGCCCCCGATGGCGGCGTCGAAAGTTGTTGTGCGCAGGGCGGTTACCGTCAGCGATTGCTCGCCGGCGCTGGCTGCATCGACCGTACCGGTGAACTTCGCATCACCGGTTCCCGCGTCGACTTCCACGTCATTGGCGAGAACGACCGAGGCGTCCAACCGAACTCCCTGAAGGCCGCGCACCGCATCGGTCAGCCTCAGCAGTCCTGCGGCGACGGTGGCGTCGACCTGTCCGCTAAACGCCGCACCGGAACCGAACCGCATCGCGTCGATCTGGGAGGTCGTCAGGTCAGCGTTGACGGTGCCGGCGGTGACCGCCAACCCGGCGCAGCCGGCGTTGCCGGGATTGCCGACCGCCACGGTGGACACGGTCGCCGCGTCGAATCGCTGGGCGCCCACGAACCACGGGTCGCCGGATACCTCGATCGAGGTACCGTCCCGACGCAGGTAGGCAACGCTGCCGGTATTGACCGAGACCGTCAGCGCTGTCCCGGTCTGGCTGGCGGTGACCCCGTCGGGTACGAAGAACAACGTTCGCCGGATCAGCACCAGCGCACCCCCGAGAAGATCGGTGAGCGGGTTCGCCGGAGAGGTGGCCAACCAGTCGAAGGCTGAGTTGAACAGATGGTTGACCACCGTCGTGGCCGCCTGAGCGATCGACGGTGCCTGGGTTCCCCAGCAAGCGGCGCACTCGGTGCTCAGTCCTGACGCGGCCCCCGGCGCCACCGCGGACGGCCCCGCTGCGCCGGCCTCGACGGCTGCGGATCCCGGCGCCACGGCCGGGCCGCCTACTGGCATGGGTGTGTGCGAGCCGACGACTGATGGCGCGGGGCGGCGTGCAGCTGCGGCAGGGTGCGCCACTGTGGGTGACATCGCTGTCGCGACCGGAATGCGTTGCCTGACGGCCCCCTCGGCTGCTATCCGCCGCCGCTCGGCGGGGTTGCGGTCGGCGGGTGGAGCCACCCGCGCCCGCGAACCCCGCGGCTCCGGTGCCGCAGCCTCTGCCGCACCCGCATCGTCCCGCGATTGCGTCGGAACGCGGGAGCGCACCGAATCGGCGCCGCCGGCCTCGGCGCGGGCCGCCGGTTGGGCGGCACTATCCGAGTCCGGGCTGTCGGCACCGGCCGGTGCTACCTGGGGGCCGGCCAACGAAACTCCCAGTGCGAAGGCCGCCGCCCCCACCCGCGTACTGCGCTTTGTCGCCATGGCTCCCGTTACACCTCGATCTGGACCGGTACTGAGAATTGGGATGTGTTGTTGGGGATCTGGACAGGTGTTGCGGTGAGGGTGATCCAGTCACCGGACAACAGACCGGTCGCCTGCAGCTGGCCCTGGAATTGACCCGCGGCAGTAAGGATGGCGCCGAGATACTGCCGACCTTCGACATTCCCGGCGTCCGTGGCGGGAGACCGGAACACCTGCACCGTGAAGTTTCCGCTGTAGCCGGGAACCGCCGGCATGGTCCCCTGGACAGTGACCCCGTCGGCAACCCGATTCGCCACGACGGACTCCGGAGCCGGCTGGCCGCCGTTGGCCCCGTTCGTCAGGGAGATGCCCTGCCCCACATTCGAGTAGATCGAATTCGTGAGGACGGCGTTGCCCACCGAGCCGGCACCGTTGACCCCGACCCCAGCGCCGCCGTTATCGGCGATGGTGTTGTCCTTGATGGTGAGATTGCGGACCCCCGTGGGAGCGGTCGCGTTCTGGTAGTAGCCCGGGGTAACGAGTCCGTTGGCCGAGGCCAGCGCATCCGCTGCCTGCTGGGTCCGCCCTTGGGCAAGGCCCAGATAGCCCGAGCCTGCGTCGAAGAGGTAATCGAATCCGGCGAACGCCGGGCGGCCGGTGTTGAAGAACTGCTGGCTCAGCGGCGGAGTGTTCTGCGAGTAGTTCCCGGCTAGTGGGTTGAACAGGTCGATGCTTTCCGGGTTCATCAGGTTGGTCCGGCCCTCGGACGGGTCCACGTCGTAGCGCACAGCGCCATTCGAGTCGAGCAGGTTGACCGTGAAGCGCTGGGTGAAGCTGCCGGGTGGCGCGTAGCCGGGCAGGGTCAGGATTCCGCCTCCGTAGCCCATATCGAGGACGATCTGGCCGACACCGTAGGTCGTCGACCCGGCCGTGATGGTTCCGGTCGCCGGTTGCCAGTCCGGGGCGGTCTGGGCGCCCTGGGCCAGCCCGGTCGGGGCGAGGTCGGTGTAGGCGTACCCGGACACAGTGCTGTCCAGGCCGAGCGTGACGCCCTGGGCTGTCATGACATACCCCGGCCGCATGGTGCCGTTCTGCATCTCGGTGAGGTTCAGGAACGCGTTGTAGACCTGGTTGACCCCGTTGTCGGTGGGGGCGGTGCCCTGACCGGAGCGGTCGAACCCGACCCCGAAGTTGGCGACCGGAGCCAGCTTGCCGACGTTGTCGGCGTAGTTGGCCCAGTAGCCGCCGGGAATCGTCACGATTCCGGTACCGGGGTCGTTGGGATTGAGCACGATCGGTGCCTGCTGAGTATCGCCGGCGCTGTTGGTGATCGCGACGAATCCGCTGTCGATGGTGGTGTTGAACGTCGTGCTGGCCTGGGTCTGCCCAGGGGCGGGAGTCGTGGAGGCCCCGATCGCCTCCACCACGAGCACCGGCATGGTGGCCACCGCCTTGCGGCTGGTGTCAGTCTGGCCGCCGGCTGTCTGATAGTAGGACTGCGTGAACGTCACCGGCAGCTGCACCCAGTCGCCGAAATACAGCCGGTTCGAGCTGTTGAGGTAGACGTGGCCGGTCCCCAGGACGGTGCCCTGGCTGAGAATGTCCGGATCCAGCGAGGCTTCGTCGAAGTACAGTCCACGCG